>Ga0116142_10004959_pt1 | contig 12311 bp, 9 predicted proteins | sample AD_UKC033_MetaG_FD_89785 | JGI IMG/M metagenome (GOLD analysis project Ga0116142, IMG submission 89785) | Active sludge microbial communities of municipal wastewater-treating anaerobic digesters from USA - AD_UKC033_MetaG | ecosystem: Engineered > Bioreactor > Anaerobic > Digestate | place: USA... | reverse complement strand
TCTGCCTGCAGACCGGTTACAACCCGGAAAACACCGAAACCATCAAAGAACTGGCGAAACGCCTGATCAGCAGTGGCATTTCGACAAGTATGACCCTCAGCCCGTCACAGACGACTCTGGCGCAGGAAATGCTTGAAATGGGGCTCGATCATATCGGCATCGGACTCGATGCTGCAGCCGAGGTTACTTACCGCGAGCACAAACGCAAAGACTGGCATAATGACTGGCCAGCTCTGCAGCAACTGCTGAAAATGGCAGGTGCCCGCATCGAAGTGCATCTGATTTTTGGGCTTGGAGACAGTGAAGAAACTTTTGCCGGGCGAATTCAAGAGATTGTTGCAGCTGGCGGCAAGGTTTCACTGTTTGCCCTGACACCGGTCAACGGTGGTTCCGCACCCGACCTTGACGCTTACCGGCGCATGCAGGCGTTCAGATTTCTATGCGAAAACCGCAGAATCTGTCTCACAGACTGTTCTTTCGTCGACGGGCGGCTGACCAGCTATGGTCTAAGCGGCGAAGAGCTGCGGGAGGCACTCTGCAATGGCGATGCTTTCCGTACATCCGGCTGTGGCGACTGCAACCGGCCATATTATAACGAGCGGCCGGGTCAGGTGTTTTTCAATTACCCGAGGGCGCTGTCTGCCAGTGAGTTTTCACAGGCGGTCGCAGCGATGCAGTTGCCCTGATCTGTATTTTCAAGGTTCTTGTGGTTATCGGTCTTTGTCGAACTGCGATGAAATGCTCTCGCCCAGTAAATAAACGGCGTATCGCAGAGAGCAACTATCCATTTAAGAAGATAAGTTGAAGCGAAGATCTGCAGCAGAACACCGAGTTCAAAAACGCCCCAGAAAGCCAGAACCGTAAAAATCACGTTGTCGATCAACTGGCTAACCATTGTCGAACCGTTGTTGCGCACCCAGAGATGTTCAGGAAACCTGATTTTAAGATAATTGTAAAACCAGACGTCAAAGTTCTGGCTGACGCAATAGGCGGTTATGCTGGCAATGGCGATACGCGGCATAACCGAAAAGATACTGTGCAGAGCACCCTGAGCGGTGTCTGAAGCATGCGGTTCGAACATCAGACATATCTGCATGATAACGGTAGTTGCGAGCATGCTGAAGATACCGATTTTTACAGCTTCTTTCGCCTCTTTTTCTGAATAGCATTCGCTGAGAATGTCGGTGGCCAGAAAAGAGGTGCCGTAGATGATGTTGCCGAGGGTGGTCACCATGCCAAACAACTCAATGGTTTTAACGACCTGAATATTGGCGAGAATAGAAGAGAGGGCAACCCAGGCAAACAGGCCATTTGCCCTGAACAGGCGAAATGAGAGAGCCAGCAGCAGGTAGTTTACGGCCAGCAAAACCAGCCAGATCATGTCATTGGTCATTGTTTCAGTTCTCCGCCGACGCCGAAGTCGGTATTTTCAAAGAGGATATCAACCTTCGGATGCTTCTGCAACCATAAAAACTCGCTTCTGAACCATTGTTGCAGTTCAGGATCGGCTTTAACAGCGGTTGTATTATCGACAAAAAGATTGATGGTGACGTAATCGAAGTATTCAAGAGCGATTCTGATATCATTCGCGATCATTTCGCGCGTCTGGCCCTGCATGCCAACCATCAGACAAACCGACTGAAAGTATTGCCGCACTTCAGCCGGGTCGTTGAACGCCATGCCTTTTTTAAGAACCAGATTGCGAAAAGACTCATCAAAAGTCTCGACACCGGTGATAAAAACAATCGGAACCTTGAAGAAATCACGCATTTCCTGCAGGCGGGCGCGGTAGCTCCAGTGTGACTCGAAATAAAGCTGCCCGATCTTCAGACGCTCGATCGTTTCTCTGATCAGTTCAAGAGAAGCCTGCGGAATTTCGAAACAGCTGCCGGAATTGATTACCTGCAGGGCGCCGAAGCAGCCGGTGACTTTTTTCAGCACTTCAGAATTCGTTGCGTTGATCGAGTTTTCGTCTTCGCTGTTGTCATGAATGTAATCGCAGAAAGTGCAATGTCCCCAGCGGCAGGGAAAAGCCTTTAACAGAACGATTTCCCGCGGTCTTGGCGAGTTTTCGATGCGCGCATATCTGGCGATATTCATGATTCGAATGCTTTCTATAATTTGTCAGGGTGCTCAGGGTAATGGTAAAATCGCATTTATGCAATACTTTGTCAAAATTCTGGTAACCACGCTTCTGGTTATTTTTATCAGCGAGGCGGCGAAGCGCAATCAGGCTGTCGGCGCAATTCTTGCTTCGTTACCGGTCACTTCGATTCTCGCCATTTCGTGGTTTTATTACGAAACCGGCAACAAGGCCCAAACGGCCAGCCTGACGACCGATATTTTTCTGATGGTGGTGCCGTCGCTGGCTTTTTTCATTGCTTTGCCGATGCTGCTCAGGCGCGATTATTCATATACGGTCGCCATCGGCTGCAGTTCTGGCATTACCGCAGTTTTCTACTTCATCTTTATCAAACTTGCGAACCTGGTTCGCTGATCTGGAGAAACGGATGTATAAATTTCCTGCAGGTTTTTACGCCGATGTGCGTATTGAAAAGGTTTTTCGCTCACTGGTGCGCATCGAAACCGGCCGCCTTGAAGAGGTCAAAGAAAAAGACGACATTGGCGCTTTTATCAGACTTTTCGACGGTCAGCGCTGGTTTTATGCCTCTACCACAGATCTGGCCAGCGTCGATACAGAGCTTGCCGGTCTGGCAAAGCTTGGGCGGGCCGATGCCCGGATCAATGAGCACCCGGCGGTTAAAAAAATGCAGGTCAATACCGGCGACCACTGCCGTTTTGCGCAGACCAGCGTCAGCAAGGTGCAACTGTCAGAAAAAATAGCTCTCACCGAGTCATTTGCCGACCTGGTGAAGAATGACGGGCAGATCAGCCACTGGTCGGCTTCATATTCAGACGCCCATATAACCAAGCAGTTTTATTCGAGCCTCGGCGCCAATCTGAAATTCGACACGCAGACAGCGGGCTTGCGTCTTGGCTTCAGATTCGGCAGCGGTGCAAACGTTTTCAGCGAAACCTGGTGCAAAGCGATGTCTGAGTTCAAGCCGCTCGCGGGGCTGCATCATGAAGCGCGGAAGTTGATCGAGAAAGCGCGTGAATTCTTTACCAGCGCCGAAAAGATTCAGGGCGGCAACTATACGGTGGTTCTGTCGCCGATGGCAGCCGGGATTTTTGCGCATGAGAGTTTCGGGCACAAGAGCGAAGCCGATTTCATGATCGGCGATGAAGGCATGAAGAAAGAATGGCAGCTCGGCAAACGGGTTGGTTCTGAGCTGCTCAGCATTGTCGATGACGGCAACCTGCCGGGCAGCGGTTTCACGCCGTTCGACGACGAAGGGAACCGGGCCGAAAAAACTGTGCTGATCGGCAAAGGCATACTGCGCGGCCGTCTGCACAGCGCCGCCACCGCCGCCGAGCTCGATGAAGCAGCGACCGGGAACGCCCGTTCCATAAATTTTGAATACGAGCCAATCGTGCGCATGACCGCCACCTACATAGAACCCGGCAACTGCTCGAAAGAAGAACTGATCGGCAGCATCGACCACGGCATTCTTATTGAATCGGTCAAGCACGGTTCTGGCATGTCGACCTTCACGCTGGCCCCTTCGATGGCCTATCTGATCGAGAACGGCAGGGTTACCAGACCGGTCAAATTTTCGGTTATCACCGGCAATGTGATGAAGACGCTCGACCAGATCGATGCGGTTTCAGACAGGCTTGAGATACTCAGCTTCGTTGGCGGCGGCTGCGGCAAAATGGAACAATACCCGCTGCCGGTCAGCTTTGGCGGCCCTTACGTCAGGGTCAGAGAAATCAACGTACAGTAAGGAAGCCAGAATGCGAGAAAAAGTTACCCAGATTGTCAAACAGACTTCGTTGAGCATAGTGCAGAACGAGATTCAGGCGGTACGACGCAAGAATATCAGAAAAACCGGCTGTCGCGTCATTGCTGACGGCAAAATCGGTGTGGCCGGTGGACTTGGCGAAGTCTCGACTGAAGAATTATTTACCCGGGCCGAAAAAAGCCTCACCTACGGCATCGATTACGAAGTCGAACTCAGCCGCGATCTGCAGAAGCAGAACAGTCTCGACAATTTCGTCATCAGCGATGCTGAACTCTGCAAACGTATCGAAAGCATTCTTGGAGAAATCAGGCGTCGACACCCTGAATTCGCGGTCAGCAACAAGGTCAACCTCAGCCATATCGACTTCACCCTCGAAAATGAACTGAACTTGAAGCTGCAGCACCGCGACTGTTACCTGAGTCTCAGCTTTCTGCTGAAAAAGCAGGGTTCGACGGGCATCATGGATACCTTTTTCGGCCTTGTCGACCGCAGACTTGAAGAACAGCGAGTTATTGAGGCTGTCAGTGAAGTCATCAATGCCTACAACAATCTGCTGCCAATGCCAGAGCAGCGTTTGCCGGTAATAATTTCGCAAGGTTCGCTGACGCGCCTGTTTCAGCGTGATCTGAACGGTAAGATGGTCGGCAACAAAGCCTCGCTGTTTCAGAGCCAGATGGGTCAGAAGGTCTTTTCTGACCGCTTCAGCCTTGAAATTGTACGTGACCCGGTCGAGACCTACGGCCCCGACTTCGACATGGAAGGCACGCTTCCGGCGGCAGAGCTGAACTGGCTGATAAAAGACGGCGTCATTCTCAGGCCATATACCGACAAAAAGACGGCCCACCGCTATGGCTTCGCCAACACCGGTTGTGCCGACGGCAATTACGACAGTGTTCCGTCACTGGGTGGCGCCAACGTCGAGATTCCGCACGCCGGCAAAACGCTTGCAGAACTGTTGAACGGCCAGCCGGGTCTGATGATTCAGATAGCCAGCGGCGGCGATTTTACTCCTGATGGCAATTTTGCTTCGCCGGTTCAGGTTGCTTATCTCACCGACGGGCACAAACTGCTGGGACGGGTGCCGGAATTCACCATCAAGGGTTCGATTTTTGAATTTTTCGGTGATGATTTTATCGGTGTCAGCTCGGACAAAATCTATGTCAACGGTAACGACCGCATGCTCGTTACCAGACTGGCGGTCGAAAAGCTTTGAAAAAACCGACCGGAACCAGCCAGGCAGCCCTGCTGCTTGCCGGTTTTCTGGTGCTGGCGATACCTCTGGCGTTCTTCAATAATCTGTTGAATGCGGCCATGGAACGCACCCGGGAGTCGGCCATGGGTCTGCTGCGCGAAGAAATCCTGCAGGCTGCGGAGCGCATCAAGGACCAATGCCGACTGGGCGTCTACGTCAGGGAAGTGATCAAAAAGATTCACCAGAAACTGCTCCCTGAAATCAGGCCAGAGCTTATAAGGATGTTTCCGGCAGAAGATTTTGGCCGCGCAGAGTTTTCAGCTGAGCTGCCGCAGAAATTTTTGCAGGACCTGAGGCAAGAAGGCCTTGACGCCATTCAGATTCTGGTTTTTGCACCTGAATACAGAAATGCCTTTTACTGGCACTGCGAAGATCTGCAAAAGCAATGCAGTGAAGAAACATCACTTGTTAACAGTCAGGCTTTGCATCATCATGCGGCGGCAGCCAGGCTGTTTAACCAGAATTATCAGAAAGCATGGCCAAGGCTGTATAACCCGTCAGAAATTATTCAGAGTGCAAACAGAAATGTAGATAAAGAGCATACTTTTGCTTATCTCAGCCGCTTTTCTGAAATCGTTCATTCTCACGACCGGGCCAACCAGTATTTTACAGACTATTTCGGCCGGCAATCAATTTTTTCCTATTCCTATCAGTGTATCAGTCCCGTAAATCTGCATGGCGGCTATTCGATTATCGTTCCTCAAAGCAGTATCAGGCCTGAAGCTATTTTAAAATCGGCTTTAAAGAGCACGACAGACGGTATTACGGTCAGCATGGTCGATCTCAGGCAACAGCATGAAGGATTCAGAGAAAGCGATGAGCGGATAGACTATTTTACCAGACCCCCGTCAGATTTCTGGAATCACTACTTTTTCATTACCGGCGATCGTTCAATGGCCCAGAAAAGCCAGAAGGGCGGCCGGTATTTTAAAATTTCAGGCTGTCTGCCACAACCAGTCGTCAGACAGCTACAACTGACGAAACTGTTCAAAGTTCTGGCAATGAGCCTGATAATGCTGTATCTGGCATTTTCAATGCGCATCTGGCTGTTCGGTTTTCTTCCCGGCGGGTCGGTTCGACTGAAACTGACTTTTATTCTTGGTCTGATCGTTCTTCTGCCAATTGCCGGAACAGGCATCATTACCTGGCTGGCTCTCGAAGGTTCAGACAGGGTCATCGAAAACCATCTGCTGCAGACAACTCTGAATTGCATCAGAGAGGCATCGGAAATCAATAACGAAAATCTGTTGCGACAGATGCTGGCTGTAATTGAAGTTAAGAAACGTCTGGAGCAAAGCCAGCAGCACGACCCCAATATAAAGAATGCAATTGCCGTTGCCGGTGACGATCTGCTATGGGCCACAACCTGGATCAACTCAATCAATACCACGTTTGAAACCGGTGAGCATTTTCAATACGACATGTGGTTGAGAGCTGATCATGCAAACAGGCTCATCCAAAGCCTTGTCAACAAATTCATGGATTCACTGGGAATTCTGCGCCAGACAAAAAGAAACACCAGTAATGATTTCAGCCGTGTCATGACCCTGGGATTGATGGGCAACTACATTACTCAGGAACTTGAAGAGAAATGGATTCCACACGAAAGCACCGTTCAGCGGGAAATATCCCACTCCGCTGACACCAGCCGTTCAGCCATTTACATTGTCAAAAACCGGCAGGGAAAGTATCAACTGCTGCTTCATCGTGTCAGCAACGGTGATGAGCATGTTCACCGTTATCTGACATGGTTTAAAAACAATTTGCCCGGCTGGTTCATGAAAAAATTCAAATATTGTGATATCGACTTTGGAGTTCGCCTGCGAAAATTTTTCAGTCTGCACATGTTTGCCTGGCCCGACCAGGCTCTGTTGTCTGAAGAGATGACCAAAACTTTTGAACGAGCTATTTCCAGCCGTGATCTGGGTTACAGTATTACCCGCAAGGGCAATTCAATCGGCATAAGGGCCTGGCGCTTCAAAGAGGGTGAGACGGCAGTTTTTGCCGCAATCTGCCGCAGTCGGGGACAAGGGCTCGCCGGTCTGGCAACTTTCATGACTTTTCCGGTGCTGCTTGGCTATGCAATTATTGTTCTCTATTTCATTACGGCAATTATAGCGGTTTTTGTCAAAGAGCCGGTCAGAATAATCAATGCTGGCGTCACCTCTCTAGAACGCGGTAATTATGGGGTCTTTATCGCCAATTTTTCTGGTGACGAGTTCAGACAGATGACCCAGGCCTTCAATGAAATGTCAAACGCCCTCAGACAAAGAGAAATGATCAAAAGATACGTCTCAGACAAGCTGATACAGCAAATTCAAAGCCAGACGGACTTTGCCAGATCTGAAGATACGACGGTAAAGATTACGGTGCTGGCATCTGATATCAGGGGTTTTACCAGTATAAGTGAGAAATTCAGCCCGGCAGAGGTTGTCGAAATGCTGAATTCGTATTTTACCGTTATGGAAAGCTTAATAACCGCGAACGGTGGAATAATCGACAAATATATCGGAGACGCGATTCTGGCGATTTTCTACCACGACAGTCATGGCGAAAATGCGGCTATAAGAGCCTGTAAGGCGGCCAGAGAGATGCGGGAGCGTCTGACGACTTTTAACAGCGACCGACTGGCTAATGGTCTGTTTACAATAGAAAACGGCATCGGCATGGCAACCGGCATGGCGATCTCAGGCAGCATAGGCACAGAAACCGGTCGCAAGGACTTTACGGTAATCGGCAGCGTGGTTGAAGATGCTGCCAGCATTGAAAGCAAAACCGCCGGGTGCGCCTCGCGAATTCTGCTGTGCCGGGCGACGGCAGAAGAAATAGCACCAGCCTTTGTCGTCAGAGACTTTGACCAGGAAACGGTTGAATTAATATGAACAGGCAGGAATCACAACTGATAAGCCAGAAAGTAAAGGTGCCGGGTACCAGAATTTTTCTGGCCTGGCTGCTCCTTGTTCTGCTGCCGGTTATCGGTTCTTTCTGGTGTTTAGACTATTTTCTTGCCGAATATTCTGTTTTTGCCGAGTCAGAGCAGCTTGCCGAGGGTTTCAACCAGCTTGAGTCTTACAAAGATGCTCTGGTAATTGAAAATTTTCTGAGCAACCGACTCAGGCAGCTTGCGCAGATTGTTCCAGTGCCGGGTAATAAAACAGACCGGGGCGGCCTCAGCCGTCAGATCAGCGGGTTGATCGGCGGCAGGTGTATCATGACAGTCTTTTTTGATCAGGACCGCAAAAAGCTGACTGCAGATTACTACCGGGCAGAAGATCTTGCTGGAGTCGTTTTTCCGCCTGCGTCACTACTGAAAAGGCAATTACCATGGCTCGACAGCCGAAAACAGTCGCCGGTAAAAAACCTCGAGCAGTTTCATTTTCAAAGCGATCAAAAAAGACGCAACGCCTTGTCGATTCAGCAGTTGTTTAAAACCATCACGCCGGTGACTCTGAGACCTGACAGGGTGGTAAAAAATCATTCGGTTCATTTTGGTGGCGACCTGTATTTCATATATTGTGAATTTGTACAACCCACCCCGGAGTTTGCTGGTTTTATAGGCATTTTCCGAGGAAAAGAATTGTCAGATGCGTTTTTGAACAATGAGGTCAGACACAAGTATCCGAAATGCCGCACTGTAGCTAAGCCCATGCATATTCAAAAATACGAAAAAATGCCGGCAATTGAACACAGCGGCATAACAAGGCTGCCCGACCGGATCGTATTGACGGCGCCGGCCGATCAACGCTATATCAGGCATGTTCTCCATGGCGGCGGTTATACTCTGCGAAATCCTGATGCGAACTGCATGTTTTTCAACGAGTATCATCTGCCCCTGTCAGCCATGCAGCACCCTTTTTCGGGAATCAGGCCATGGCTGAAGTTTCTGGCAGCGGCGATTCTCGGCGCTTCATGGCTTCTCTGCCTGCATTTCATGCTTTTCGGAATCAGTCTCGAAATAAGCTTCAAGCGCAGAATTCTGGTTTCTACAATGGTTGCCGCTGTTTTTCCGTTCGTTTCTTTCGCGGCAATTTTTTATCTGCATCAGGAATACGAGGTCTTTCTCAAAAAAATAAACATGCTGCAGCACGTTAATACGCGCCTTGCCACGGTCAACAATGAACTGGACCAGTATCTGACCTGGATAGAAGACAGCATTTCAATTCATTCACAGCAGATCAACGCAAAAAACATCAGCGATGAAGACGAAATCATAAGGATCTTCAAAACCATCGGGCAGCAGGTACCTGTTTCCAGAATGGCTTTGCAAAGCGGTTCCGGGCAGCTGGTGCTCGATTTTCCGCAAAGAAGCTCTATTGAATCAGGAAACGACTCTTCAGAAGTCGTCGAAAAGTTTTTTCCACGCAAAGCTCTTGAACTGCTACGGGAACGCCCGCCTTTGCAGCGCAGACGCCAGGATCAGATTGAACTGCCTGGGGCACTGCTGAAAATTTCGCTTATCGGTGATTCTCTGGTGGCAAACGGTTCCTTTTTCAACATAGATCAGTCAGGGTTCCCCGTCTGGATCTCTAATACAAGAGTGGTTGACGAGAATGCAGCAGATCAACCAACTCTTGGTCTTGTTTTCAGTCGCTGTGAGCCGGCACCGGTATTGCGCACCTACTTTAATCAGAGCGTTTTTGCCAAAGAAAACTTTTCTGAAGTTTTCGGCGGATACCTGATCCGTTATGCTTTTACGCCGGTTGAAAAAACCGGTCTGCCCTATATATGGCAGGGCAGCGGCTATGCCCGGCAGCCTCAAATCGTTATGGCAGCCGAAAACCAGAAATCAGAAACGAAAATTATCAAAAATCTGCAGGGAAACGAAGAAATACTGATAAACCGGCTCAATAATGGCATGCCCCACAATGCAATTGCGCTTGCCACTCCAATACGTGCCACAACTGCTTTCAGCAACACCTTTCTGGCAGCCATCGGAAGTATAATTTATCTGTTGACCGTTTTTTATCTGGTGAACCGGTTACTTGACCTGTTTTTTGTGCAGCCGGTCATGGCCATGGCCGGCTGCGCCGAACAGATCGCAAGGGGCAGTAACAACTGGTCTCTGCAGCTCAACACAGGCGATGAACTTACTGACCTCAATCTCAGTTTTTCACGCCTGGTTACCGGTTTGCAGCAGCGCGACATGTTAAAAGACTATTTATCTGATGACGCTTTTTCTGATATTGCCGACACAAGCAGCGAAAAACTTGCGCCAGGTGGTGAATATCGTGAAGCAACCATTATTTTTGCGGCCATCAGCGATTATCAGAAACTGACCGCGGGTTGCAGCGCTGCCGAAAGTATCAAGATACTGAATCAGTATATCGGCATCGGCGATCAGATAGTCAGAAAGCATGGTGGCAGTATCGACAAGATTCTCAACCACACTCTGATGCTGGTATTTAGAAGCTCACCGACAGACAGCATATCACATGCACTGCGTGCCTCACAGACAGCCATAGAGCTGGCAGAAGCAACTGCAAACTCTATGGGCACAGGCATTTATGCCGGCATTTCATCCGGCACCGTCATTTCGGGCAAAATCGGTTCGTATCAGGGAAAGCTGGACTACACAGTGATTGGCGACCCGGTTAACCTGGCTGCCCGCCTGAAAGTAGAAGCAGCCGACAGTAATACCGGAATAATCATTTCGGGCACTACCATGCGGCTGCTCAAAGGCAAGGGCCGGGTTAATTTTCTGCGGCGCTGCTCACTGAAGGGCAAAGCCCGCGAATATAACATCTACGAGCTTTGCGACCTGCGTTAGAAGCACTGCATTTCGATGGCGAAACCATCTTTATGCTCAGGGCAGCGGAAAATGTAGAGACAGCCTGCGTCACCCCACATCAGCCCAGCGCCAGATTCAGAATCTATCTGGGCAACAAATTCAGCCGGTTTGCCGCAGACCGGGCAGACCTGAGTGCCTTCACCCTGAATCCAGATCGGGTAGCCACCTATGCTGGTGAATGGTTCCATTTCACAGCCGATTTCCTGGCCGATTTCTTCGTAGATGCTGACCGGATCTTCGCCGTCGATTTCTTCGCAAAGGGCTGCCACTTCCGGGTAATTCGCTTCAAGCGACTCGTAATCAGGCAGATTTGCAACCTTTGTGAGAGAGCATGAGCAGGGTTTAAATTTCTTGTCAACGCCAATACCATCGACGAACTTTTCAGCCGCCGGGGTCTGCCAGGTTTTAATCAGCCACTGGCCCTTTTCTTCTGCGGGGCGGCCGATTGGCATGCAATTAAAACAGTAGAAAACGCAGTGCAGAGGCCCGTTCGCCTTTTTACCTGGTTGCGGCGGGCAAAATTGAAAAACGAAACTGAGCGGTTTGTTACAACCGGGGCAGATCGGGGCTTTTTCGCCGGCCTCTGCATAAGCCGGACCACCGAATCTGGTATCAACCGCCAGTTTTGCGTTAAAACCGGGTTTATCTGGAGAAACCCTCAGACATTCACGTTTGAGGCCGTTCAAAGCACGTTTCAACTTCTCACTCATGGTTTTCTCCTTGTAATTGAGAGACTACTTCGGCATCGGGCCAAAGTGCTCGTTAATTATCTGCCAGTTGCCATTTTCGCAAACCCAGACGACAGTTGCGCGGCCGGGATTGGTAAAACGCTTGCCCTGCAGGGTACCCGACCAGACATATTCGAATGTGCCTGAGGCAAAATTTTCGGTAATTATGTTCCATTTCAGGTTGGAAATATTGAAGCTTTCGTCTCTGATTATCGAAAAAGTCTTGCCGATGGCACCTGAAACCTGCTCTTTACCGTAATAGGTAGCCTCGGTAAAAATCACCGTGGCGCGCTGGTGAAAAAAAGGGGCGGCGGCTTCCCAGCTCTGGGTTGCCAGCGCGTCGATGTAATCATAAAAAATCTTTTCTAACTTATTCTGCATATATAAACCCTATCAATAAAGCATGCGGTGGTCAACCATGTTTGCCCGAAAGCGACTGGTTGTCACTGGTATCAAGATTTTGCGAACCGGCAGTCATGGCTTTCCAGAGAGCAAGGCCACCGACTATCCCGGACAGCCCCTGAATAGCATTGGGCAAAAGGGCAATAAAGGCCGCTCCGGGGTCAGTAATGTTGAACATCGGAATCTGCCGGCCGAGCAGCGGGTAAATAAAGGCCTCAAAAAGGTAATAGCCGGCTACCATGCAGAAACCGCCGACCAAAGCCGCCGTTACCGGT
>Ga0116142_10004957_pt1 | contig 12312 bp, 11 predicted proteins | sample AD_UKC033_MetaG_FD_89785 | JGI IMG/M metagenome (GOLD analysis project Ga0116142, IMG submission 89785) | Active sludge microbial communities of municipal wastewater-treating anaerobic digesters from USA - AD_UKC033_MetaG | ecosystem: Engineered > Bioreactor > Anaerobic > Digestate | place: USA... | reverse complement strand
CCGCCCAGGAATCCCCCAAGGCAAAAGAAGCCAGCTGAACCAGCCATAGCTAAAAGCGGCTCAAGACTGTGTCTTGAGCCGCTTCTAACTTTAGCCTGAAACCAGTCAGGCTTTCTGTTGAATGTATTCGATCATCGCAAAAATATCTTTCTCGTCGGGTGAGCGCACAATAAAGGCTTCATTGCCCATTACTTCCGAGAAAACCAGTGGCACCTGAGTATGCATGGCGATCATGCTGCCATAAAGATTGAAAACGTCTTCGACCGAATGCCGGTAATTCTTGCCGAACTTGCGCGCAATATGGGCTGAGAAATATTTGCGTTCGACTTTGGCGATAAAACGATTTTCGGCGATGATGTTGGCCCATTCCTGGTAGACGTTGATGTCGGCTGAAAAATTCATCAGATCCACCGTATAGCCGCCTGGCGGTCGGCAGTTCATCTCAAGAACAAAAAGTTGACCATCGCTCTTCCGACGCAAAAACTCAAGATGAAAGAACTTGGCCCTGATATCGAACTCCCTGACGATTTTTCTGCCGATCTTTTCGGCTTCAGCAGGAATCTCGCGCACCAGATAGAAACTGAGATCTTCGTTATAAGCGACCAGGTCGAATGCACCGTTAACTGAACGCAGCGAAGAATAAAATACGATTTCACCGTTCTGGTCGCAGATGCCGTCGAAGGTCATCAGCTCACCATCGATGAATGGCTCGACAAAGTAATCTACCGGTGGTTTTGTGCGCCAGAAATTGTCGATGTCTGCCTGGCGCTCGATTTTGTACGCTGCAATTGCGCCTACCCCGGTATCTGGCTTGGCAAAAACCGGAAAACCATGCTTCTTTACAAAAAGATCGAGTGATTCTCGCCCGCTGATGAGTTCTCCATCAACTATGGGAGCACCACAGGCCCTGAAAATCTTTTTCATCTCAGATTTACGCTTGATCTTGACTGTCTGAGCAATGCCGGGGCCTGGTATGTTGAAGTCTTCCCGCAGACGTGCTTCATGCATCATCCAATGCTCATTATGCGATTCGACCCGGCTCACCCTGCCGTGCCGGTAGACCAGAAAGGCAGCGGCCCGGTATGCCTGTTCGTAATCATCGAGAGAATCAACCTTGAAATAATCGGTAAGAGCACCATGCAATGCCGGCGGCAGGTGGTGGTAATCCTCGTCGCCGATTCCGAGAACCTTGATACCACGATTGGCAAGGCCAATTACAAAGTCGCAGAAGTTAGGAGGGAAGTGTGGAGAAAGATAGATGAAGTTCATTTACAGCTTCCTGTGGCTTAAATAAACGGTAGCGTTCTTTGCGAATGCCCGCCGCAAATTGCACTGGCCAATGCAACCCGCTGAAATTCTAATAAAAAACCAGTGTTTGCGCAATGGGCAAAATTACTCAAGCTCAGCTGGACCAAGCAGATTCTCGAGATACCAGCTTGAACCGGGCTTTACACGGCTTTCTTTGTCGAGCAGATCGGACTGCATCCTCGCCAGTGCGAGCATTTCTATACTCTGCGTCAGAAAACCGCTGACAAGAAGGAAGAACAGCAGAACGAAAATAAGATACACCGTGAATCCACGCCGGCCGGCAGGCGAGTTGAAACGTCTTTTACCGTTCATCAGCCGCTCCTGTCTTCCAGAGGATTCGCAAACTTTGACCACCCGCTGCTACGCGGGTAATGAACATGGTGTCACTGACATATTCGATATCAGAAATACTGGCCCGGCCCTGCAGTTTGATCAGGCGGCCGTTCACCCTGAGCTGCTGGCCAAAATCTTCGATGGCAATTACATGGTCGTTATCAAATACAATGTGTCCATCGGCGACATTCGCGATTCGCCGGCATTTTTTCAGGCAGTCACGGATCTTGCCATAAGCCAGCGTCAGACTTCTGTTTTCTTCAATCATTGCCTGAGACATATCCATATCCTTGAAAAGATGCGGAAATGCGACGAAAAAGCCTGAGGTGAGAATACTCAATATCGCGACGACGATCATCAGCTCTATAAGGGTAAAGCCTGTTCGCTTCATCTCGAGGTCACCTCGGTTGTATAGACACAGTCCGGGGTTTTGTTGTCATCGATTCTCGCCAGACTGATTACAATCTTTTCGACACCATTATCGACCGTAGTCTTTACCAGCACACGCCATTCCTTGCCGCATTCGACGAATTCAAGCAGATCGCGGCTGTTGATCGACCCGAGAGGAATCCCGCTCGCCAGCTGATAGCGTGCAAAATTACGCATGCTCTCGAGCATGTAGATGGCAGAAGTATTGTTCTGCAGGCGGCGCTGCATGTTCCTGTGATTTCGTGAAAGATAAAACAGGCTGCTCAGCAGAATCGAAGCAAGAGTGACAGTCAGACAGGTTTCGAGAAGAGTCAGGCCACGTCGTTTTTTCATGAAAACATCCAGATCAGCCAGTAATATGTATCGAACACCCCAGAAGTGATCAGGGCAGCAAAGAGACCGGCGGTGAGCAGAGCTGCTATCGCCATGAATTGCGAACTGTTTCTGATGATGGCGCATGAATTACGATAATTGCTCTCGGAAGCGTATTCCAGCTTTTCAGCATATGATTCAGGCGTGAGATCGGCATGCGCAATCTCGACGAAGACATCACTATAGGCAAAAGCCTCTTCAGCAGGGCGACCCTGCGACAGCGCCCGGCTCGAACTGAGCAGGTCGGCGGCGTCATCCTTTCCCGCCAGCTGTGCGCAGTTTTCGACAGATTCCTCAAGCGGTAGCCCGGCCTGCAGATACAGACTGAGCATGCTCTGCAATCTCGCTGTTTCCTGGAGTCTGAGTGCATCAGCGAAGCCATAGAAGCGCGTTATGATAGAATTGCGGTCAATCATGCCAAACACAGCCCTGACCGTAACGATCAGCGAAACAACGATCAGGCCAGGTATGATCAGAGATATTGGCCACAGCCCTGCCTCGGTAAAATGCAGCAGGCGCACCATGACCGGCAGCGGGCGTTCACCAGATGCAAGCGATTCGATCACCTGGGGAAACAGGTTCAGGTTCAAAAACAGAAGATTGGCAAGCAGAACAATCAATACGATCAGAGGGTAAAACAATGCAGTTTTGAGCCTGTCTCTGACAATTTCAAAATTGATCAGGCAGCGGGTATAAAACTCAAGAACCTTGATCAGCCGGTCGTCGCCAAGCAACGGCAACAATCTGGCCAGCACCGGGTCGAAGTCGGCCAGATCGCGGCAGACCTCCTGTACTGAATAGCCGGAGGCCATCTTCTCGCCAAGCTCCCGGCACCACTTTGAGGCCCGATTGTCGGGTTTTTGTCCGGACAGCTTCAAAAGCGACTCTGGTAGGGGTCTGCCGCTCTTCAGTGCCAGCGAAAGCATCTGACAGAATACGATGACTTCGTGATTCGCTGCAGGTAAGGTCATTGCATCGTCCCCAGGCAGATGGCATTCATCATCTGCATTAAAGCATAAGTCAGTGCGCCAAAGGTGCTTGAGAGAAAAAGCGTGCTGGCGACTTCGAGCATGGTTATCGTTTTTTCGTTCGCATGGTTGATTCTGGCATTATAGTAATCGCTGGCCTGCAACAGAAGCTGCGACTCGGCACTTTTGTCCTGCAGCCCGAGTGCCATAAACCATGTCAGACCGTCGCTTACACCGGCTTCACGACCAGCTGCAGCAACATCCTTGCCGTCGGCAATACCTCGGGTCATGCGCCTGAAACTGGCATGCAGCAAAGGAAAATTGACCTTAACCGACATGATATCAGCCACCGACAACCGCTGCTCCGGCGGAACTGCCGCCAGCATTCGCAGTAAACGCATTTCATCGGTCATTTTTGAAAAGCTGGTCAGGCGGCGCGTCAGAAATACGGCGAGACAAAGAACCCCCACAAAAAGAGCAACAAAAAGCATGATATGAATCAGCGAACTGCTGCCGCAAATTTCGAGAATCCAGCTGATGAACGGCCCGCCTTCTATGCGCAGACCAAGAAAGATTTCGCGCATCTGCGGAAAAACGAACATATACAGGGCGAGAATCGTCAATGTTCCAAAACACATGCTGAAAACAGGATAAGTCAGTGAGGATTCGAAGTTCAAACCAGTTGCCGGTCGCAGCTGAAGATCGACGATAAGCATGCCGCGAGTTGTGTCCTGCAGGGGAGCAGCTAGAATATAGCGCACTTCCGGTGGAAAAACCGCCATGTCTTTTCCGGCAAAAACCTTCTCACTGCTTTCACCGCTGCTCAGGCGGCGTGCAGCCAGGTTGGCCGCCTTTGTCAGGCGGGATGAACGCGCTGACCGTGACATGCTGTGCAGAGCTTCGGCCATGGAAACGCCTTTGCGCATAAGCAGCCCGAGTTCCATAAAGCTCTCAGAACTGCTGAAAAGCATTCGACGCACAGCTTCTCCATTGAAAAACAAGCCTACAGCGGTCATTTCGACTCCATTAACCTGCCACCGCAATATATTGCCAGTTCTGCCCGTGGCTGCGGCCCAGCATCAGTATTTTTCAGTTCAAGATGAAGGATACCACGCAGACCTGAAAAGACAAGATATTCTTCGATGCCCATCTGCCTGATGCGGTCGATCGCCTCTGCGGGCGAACCGGCATGAAAGGTGGCCAGAATCAGATGCCCTGACAACGCTGCCTGCAGAGCTTCTTTGATACAGGCGCTGTCTCTGATCTCACCCAGTGCGATGACATCGGGATCCTGGCGCAGCAGGTGCTTGAATGCTGCTGCCAGATCTTTTTCGCGCGTCGCATCGAGAGAAGCCTGGCAGATTCCGGAAATTTTTGCTTCAACCGGGTCTTCGATGGTGACGACGCGCAATCCTCTGTCACTGGCTGCCAGTTCTGAGAGCGTCGCATACATTGCCGTCGTTTTGCCGCTGCCGACTGCGCCTGAGATAATGAACAGACCGCGGTTGTTGCGCAGCTTTTCAAGCCAGGCTTCTGTCTGCCCGGTTTGCCAGCCCAACGATGCCACATCAGGAAAAGCGAGTGCGGTTATGATACGCAACGCCGCCCGCTCACCATGATCGGTCGGAAAGGTCGACAGTCTGACATCGAAATCAGCCTGCCTGAAAGCGCCTTCCTGGGCTGAATCAGAGATATGAGAATGACAGCCGGCGAGATACTTGAGCCGGGCGAGCAGTCGCTGGTGATGGTGCATGTTGATATCGAGTGAACGCCTGATTTTGCCGGCCGCTCGAAAGGTCAGTCGCGCTTTTGCCGCATCGAGAGGCTCAAGATGAATATCGGAAAAATGATTGACAGCTGCGGTTGTCAGCAGAATGTCGGCAGCCCAAACATAGGGAAGCGCACGAAAACATAGCGTTCGTTCGAACAGTTGCATGCTCTCGTCGGCACCGAATGCTGCCGGAGCGGATTTGTACGAGTTGTATTCGCCGGCCTGCTCGACCAGCTGTCTTATCAGGGCTGCCAGAGGCCCGCTCTCATGGCCACAGCGCAGAAAAAAACTGTGACCATCTCTGAGCCCGACTTTTACTCGGTTTCCTTCTGCGACAACGGTTTCAACTTCAGAGTAGTATAGCTTCTGGCCGGAAACTTCGATCAACTCAGCATCGATACTGAATGCATGGTGACCGAGTAATCGTCTGAGCCGGCCAGGGCGAAAAGTAAGCGGCATGAGGCCAAAACCGTCATTTACCGGCGGTGGCTGGTGGTCACTCGTCATTCTCTCTTCGCCTGTGTTCATCTGATTCTCATATTAGCATCATTATGAACTCAATCGCAAGACATCAGATCGTGCAAGTTTGCAAGATTGTGTTGCCGGGTGCCAAAGCTTCTGCTATCATGCACCTATGGTACCGTTGCGAGATCTCAACCAGACCTGCTCAAAACGCCCGGTAGCAAGGGCTATTCCGGCACAGATAGTCTGCCGTCTGCTGGGCAACCGACTGACGCCATGTCAGCTCGACGCCCTGTGCCGGCCCTGCGAAAAAACCGGAGTGTGGCTGTTCTATTCGGCATTCCTGCTTGGCCTTGTTCTGCTGTTTCTGCTTCTGTTCTGGTTCTTGCGCGTAACCCGACTGAGCCGGGTGCTGGGCTGGTTTGCCGCCCTGCTGCTGCCGCCAATGAAGTGGCTGGCCAACTGCTTTGCCGCTGCAGTTAATTTTTATCGCAACCTGCCCTTTTAGGCATGCCCCAGCTGCTTTTTCACAACTTTTCCGGCCGCAACCTGCCCGATTATGCTCATCATGAATTCGACAGCATGCTCGTCGAAAATGGTCGTATCATCAAAACCGGCTACCAGCTGCCAGCTCATCCCGATATAACCACTGTCGACCTCAAAGGCACAACAGTGCTGGCAGCATTCGCCGACGCACACGTTCACATGACCCAGACGGGAATCGCTCTGTCAGGTGTTCAGCTTGAACCGGCCACCTGCCTTGCCGATGTATCTGCCCTGCTTAAAAAAAATGCAGCCGATAACGAATTCGTTCTTGGCTGGGGTCTACAGGAAACCCGCCTGAAAGAGCGCCGTCTGCCAACCCGCGCCGAGCTCGACGCGATCGCACCGAAAAATTTCGTCTGGGTCGCCAGACAGGATCTGCATTCAGCTGTTCTAAATTCTGTCGCACTCAAATGGGCCAGCACGATTCTGCCTGATCTGTCGGCCCCTGATGGCCTGATCAAAGGCAAAGGTTACAACGTTCTCAGCTACCAGCTCATCGACAAACTGCCCCCGGCATTCAAACGCAACGGTCTTGAGCTGGTTAGGCAGCACTGCTTTAAACATGGCGTCGCGACCATACATGCACTCGAGGGCAGTCGCGAATCGACGCAGGATACGCTGGCAGTCGCAGAATTCAGCAAATCCAGTGCGTTGCATACAGTCATTTACCATCAGTCTGGCGACCCCACCCTGCCCCGCCGCTTCGGCTGGAAAGGCATGGGCGGCTGCCTGCTTGTCGACGGATCTCTCGGCACCCGCACAGCTGCTCTGCATGAGCCCTACGGCGATGCGCCCGAATGTCGTGGCAACCTGTATCTGGAAGCCAGCGACATTGAAGCGCTTCTGACCACTGCGCACCAGAACCAGCTGCATCTGGCCCTGCACGCGATTGGCGACCGCGCCATCGATACGGTGGCGTCAACCTATGCCTGGGCCTGCCAGAAATGGGGCAAACCAGCCATCGCCAACCGGATCGAACATTTCATCATGCCTTCAGACAAGGCGATCAGACTGGCCCGCGACAATGCAATCAATATCTGTATTCAGCCGGCATTCGACCATTACTGGGGCGGCAGCGCCGGCCTTTATGCCCAGCGCCTCGGCTGCGAACGGGCCATTCGCCTGAACCCGTATAAAACCATGCTCGATCTTGGCATACAACTGGCTGCCGGTTCTGACAGCCCGGTTACCGCCATCGATCCGATTGCCGGCATTGCCGCGCTCGTTCACCACAGCAACGCCGAAGAACGCCTCAGTCTGAATTCGGCTCTGGCGCTCTTTATCAGCGAGCCACATAAATTTTCCGGCGAATCGCTGCTGCGTGGCCAGCTCAAAACCGGCTATCACGCAGACTTTGTCTGTCTGAGCGAAGATCCCTTCAAGATTGCGCCATCGCGCCTCGCCAACCTGCAGGTAAAAAAACTCTTCATTGCCGGCTGCTGCGTCTACTCTAACTGACCACTAAGAACAGGCGCCGCTGCAGACCTTTTGCTGCAGCGGCGCCCTGATTACAACGAGTTTCAGTCTTTGCTCTTCTTCCATTCTTCGACGCGGGCAATCGTCTTTTCGAGCAGATCCTGCACCTTCTTTTCGCTGGTGCTTTCGACCCAGATATTGACAAAGGGCCGGTCAGGATCAGGCAGAACCAGCACCCACTCATCGTTGCCCAGCATTATCTTGACGCCGTCGAGCAGATGGGTTTCCTTGTCTTTGGCAAATTCCATGGCATAGCGCATGACTTTGCCCTTGTCTTCCCAGGGGCATGGAATGCGGCTGGCACGCGCATAAAAATCGGGAATACCGTTGACAATCTCTGAAAGCGGCTTTTTGAGTAAAGAAATAAATTCAAACAGTTTCACGGTCGCGATCATGCCATCGAAAGCAGCCTGAAATGCCGGAAAGATAATGCCACCGCGGTCGTCGATACAGGTTTCGACCTTTTCGTTAATGGCTGCATCCATCAGTGCACGCTCGCTTGTCTTGGTGCGAATGATCGTGCCACCAAGCTTCGCGGCCATGCTTTCGAGCTGATGCGTCGCTGACACCGGCACCGCAATGCGCGCGCCCGGAATCAGTTCGAGCACCATTCTGGCCCAGACGGCCATCGCCTCGGCACCTTTGATTATGCGGCCCTGATCGTCGATGAAGGTTATGTGCTCTGCCCCGTCACCCATGACGACACCAAGATCGGCACCCAGTGACTTGACAATCGAAGCCACACTGGCGTGCGACTGCTCGGGCGTCACCATTGTCACGCGATTCTCGTCGTGATATGCGTTAAGCGTGATGACTTCACAGTTCAATTTACCGAGAAAAGTATTGAAAATACCGCTAGCCCCGCTGAAACAGTAGTCGAGCACCACTTTCAGACGACGCTGGCTGATCGCGGTAACATCGAGACAGCGCAGAAGTTCTTCACTGTAGTTTTCGGGAACGCGCGGCGGGAAGCTGATTTCACCGACTTCCGGAATCGAGACGCGGCGGAAATCTTCGCGATTGAAAAGGCGTTCGATCGACTTTTTCTGCGCAATTGAGATATCGCGGCCTTCGACATCGAAAATCTTGATTTCGATCTGATTGGGGTCATCACCGGAGAGTTTGACGTGCACCCCACCGCCACGCATGAATGCGCTCGGTTTGTAGCGTGCCACCGGTGCCGGTGTTACCCGCAGATCGGCAACGTTGATGCCGGCCGAGCTCAAACCGCTGATAATAGCGCGGTTGATAACGCGGCTGATTTTGTTGGAATCGCGCGAAGTAATGATGCTGGCTCCCTTCGGCAGTGTCGAGCCAAAAGCAGCGCCGATTTTTGAGGCCATTTCCGGGGTGATCTCGATATTGGCGAGACCGGCTATGCCATAATCGCTGAACAGGTTTCTGGTCCATTTGTCGCTCCAGATGATGCTGGAAAACACGGTAGAACCCTCTTCAACCTGCTTTTTCGGCCAGATCTTGACGTTTTCGCGAATGATCGCGCCCTTGCCGATGCGGCATTCCTCGCTGATAATCGCACCAGACTCAACCACGACCTTGTCCTGAATGAGCGTGTTGCCGCTGATGACCGATTCATAAATCTCGGCGTCTTCGCCGACGTGAACGCCATCCCAGAGCGTGCCGCCCTTGATTTTCGCATTTTTCTTGATGACGCAGCCATCGCCGAGCACGCAGTTTTCGAGATCGACGCCATCTTCGATAACGCAGTTCTGGCCAATGATTACGCCACCCTTGAACTTGACCTTGGCAGAAATGTTCGAGTTTTTGCCGACCCAGACATCGCGGCCGATAATGTTCAGGCGATCTCCGGGAATCTGCAGTTTAACTTCGCCGTTGAGCACGTTTTTGTGTGCAAGCACGTATTCTTCGAGGTTGCCGATGTCTTTCCAGTAGCCCTCGGCGATATAACCGTAAAGCGGCAGACCTTCTTTGAGCATGAGCGGAAACAGGTTCTTGCTGAAATCGAATTCTGTCTTGGCTGGAATATATTTGAAGATCTCGGGTTCGAGAATGTAAATGCCGGTATTGATGGTGTCTGAGAACACTTCGCCCCAGCTCGGTTTCTCGAGAAATCTGATGATCTTGCCGTCATCAGCAGTAATTACTACGCCATATTCAAGCGGATTGGTGACACGGGTCAGAACCATCGTCGCCATCGATTTCTTTTCGCGATGAAAACGAATAGCTTCAGAGAGATCGAAATCAGTCAGAACATCGCCTGAGATGATAATAAATGGCTCGTCTTTGAGCTTTTCTTCGGTGTTCTTAACGCTGCCGGCGGTGCCAAAATCGGCAGTCGCCATCTGGTATTCCATCTGAATATCGAAGTCGGTGCCTTCACCGAAATACTTGGTGATCACTTCGGGCTGGAAGTAGAGAATAGAACAGATGCGATTGAAGCCATACTGTTTGAGCAGGTTGACGATATGCTCCATCATCGGAATATTTGCCAGTGGCACCATTGGTTTGGGGATGTTACAGGTAATCGGTCGTAGACGCGTACCAAAACCGCCAGCCATAATAACAGCTTTCATTTTCTTTCCTCACTCATTCCAATTCCTTTATTTGGGGACAACAAGCCCATGCACACATTCTAGATTCAGCCGGCCAAATAGTCAACTTTGCTGTAAAAAATAGAGAAAAATGCAAATTTGCCTGCTGCCTCATCAAAATCCGGCAACACGACATTTTCTGAACAGCTCCAGATATTGCTGCATCATTGACTGCCAACTGGCTCTCTCGATTATGCGTTGCCTCGCCTGAAGGCCCATTTCGCGTCGATGTGCCGGCTCGATGGCTATCGCTCGCCCCAGGGCCTTTCTTAATGAATCTGGGTTGCAATGCTCAAAAAACAATCCTTCTTCACCGTCGGTGAACATTTCTCCCAGACCTCCAATATCTGGGACGACCGGCATGATGCCAGAAGCCATAGCCTCGAGAACCACGTATGCATAGGCTTCTCGAACGTTTACAGCAAAAGCAAAAATGTCATATGCCGGGTAAACTTTTTCGACATCGTTACGAAACCCGAGAACATGAAACCTTTTGCTACAGCCGAATTCCTCGGCAAGCCGTTTAAGAAAAGCAATGTAGCCAGCTTCAGTTTCGCGCCCGATGTAAACGAGATGAACGTTCTCGCGATTACGCGCCACACCTTCATCATCAAACATCGCCCGTAACAGGTCTTCAGAGCCTTTCTTCTTTTCAATGCGGCCACTGGAACCCACCACTATCGCATCGTCGGCAAGCCCGAGCTCTTTTCGCAATTTGTCGCGGGCTTCCGGGTTTGAATTATATTTGATGGTATCGACACCGCTCTTGATACAGCAAACCTTGTCGCCCTTGATTCCCCAGTATTTCAGAATGCGCTCTCTTACATAATCAGCATTTGGCACAACAGCGGCAAGATTATTGAACAGACAGCGGTGCAACGGATCCTTTCGATAAAGAGCGCCTGCCCCTATGCGATAAAACAGAAAAAATTGCAGATGCTGACCGGTTAAAAGCCTGGCCATATGTACCGGATACATCATCTGTGTCCTGAATGCCACTACCGCAGCCGGCTGTAGCTTCTTCAGCATTGTATATGCTGCCGGATAGCTGACCAGCTCATACTTGGTAGTAACAGGAAACGGGTAAAGCCCGATACCCCGGTCAGCACATTGTTGCGCGATCAGAGAATCGGCAGGAGCTGCCACGACCGCGTTATGACCACGATCGATCAGGTCTCGTGCGTAGCGCAGACCGAAGAGTTCAAGCCCTGAGCAGCTGGAATAAGGCAGCAACATGATTACAGGTCTGTCTGTCATAGCCATTCTCGCTTCAAAGATGTTGAGCAATTTCTAACAGTCTAACAGATAGACAATTCAATACAATAACAAAATCTTGTTCGCCCGAAATTCTCTGAGCGTCTGTCGGGGAACCTTCTTTTTCAGGTAGAATCAAGTATGAGAAAAACAAAATTGATGCTGCTGTTGATTCTGGTCAACCTGCCTGCGCTGGCGTTTTCTGCCGAAATTCAGCTGATCCGGCTCAAATACGCCGACCCGCACTCGGTCGCGCATACGATCAAGGCGCTTTTTGGTGGCAGAGTCAACGCAGTTCCGGTTCCATCTGTCAACGGAGTCGCCATCAACGCTTCAGATCAATATGAAATGGACGAGATAAAAAAGCTGGCGGCCGTGCTCGACCGTCGGCCAGCCACTCTCAGATTCAGCATTCAAAGCGATTCGCACGGCCGCGAGAAGTCACAGACGATTGGCTACCGGCAACGCCCGCGCGCAGAAACGACGACTTCAACGACAACGGCGAGCAGCATGCGAACTATCGTTGCCATGGAATTTTCGAAAGCGTCATTAACTGACGAACTGGTGCAGATATATTCGCTGCCCGGCTGGTATGGCCCTGAGACCGTGGTTATGACGACATCACACGGATTGAAAGTATCGGGGCATCTGCTCGATGAAGAACGCGTCATGGTGCAGGTCTGGTATGCCCAGGACAACGGCGGCGTTTCTGAAGTGCTGTTAACTGAAGTCGAGACCAGGGCCGGCGAGTGGTTCAGCCTCGGAGGTCTCGGGCAGAGCACAGGTAACGATGCGCACAGCGTCGAGATCAGATCGCACAATG
>Ga0116142_10004956_pt1 | contig 12314 bp, 7 predicted proteins | sample AD_UKC033_MetaG_FD_89785 | JGI IMG/M metagenome (GOLD analysis project Ga0116142, IMG submission 89785) | Active sludge microbial communities of municipal wastewater-treating anaerobic digesters from USA - AD_UKC033_MetaG | ecosystem: Engineered > Bioreactor > Anaerobic > Digestate | place: USA... | reverse complement strand
TCGAGCCGGAAGAACAGCTGAATGAAACCGAAAGCGATTCGGATAACCTTTTGGTCCTGTCCCCGGACGAGGGTGCTGTTTTGTCAGCGGCTGAAGTGGTATTGGCCGTCTCGTTTTTGACCGAACCGCTGACGGATTCGCTTGGCATCCAACTGTTTCTCGATGGCCGCGAGGTGACCGATGAGGCCGAGATTTCCTCAGTTTTGCTTTCATATGTGCCGCAGCGCATCGAACCAGGGAAACATTGGTTTAAATTGGTGGTGCCGACCGATCAAGGAATCCTGGAAGCAAAAATGATCCACTTTACGGTGATCGCCGAGGCGGACGGCATGACTGATTCAGCTGCAGCAGAACATCGGCCGAGCTTTTCGGGATCGGCATTTGCCGAAGGCAGGCTGGAACAAATCGCGGACAACGACGAATCCTACTTGTTTGCCGGCGGACGCTTCGATGGCCAAACTGGACCGCTGCAATACAACGCGGTTCTCTTTCTTACCTCACTGGAGGATCGATCAGCCCAGTCGCGCAATCGCTACTCGTTTTCAATCGGCACCAAATGGTTGGGTTTGTCGGCTGGTGACACCTATCCCCGATACAACGATCTGATTCTGTGGGGAAAACGCATCCGCGGGGTATCCGCCTATTTGCGGCTCGGCTTTTTCAATTTGGAAATGACGGTTGGCCAGCCGCGTCGCGCGGTCGAAGGAGACAGCCTTAAAAGCAAGTTGGGCACGTTTTCGCGCAACACCTTCGCTGTTCGCCCCAGTTTTGGCAGCGGTAAAAACTTTCAACTCGGTTTGACCCTGGTCAAAAGCCGCGATGATTCCACATCCATCGCCATAGGTGGCAAGCCGCTCGATAACATCGTGGTCGGGCCGGATTTGCGATTATCGCTTGATCGCGGCCGACTTGTCTTTGCAGCCGTGGGAGCCATGAGCATAACCACAGCCGATATCAGCGGCGGACCGATCGATAAAGACGATATCGACCGAGTTTTTGAAGAAGAAGTGGACCTTCCCATCGATCCCAAAGAACTGGACCGCTATTTGATCATCAACGACAGCACCTATCCGATCAATCCACTGGAAGGCACATCGACCGCCTGGAACGTTTCGCTGCGCCTGAACTATTTTCGCAATCTGTTGCATGTCGGCTATAAATCGATCGGTTCGCAATACTATTCACTGACCAACGATTGGATTCGCACCGACATCGCTGGTTTTTATTTTTCCGACCGATTGCGCTTGTTTTCCAATAAGCTTTACCTTACATTGGGTTATGAGAATTTCAAAGACAACCTTGCCCAGGAGGACGCCAGCCCGAGCGTCGATCTCCAGACTCTCAATTACAGCCTGAGTTGGTATCCGGGAACAGGTTATCCCTATATCTCCGCCAGTCTGCAAACCCATTATCGCGACAACGGCATCGATGCTTTGCGGACATTCACACAGGATTTGGGCAGCGAAGGCGACTCATCGTATGTGCTGGATTTTCGCGACAACCAAAAACATCGCGATTTATCCTTAAACATCGGTTATGACCTCAACCTGTGGTCAAGAGTTCATGCACTCCAATTCAGCTTGCTAAACTCAGCCATGCAGGACCGGTTCAAATCCACAAGGCCAAGCGAATCGCAAGGTTTTTATGCACAGGAATACAGCACAGATTTGTGGATGATCTCCTGGTCATCGCAGTTGCAGCAGAATTTGCGCACCACTGCGCAATTTGCCGCCAACCGCAACAGCGTCAGCGAAGACTCGGATTATCGCTATCAGACATTCGGCGGTATGGCAGAATGGAGCTTCTTGCAACGCGCCCTTACCGCTTTCGGCGAATTGCGCTACACAAGCAGTGAAAACAGCTTTGAATTGCCATCGTCTAGCGGCTCGACTGCCAAAACGACAAGTGAATATTCCCGCTTGCTCTTTCGGTTTGGCGGTTGGTGGCAAATCAATCGCAGCATGCGCTTGACCATCGACAGCAACATCTATTCGATTCAGCAAACAAACGGCATCGATCCCCAAAAAACGGATTATTCAGATCGCATCTTTCGTCTGCGCTATGAAAAACTATTTTAAATCGGTGAGTGGCATTGCCGCAGTGTTAACGCTGGTTTCACTGGTCGTGGCGTTGTTTTTGTCGTCTTTTTCTTTGCTCAACCAACTCCATCTCAAGACGGTCGATACTTTTTTCAGCCTTCGCGGTCCAATGTCGCCGATCGATTCATCGATTGTTGTGGTGGCGATCGACGACGAGGCGATTAAAAGCCTGCCGAGCAAATATCCCTTTCCCACCTCCTACTATTCTCGATTGGTGAAAAATCTTCATCAGGCCGGTGCGCGGTTGATCATCTTCGATATCGAATTTACTGAAGGAGACGTCAGCGATCCGCAATCCGACCTTGAATTTGCCCGGCAAATCCGCGAAGCAGGCAATGTCATCCTCGCCGGTAAAGTCGTTTTCGAGGTAGGCACCTACGGCATCGAGAATTTTCATCTTCTCGAACCCCTTGCCCCCCTGTTGCGCAGTGGTGCCGGCTGGGGATTGGTCAACACCATCGAAGACAGCGATGGTTTCATCCGCCAATACCTCCTGTTTCATCAAATCAACAACAAAACGTACTATCCGCTGGCGATCAAGGCAATAGAGATCCTGCAAAATCGACCGATACCTGCACATGATCCGCATTTGCGGCATTTTGATACCGGAGTTTTTCAAATCCCAAAACATTCGGCCAATACCTTTCTGATCAACTATCGCGGTCCGGCCAGAACCTTTCCGCTCTATTCTTTGACTGCAATCCTGGACGATTCACTCTTTCAATTGCTTGAAGACGATGATACGGATATCTTTGATCTCCATCTCGAATGGGGCACCTTCCGCGACAAAATTGTCCTGGTCGGAGCATCGGCAGAAGAACTGCAGGACAACAAATACACACCATTTTATCACCATCGCGGCAACAAACGAAAAACGCCGGGAGTGGAGATGCACGCACACGCTCTCAGCACTCTGTTGCAGCGGGATTTTCTGCGAAACGCACCCGGCTGGACATCGCTGATCGCGTGTCTGATTTTAGCGTTTCTCACCGGCCTTATCACCCTCTCTCTTCGACCCTTTAAAGCCCTCGGCGTGATCGGATTGCTGATTCTCCTGCTCATTATCAGCGGTTTTCTGCTCTTTTCTCAGGCCGGCTGGATTGTAAATTTCATTCAACTGCTGTTGACCATTGCCTTGACTTTTATCGCCAACACACTCTACCAAATTGTGCGCGTGCAAAAAGAAAAGACCCGCATACGCCAGACCTTTCAGCAATATGTTGCGCCGTCGATCGTCGAGAAAATGCTGAGCACCGGCGAATTGCCATCCTATGGCGGTGAACGCCGAGAGCTTACCATGCTCTTTTCGGATATCCGAAAATTCACCACCTTTTCTGAAAATCACGAGCCTGAGTACGTGGTTTCGCGCCTCTCGGAATACCTGACGGAGATGGTCGATATCATTTTCAAGCACAACGGCACTCTCGACAAATTTGTCGGCGATGAGATCATGGCTCTATTTGGGGCACCCTATTCCTTTGTCGATCACGCGGAACGGGCTTGTATTGCCGCCACTGAAATGGTAGCCCGTTTGCAAGCGATGAAAAAGCAATACAACACTCCGCAAAACGGCATGTTCAAGATCGGTATCGGTATCAACACCGGCAAAGTGATCGTCGGCAATCTGGGTTCAAGTCAATTGTTCGACTATACCGTAATCGGCGATCATGTCAATATCGGAGCGCGTCTGGAGGGAGCCAATAAGGAGTATCAGACGACCATCATTCTCAGCGAATATACCTATGATCTGGTGCGCAAGAATGCAATCGCCCGCGAGTTGGATTGGGTTCGAGTGTTGGGCCGCAAGAAGCCATTGCGCATTTACGAACTGCGGGGCATGAATTCTTTGCCGCAAATGGAAAAAGATTACCTGATCGATTTGTTTGCGGAAGGCTTGCAGGCATATCGCGATCGCCGCTGGGCTGAGGCAATCCGAACATTCCACCGCATTTTGCGGTTCTATCCGGAGGACGGCCCATCCCGCATTTTTACGATTCGCAGTCTGAATTTTCTTGAAAATGCTCCGCCGTCAGATTGGGATGGGGTGTACGACTTTCAAGAAAAATAAACGCACAGCAAGAGGGCACGATGGAAGATGAAAAAAACAATCGCGATGAGCCGATCATCGGTGAATTCAAAGGCAATCCGGTGATCACGCTGAATCCCAACAGCCGCTTCCCCTTCTCGTTCGGCTTGGCAAAAGCCAAATTGATCCTGCAATATCTGCCGGAGATCCGTCGGTTCATCGAAGATCACGACAAATCTTCGCAAGGATAAAAAAAAACCGGCAATCGCCGGTTTTTTTATTATCCGATTCTGCGCAACCATTCGCGCGCTTTTTCGACGTATTCGCTCTGCGGGTAATCGTCGATCACCCCCTGGAAATAGCTCCGCGCTCGTGCAACATCCCCGAGTTTTAAATAAGAACGACCGAGCATCAAGGTGGCGTCGTCTTTTTTGTAGGAAAAATCATAGTTGAAAACATTCTGAAAAGCTTTGACTGCATTTTCATATTGCCCCAACCCAAAGTAAGCTTCGCCAATCCAATATTGACAATTGCTGGTCAGCTTGTAATTGGGGTATTGTGTGTGCAGAATATCCCAAACCTGAATCGCATTGGAATAATCACGCGCGTAAAACAACCGCAGCGCTTGTTCGTAATCGACCGAAAATTTACCGCTGATCGCATCCGATGACAAGTTGGAAGTGGTGGTTGGAGTCGTGGTTTCCAACTCGGCTATGCGGTTGTTCTTTAAAAGCAAACTGGACTGCAACTCCATCAACTCATTGTTTTTTTCATCAACCTGGCGGTTGAGTTCATCGACGCGGGACTTTAGGCGAACGTAGCGTTCCATGCTATAGTCGGTTTCCTCTCGTTCGAGATTGTCGATCTCCGACTCGAGCTGCTGCAGGTTGCTAGGCTTCTGGGTACCATAATCGTCATCTTCGAGCTGATTCAAATCGAGTTGTTCCAGAGCCAAGAGATCATCATCCGCCGGCCCAATCGGATAACCATTGCCCAGGTAACGGGTAAAACCTAAACGAATATTTACATAGCCGTCCTTATAGTCGCCGGATTCTGCACCATCAAGCGCGTCACCGGTTGAGAAGCGATAGTCGGCAAAAGTATTGATGGCCAATTTGGGATTGACAAGGAATTCGAAACCGCCGCCGTAAATAAAAGAGCCATCGGAAAAACGCTCGCCTACATTGGCATCTGCACCGATGGCATAAGGCTCGAGCTTGTCATACTCGTAATTGGTGATGCCGACACCGAGCAAAATATAGGGATTGATTCTGCCGGGTTTCATCAGATTCAGGTTAATCTTCAAATCAGCGGCAATGATGTTGGTTTCGAATGTCTTGGTGACAAAGCCGTCGTTTAAAAACCCATAACCACCGGAAATCGACAGATTGATCCGCGGGCTGATGAGATAGCGCAACATCACCTCTCCAGCCAAACCGGCACCGGTATGCACAACGTCACAAAAGGGCTTTTGCACCCCAAGGTTCAGCCCCAGGCCGACTTTAGCTGGATTCGCGGGTTGAATCTGCGCCAGTAAACCGGCGTAAAAAATCAGAAGGCTGAAAGCCAGGATACGAAGTTGATTCATCATTTTTTCTCCCATATCGGCGTTCGATTCGCTGCCTGACCTAACGACACAATCTCGTTAGCGAGCCGACAGGCACTGCCGATAGATAGCATCAAATGCCCCATTTTTCCCGTGGCTTTTAAACCCTCTTGCCCCCTCAGGCGTCGCTGCAATGTGGCAACGCTTCGCGAGGCAAGATTTGACTTAGACTCAAATCTTGACCTGCATGATAATTGTAAGCATCGAGCAACAAACGGATTTCGCCGATCATCTTTTCGATATGATGTGCCGTTGCGTTCTGATTGATCGCTCGACGCAAAACAATCAGCTTTTCACCCAGTTTTTCAAAGTAATAATTGCTGAGCGATTGATTGATCAGATCTTCAACCTGTTGGTCGATAATCTGTTTCTTGTTGACGACCTTGTTGATCGTGCTTTGCAGATGTTGGTAGCGGTTTTCATTCTGCAACCCCTGTTCAACTCCCAAATAGAGCAGATAAACCGCCTCGTCATCCTCCGAACTGTTCGCCTGGCAGAGATCAAACTTTTTGGCGATAAAAGCCTCAACGGTTTGCAGCTCGGACTCGACGGCAGGCCGATGGGTTGTAAAATGAATGATGCGTTTCCCTTGCGACTGACAGATGCGTACCAATAAATCGATCGACGAGAAATAGTAAATGTCTTTCATGCGATCACCTTTTGTGATGCGGACTGGACACACAAATCAACAACAACTTTTATGCCACGCTTTTCGCCGCATCCGAGCGGAAGGCTGTAAAATGAGCAAGTACAGGCTATCAAAACCCTGGCAAGTCTTTTATGTTTTATAATGAGTTAGGAGGATAATCGATTCTGGTGAACAAACCATGGTTTCACAATGTTGCCCGTTCTGCACAAATTTGTTTCTCTACAGCGCATTTGTATTCAACTGTAACACATTTTTGTGACAGACAAAAATCGTGCTAAAGCGATTAAAGCAATGAGATTATGATATGTGAGTGAAGATAGAAAATAAAAAGCGCATTGTCAAGTGCTTTTTGTTCAAATATTGCACATCTGTTTTTTGATTTGGACAGAAAGGAAACAATTGCAGGACATGAAAGATGGAGTACAGAAAGAGTGTGGCGTTGTTTTAGCGAATGACGGCAATTTTGGCGATCGGCAAGGGCTCTGTGGCAACTATTTGCACCAAATAGATCCCGCTGCTGATTTGATCTCCAGCAAAATTCTTGCCGTGCCACTCTTCACGATGGTAGCCGGCCGTGCGATAGCCCAATTGTTGCTGAAAGATCATCTGGCCGTTGGCTGATAGGATCCGCATGCCGACTTGGTCATGGGTTTGCGTGATGCTGTATTCGACCATCACCGAGGCATGCTGGGCAGGAAGATAGGGATTGGGATAGATTTTTTGAATCTTGTTTTCGATTGTTGTTCCCGCAACACCAGGGATAATCTGCAGGGTGAAGGGCATATCCTGCGGTTGATAGATGGCCCCGGGCAGACGAGTGTTGATCACCGAAACCCAGACTTCGTCATCCAGGTTCAGATCATATAACGTTGCTGCAATATTTCCGCTGTTGATCAACATCGAGCCGTTGTTTGTTCCGCTGCGAGTCACCGCGGTCAACAGCCAATTCGACGGCTCATCAAATTGCGGTTGAACGGTATAGTCGCCGGGGATACGCGTGACGAGACGATAGGTAGCCGTCTGCAGCTGCCCGGATTGATCATCGATTTGCATTTCATCGCTCAGCTCATAGCTGGCTTTTGGCTGCAAAGCCGGATAATTCTTTCCTTCCGGATAATAGCGCACAGTGTCGGCGCGATTTTTGGTATGGATGTTCCAGACCGAGAATTCTGCCAACTCGCGGTTAAAACTGCTGCCTTTTAGTTGCAGCACCGCTTGCAAAGAGGCGAACAGATCGCGGTTGCGCAATTCCTGCCACATCTGTTGAACAATCAGATGGCCGTATTTTTTCTCAAGCATGTGCAGAAAAATCGCACTGCCGTATTCGTGATTGCCGTTGAAAAGATGAAAGGCATGGTGGGAGAAAGAAAAAAAGGAATTGAGATAAAATAAGTAATCGTTGATTGAATCAAAAACGACATCTTCCATCCAGGTTGAGGACATCTCATAAAAAAACCGCTCGTTGTCGTTGACGGTCGAGTATCCCCGATATCCCAATTGAATGAGATGATAAAACTCGTGTGCTGCGGTTACCCGGGCGGCATTGAGCCCTTTCGTGGGCGTGTGGGTGAAATCATTGTCCATTTCGACAAAGCCGTTGAAGGCGCGGTTGCCGGCGCCCGGGACCAGTTCCTCTTCGGTCGTACAGCCGTAGGCGGAAATATTTCTCATGTAGACATCGTACTCGGGTCCATGGCGATAATTGTCCGATGGCGGCGTCTGGTATCCGAGCACATCGATTTCATATTCATACACCTGATCATAGATCGCTGCACATTGCCGGGCAAACTCCGGATCGGTTTTGTGACTGCCTTCTTTGGCATAGTGGATTTTAAAATAACCGGCAGGCGATACGATCGTCTCGCTGAAGATTGTCGAATCGGGTCTCTGAAACCAGCGCTGCAAGCGGGCGCGTTGTGCATCGTTAGCTTGCACGAAAAACCTTTTTGCTTTCGCTTTGATGGGAGTGGGATCACAAATCAGGTCGACCGCGAGCTGCTGGTAAAGGACGGGCAATTCCTGTGGCTCATACACAGCCTGCAGCTGCAATTCGATCGCAGAAATCTCATCGATCCGGCCGTTCGACAAATCCTCTTCGATCCGGTTGAGAAATTCACGTTCAGCCGCCAGTCCTGCGCCAAAGAACAGCAAGAGCAGGCTCTGGAGTGGGTACAAGAATGTTTTGAACCTTTTTACCATGGTATGGTTGTGACTCAGATTCTGTGTCGGCAGAGCGTCCACTGCATCGATCTGCAGTCTTTCCGTGCTTTGCGTCCTTATAGGACTCACTTTCGATGCAGGACGATCCGATCGGCCTGAAAATTAGCAAACTTGCATCGAATCGAATTGTGAACCCCTCGATGGCAGTCGATGTTCCCTGCCGAATCAGTTCTTTTTGCGAAACCGCAAGCTGATGGGCACACCGAAAAAACCAAACTGTGCGCGCAACCTGTTTTCCAGGTAATTGCGATAATTCTGTTTGATGCCTGCCGGCTCATTGGTAAAAAAAGCGAAAACCGGCGGCGCCGATCGCGTTTGCACGACATAATTGATCTTGACGGTTTTGGTGCCGAAAGGCGGTGGCTGATTGTCACGCAAAGCATCTGCGAGAAAGCGGTTGAGCTCTGCAGTGGCGACCTTGCGATTGCGTTCATCAAAAACAGAAATCGCCGTGTCCAGGATCTTGAAAATGCGTTGGCGGGTCAAAGCCGAGACGAAAAATATCGGAATATATTGTAATTCATGCATCTCATCTTTCAGCTCGAGTTCGAAGTGCCGTGCCGTATTGGTCTCTTTCTCGATCAGGTCCCATTTGTTGACACCGATGACCAGACCTTTTCTTTCTTCCAGTACATTGGCAATGATTTTTTTTTCCTGATCTGCAATTCCCTGGCTTGCGTCGATTAAAATCAGCGCGACGTCGCAACGGCGGATCGCGTTAAAAGTGCGCACAGTGCTAAAATATTCAATATTCTCGTGGATTCGGCTGCGTTTGCGCAATCCCGCGGTATCGATCAAAGTAATGTCGCGGTTTTTATAGTTAAAGTGAGTGTCGATGGCGTCACGGGTGGTGCCGGGAATCTCGGTGACCATCAGCCGTTCTTGCCCGAGAATGGCATTGACGTAAGAGGATTTTCCGACATTCGGACGGCCAAGAACAGCCAAAGCGATCGTGTCCTTGGGTTCGTCATTCCCCTCAGTCTTTTGATCCGGGAGCATGGCGACCACGACATCGAGAAAGTCGCCTATCGCCCGGCTGTTCATGGCGGAGAGCGGATAGGGTTTGCCTAAACCGAGCTGGTAAAACTCGTAGAGATCGGCTTCCCGCTCGCTGTTGTCGACCTTGTTAACCCCCAAAACCACTTTGATATTCGAGCGCAACAAGATCTCGGCAACCTGTTGGTCTAGCGGAGTGATCCCGGTGGTCACGTCGACCATAAAAATGACCACATCTGCTTCTTGCAGGGCATAGTCTACTTGACTGCGAATGGCTTGTTCAAAGATGTCCTCGCTCCCCGGCACATATCCGCCGGTATCGATCAGTTGAAACTCGACGCCGGCCCAGTCGGTTTGCGCATAGATGCGATCCCGGGTTACGCCGGGTGCATCGTCGACGATGGCCTCGCGTTTGCCGATGATCCGGTTAAACAAAGTCGATTTTCCGACGTTGGGTCTGCCGACGATCGCCACACAATTCTTCATTGCTGCAACTCGTTTAGTGACTTGAGGATGGGCAAAAATCCATTATGGACGATTTGTATTGGTGTTTGCAGGATATTCTGCAGTTCCGTCGGTGTGCTGTCGTCCAGGAAAACCCCTTCATGATTAAGGCAATTGGGCGGCAACAGGATGAGATCGGCCTTTGCTGCATTTTTTAACTCAGAGGCGATATCCTGGCCGGTGAGCAAACCCGACACGGTGATCGACTCGCCGTAAAATCGGTTGGTGATGTTGTACAATTCAACTTCCAGACCGACGATTTTTTGCAAGCGAGGAACCACGAATTCCCGCAAAAGCGGAGCGGCTAGGTTTCCACTGACCAGCAAAATCCGCTGTGGTGCTACACGAGATGGAAAAAGTTCGGCTTCCTGGGCAAAACCATCGAGAAAATCGCGGCACATGCCGACACCGTTTTCGATCTGATCATAAGTGTCATAATGTTCCGACGCGGGCAGTGGTTCGCCTGCGAGTAGATAAAATTCATCTGCGAGATAGACGAAACCGCTTTGCAATTGCTGCCGCCATCCATCCAATCGGCTCTGGTACCATTGAATCACCTTGCTAGCCACAGCCGGGGTCACCGGGTGCAAACTCGGCAGGCCGGCGCGATGGCGTGTCAATCCGACCGGCACGATGGCCAGAGTTTTCAGTTGCGGGTGAAAAACTTTTAACTCGTCTACGGTTCTCTGCAACACCTGTCCATCGTTGATCCCGGGACATAAAACAATCTGAGCGTGCAGGACAATTCCATGCCGCGTCAACAGGTCGATCTTTTGCAGCAAATGATCATCTCTCTTGCTGCCGAGCATTTTTTTCCGGATTTCCGGATCTGTGGCATGTACTGAAACATAGAGCGGTGAAAGCCGCATTTTCACGATGCGGTCGAGATCCCGGCGCGATACATTGGTCAAGGTGACATAATTGCCGAACACGAATGAGAGGCGATAATCTTCGTCCTTGAAATAGAGTGTTCGGCGCAGATTTTTGGGATTTTGATCGATAAAACAAAAAATACAAGAGTTGCCGCAAAATCGAGGGGAAAAATCCTCGAATTCCGCACCCAGAGGCCCTTCCAGGCCTGCATCGATTTCCACAATAAATTCTTCGCTCTGGCGGTGTATCAGCAATTCGAGCGGCTGCTCATCTCGCCAAAACTCGAAATCCAAATAATCGCTGATCCGGTGCCCATTGATCGAGAGCAGATCATCGCCTGCCTGCAACCCCATCTCTTCAGCCGTACTTCCCGGCTCTACCGCAACTATCTTCATCATCTACTCGTTCGTATAAATCCGCATCGCTGCACGGGAGTGGATTGGGGCAAAGATGAGACTTGGTCAGCGACACTTATTTTTCGCGAACCAGATCACCGCGTTGAAAGCCCGATCCGGAGACAGCCTCGCACTGCGAAGCACGGCCGTTGCTGACTTGGTTGTTGGTCACGCGAATCGCGCCGATTCTGCTTTCGGTTTTGCCGAGAGAAATACCGGTTTCCGGATCGATCAATTCCTCTCCCATGCGGTAAACGGCGAATTCCTCGCCGACCTCGATACCCGCCTGCGATCCCACATTGATGTAAATCGGACCGTCACCTTTGACAATGCTGGCGCTCCAGGGAATGGATTTCACCGATTTGCCGATCAGCAACACAATGTCATCGATTGCCGCTCGCGTGGCTTTGCCCACAATCGATTCGTCGAATTTGTCCTTGTTGTCAAAATCGAATTTGTTTGTGCTTACAGACACACCTTTTTTGCTCTCTTTTTTGTTGATCGATTCCGCGGTAAGGATTTCGCCGGTGGTGGTGTTGACGAACCGGATATCAATTCCGACCGTTGCTGACATTGTTTTCATGCCAAGCCCCAGCCCCTTTTGTTTGAGAGAACCACCGATCTGGTCTTCTGAATATCCGAATTCCGTCACCGAGCCAAAGATTGCCAGATCCACACCGAGCAATTTGCCGATCTGGGCAGCTGTCTGTTCGGTCACCAATCCGCTGGCGCCCAATTTTTGTTCTTCCATGATCCGCTGGATTTCCTGACGTTCGATCACCTGGTACGCCCCTGTTTTAACCAGGGCAGTGACCAACATATCTGCCATGCCCTCTCCTACCGGCTGCCCCGTCCACCAGCGATAGTGATGACCGCTTTTGTCTGCAAAGTCAAACACCGCCACCCGGCGGGTCCGTGTCTTTTCGGCGGCTTGCAATGTCGCCAC
>Ga0116142_10004950_pt1 | contig 12328 bp, 10 predicted proteins | sample AD_UKC033_MetaG_FD_89785 | JGI IMG/M metagenome (GOLD analysis project Ga0116142, IMG submission 89785) | Active sludge microbial communities of municipal wastewater-treating anaerobic digesters from USA - AD_UKC033_MetaG | ecosystem: Engineered > Bioreactor > Anaerobic > Digestate | place: USA... | reverse complement strand
ATGCAGTCGTGCGCGGCTGCGATCGCATCGTGCCGGTCGACGTCTACGTGCCGGGCTGCCCGCCCACGGCCGAGGCGCTGATCCACGGCATCCTCCAGTTGCAGAAGAAGATCCGCCGGACCAATACGATCGCGCGTTGAGCGCGCGGCCACCCGCAACGAACAACGCGCGGGCATGAAGCCCCGTGTCGAGGCCGCAGGATGCAACCCAATCGAAGCGGCAGTGAAGCGATGACAGCAACCCCATCCCCGTTCGCGCAGAAGCTCGAAGCCACGCTGGGCCAGCGCCTCGTGTCGCTCGTCGAACGCCTTGGCGAGACGACGATCGAGGTGCTGCCGGAGAACTGGCTCGCCGTCGCGCGCAGCTTGCGCGACGATCCCGCCTTGCGCTTCGACGTCATCATCGACGTCTGCGGCGTCGACTACCTTGGCTATGGCGAGGGTGAGTGGGACACCAGTGACGTCTCCTCGGAAGGCTTCTCGCGCGGCGTCGAGGGCGCCGGGCCGGGTCGCTTCCGCTGGGAGGATCGTCCGCGCCCCGCTGCGATCCCGCGCCGTTTCGCCGTCGTTGTCCACCTGCTGTCGATCGAACACAACCAACGCCTGCGCCTGCGCGCATTCTGTACCGACGACGACCTGCCCGTGCTGCCCTCGCTGGTCGAGGTGTGGCCCGGGGCCAACTGGTTCGAGCGCGAAGCGTTCGACCTCTTTGGCATCGTCTTCGAGGGTCATCCGGACCTGCGCCGCATCCTCACCGATTACGGTTTCGTCGGGCACGCCTTCCGCAAGGATTTCCCGCTGATCGGCAACGTCGAGATGCGCTACGACCCCGACAAGCGGCGCGTCGTTTACGAGCCCGTGTCGATCGAACCGCGCGTGCTCGTGCCGCGCACGCTGCGCGGGGATTCGCGCTACGAACAGGCCAACGCCGAACGCGAGGCGGGGAAATAAGCCGTGGAGGAAATCCGTAACTACACGATGAACTTCGGACCGCAGCATCCCGCTGCACACGGCGTGCTGCGCCTCGTGCTCGAGATGGACGGCGAGACGGTGATGCGTGCCGACCCACACGTCGGCCTCCTGCACCGTGGCACCGAGAAGCTCGCCGAGTCCAAGCCGTTCAACCAGTCGATCGGCTACATGGATCGGCTCGACTACGTGTCGATGATGTGCAACGAACACGCCTACGTGCGCGCCATCGAGGCGTTGCTCGGCATCGAGGTGCCCGAGCGCGCGCAGTGGATCCGCACGATGTTCGACGAGATCACGCGCATCCTGAACCACCTCATGTGGCTCGGTTCGAATGGGCTCGATCTTGGCGCGATGGCGGTGTTCCTGTACGCGTTCCGCGAGCGCGAGGAACTGATGGACTGCTACGAGGCGGTCAGCGGCGCACGCATGCATGCGGCCTACTACCGACCGGGTGGCGTCTATCGCGACCTGCCGGCGCAGATGCCGAAGTACCGTGAATCGCGCTGGCACAAGGGTGACGACCTCAAGCGCATGAACGCCTGGCGCGAAGGCTCGATGCTCGACTACCTCGAACAGTTCTGTGCCGATTTCCCGGCCAAGATCGACGAGTACGAGGATCTGCTGACGGGCAACCGCATCTGGAAGCAGCGTACCGTCGACATCGGCATCGTTTCGCCGGAACTGGCCCGTGCCTGGGGCATGAGCGGGCCGATGCTGCGTGGTTCCGGCATCGCCTGGGACCTGCGCAAGAAGCAGCCGTACGCGAAGTATGCCGAAGTCGACTTCGACATCCCGGTCGGCAGCAACGGCGACTGCTACGACCGTTACCTGGTGCGCGTCGCCGAGATGCGCGAGTCCAACCGCATCATCCAGCAGTGCGTGAAGTGGTTGCGTGCGAACCCGGGCCCGGTGATCGTGCAGAACTACAAGGTCGCTCCGCCGAAGCGCGAAGAGATGAAGGATGACATGGAAGCCCTCATCCATCATTTCAAACTGTTCAGCGAAGGCTACAGCGTGCCGGCTGGCGAGGTGTATGCCGCGGTCGAGGCGCCGAAGGGCGAATTTGGCTGCTACCTTGTCTCCGACGGCGCCAACAAGCCGTTTCGCGTCAAGCTGCGTGCGCCCGGCTTCGCCCACCTGTCGTCGATGGATGCGGTCGTGCGTGGCCACATGCTCGCCGACGTCGTGGCAATGATCGGCACCTACGACGTCGTGTTCGGGGAGATCGACCGATGAAAGCGACTGGCACCTTCAACGAGATCAAGGACGTCGACCCGATGGTCGTGCTCAACGAGCACACGCGCCATCACATCGAGCACTGGAAAGCGAAATTCCCGCCCGACCGCAAGCGCTCGGCGCTGATCCAGTCGCTGTTTGCAGCGCAGGAGCAGAACGGCGGCTTCCTGACCGATGAGTTGATCGTCGCGGTGGCGAAGTACCTCGACCTGCCACAGGTGTGGGCGTTCGAGGTGGCGAGTTTCTACTCGATGTTCGAGACGAAACCAGTCGGCCGCAACAACGTCGCGATCTGCACGAACATTTCCTGCTGGCTCAACGGCGCCGAGGACCTCGTGCGCCATTGCGAGAAGAAGCTCGGCACGAAGCTCGGCGAATCCACCGCGGACGGGCGCATCTATCTAAAGAAGGAAGAGGAATGCCTCGCCGCTTGCTGTGGCGCGCCGATGATGGTCGTCAACGGTCACTACCACGAGAAGCTCGACACCGCGAAGGTCGACGAGATTCTCGACGCCCTGAAATGAACACCCCGTAGGAAGCGGCTTCAGCCGCGATGCCCGTGTTCCGGACCCCATTGTCCGAAGCCAGGCACCGAAGCGAAGCACCAGAGAACGACGATGGCATACGGTCCAGCACCCCAGGCACACCAGGTCGTCTATACGACGCTCCACCACGACAAGCCGTGGTCGCTCGAGAACTATCTCGCGACCGGCGGCTGGCAGGCGTGGAAGAAGATCCTTGCCGAGAAGCCCGATCCGGCGACGATCGTCGAGGAAGTGAAGAAGAGCGGCCTGCGCGGTCGCGGTGGCGCCGGCTTCCCGACCGGGCTCAAGTGGTCGTTCATGCCGAAGGGTGCCATGCAAAAGTACATCCTCTGCAATTCGGACGAATCCGAGCCAGGCACCTGCAAGGACCGCGACATCCTGCGCTTCAATCCGCACGCCGTGCTCGAGGGGCTGGCCATTGCCTGCTACGCGACCGGCTCGACGGTCGCCTACAACTACATGCGCGGCGAGTTCCATCACGAGCCATTCGAACACATCGAGGAAGCGTTGCGGGAGGCCTACGCGGCCGGCCTGCTCGGCAAGGACATCCAAGGCAGCGGCATCGATGTCGACATCCACAATGCGCTCGGCGCCGGCGCCTACATCTGCGGAGAGGAAACCGCGTTGATGGAGTCGCTGGAGGGCAAGAAGGGCCAGCCGCGCTTCAAGCCGCCGTTTCCGGCCAATTTCGGCCTGTATGGCAAGCCGACCACGATCAACAACACCGAAACCTGCGCTTCGGTGCCGGCGATCCTGCGCAATGGCGGCGAGTGGTTCCTCAATCTGGGCAAGCCCAACAACGGCGGCCCGAAGATCTTCTCGGTATCCGGTCACGTCAACCGGCCCGGCAACTACGAGATCCGCCTCGGCACGCCGTTCGCCGAACTGCTCGAGATGGCCGGTGGCGTGCGCAATGGTCACAAGCTCAAGGCGGTGATCCCGGGTGGCTCGTCGATGCCGGTGCTGCCCGGCGAAACGATGATGGGCCTGACCATGGATTACGACGCGATCCAGAAGGCCGGCTCCGGACTCGGTTCGGGTGCGGTCATCGTCATGGACGAAACCACCTGCATGGTGCGCGCCTGCCAGCGCATCGCGCGCTTCTACTTTGCCGAATCCTGCGGGCAATGCACGCCGTGTCGCGAAGGCACTGGCTGGATGTACCGCATGCTCACGCGCATCGTCGAAGGCAAGGCTGAGGTCGGTGATCTCGACATGCTCAAGGCCGCTGCCGGCCAGATCGAGGGGCACACGATCTGCGCCTTCGGTGAAGCCGCCGCCTGGCCGGTGCAGGGATTCCTGCGTCACTACTGGCACGAGTTCGAATACTTCATTGCCAACGGACGCTCGATGGTTGATGCACGGCTGGAGGCAGTCGCATGAGCGTCCGTCGTTGGGCATCGGGGTTCGGGAATCGGGAATGGTCTGAAACCCGCTGCGTCCTGCTGTCCCCATTCCCCATTCCCCATTCCCCATTCCCCGCTCCGCAAGGAGCCAAGGCATGAGCGCCCAGCCCGTCAACCCGAACACGCCACCGGATCACGTCGCCATCGAGATCAATGGCACGCCGACCTTCGCGCCGAAGGGCTCGATGATCATCCAGGCCGCGGACCGCCTCGGTATCGCGATTCCGCGCTTCTGCTACCACGAGAAGCTGCCGATCGCCGCGAACTGCCGCATGTGCATGGTCGAGGTCGAGATGGGCGGCCGGCCCATGCCGAAGCCGCAGCCGGCCTGCGCGACCCCGGTCGCCGACGGCATGAAGATCTTCACCCAGTCGCAGCGCGCGCTGTCGGCGCAGCGCAACGTGATGGAGTTCCTGCTGATCAACCATCCGCTCGATTGCCCGATCTGCGACCAGGGCGGCGAATGCGAGCTGCAGGATCTTTCGGTTGGCTACGGCCGTTCGGTCAGCCGCTTCGCCGAACGCAAGCGCACGATCCCGGACGAGGACCTCGGCCCGCTGGTCGAGACCGAGATGACGCGCTGCATCCAATGCACGCGCTGCGTGCGCGTCATGGCCGAAGTGGCCGGCACCTATGAACTCGGCGGCATGGAGCGTGGCGAGCGGCTGCAGATCGGCACTTGGGTCGGCAAGCCGCTGATGAGCGAACTGTCCGGCAACGTCATCGACGTCTGCCCGGTCGGTGCGCTGACCAACAAGGTGTTCCGTTTCCGTGCGCGGCCGTGGGAACTCATCGCCCGTGAGTCGATCGGCTACCACGATGCGCTCGGCTCGAACCTGTGGCTGCACACACGTCGCGGCGAGGTGTTGCGCACGGTGCCGCGCGACAACGAAGCGATCAACGAGTGCTGGTTGTCCGACCGCGACCGCTACAGTCATCAGGGGCTGGATTCGGACGATCGTGCGCGCAAGCCGCTGGTCAAGCGCAACGGCGCGTGGTGCGAGGTCGAGTGGGATGAAGCGCTGCGCGCTGCCAGCGATGCGCTGCGCGCAGTGCCGACGGGCGATCTCGGCGTGCTCGTGCACGGCGCGACCTCGACCGAGGAAGGCGCGCTGCTGCGCCGCCTCGCCCACGGTCTCGGCAGCCAGCATCTCGACCACCGCCTGCGATCGCTTGATCTTTCCGATCGCGCCGCGGCGACCGCGTTCGAGCTGCCGTTCGCCGAAATCGAGAAGGCCGACGTCATCGTCCTCGTCGGTTGCGATCCGCGCAGCGAACTGCCGCTGCTCGGCGCACGCCTGCGCAAGGCGTCGAAGCGGGGCGCGCACATCCATGCGCTCAACACGCTCGCGCTCGATCCGATCTTCACGCTGGCCAGCGAGCGCGTGCTCGCACCGGCCGCCCTCGTCGATGTGCTGCTGGGCCTGGCCAAGGCCGCCAACGATGCCGGTCACCTGCCGGAATCCTCGGCGCTGGCCCAGGCGATCGCCGGACTGTCCGCCGATGCCGCCGCGCAGGAATTGGTCAGGACGCTTGCCGATGCCGCTTCGGCCGTCATCGTCCTCGGCGAATCGGTGACGACGCATGCCGAAGCGGCCTGGCTGCGTGCCGCGGCGCGTTTCGTTGCCAAGGCCACGGGCAGCGCCTGCAACGAGATTCCGCTCGGCGCCAATGCGCTCGGCCTCGGCCGTGCCGGCGTGCTGCCGCAGGGCAATGGTCTCGATGCGCGCGCCCAGGTCGCCACGCCGCGCCAGGGCTACCTGCTGTACGGCATCGAGTCGCCGCTGGATTTCGCCGATGGCGCGGCGGCCTGGAAGGCCTTTGCCGCCGCTGGCCAGGTCGTCGCCTTCTCCGCGTACGCGAGTGCGTCGCTCAAGGATGTCGCCGATGTGATCCTGCCGATCGGCCTTCTCCCTGAGATCGATGCCAGCCTCACCAACGTCGATGGCGTCGTCCAGCGCGTCGCCGCAGGCGCGAAGCCGCCCGGCGATGCGCGCCCAGGCTGGAAGGTGCTGCGCGCGCTTGGTGCCGCGCTGGCACTTGAGGGCTTCGAGTTCACCACCCTCGACGAAGTGCGTGCCGGCCTCGCCGACATCGTTTCGCCCGCGCCCGCCGCGCCGGCCGCGCGCGCGACGACGCCGGTGCAGGGCCTTGTGCGCATCGCGACCACGGCGATCTACCGCGTCGATGCGGTCGTGCGCCGCGCCACGGCGCTCAATACGCATCCGCTCACGCGCCGCGCCTGCGTCACCCTGCATCCCGAGGACGCGCTCGGCCTCGGCCTCGGTGCCGGTACCACTGCGCGTGTCAACGGCGTAGTGCTGCCGGTCGAGCTCAGCCATGCCGTGCCGCGTGGCGCTGCCTGGGTCGAATCGGGATATCCGCAAACCGCCCTGCTGCCGCCGAACGGCGCGGGCCTGACGATCGCGAGGGCCTGAGCATGCTCGATATGTTGCGCGACACCTTGCTCGCCTACGGCAACACCGGCCTGGTTGTCTGGGTGGTGCTGAAGATCCTTGCGATCGCGGTGCCGCTGATCATCGCCGTGGCCATGTTCGTCTACTGGGAACGCAAGGTCATCGGCTGGATGCACGTGCGCATGGGGCCGAACCAGATCGGCCCGCTCGGCCTGCTGCAGGCCTTTGCCGACGTGTTCAAGCTCCTGTTCAAGGAAGTCCTGCATCCACAGGCGTCAAACCGCTTCCTGTTCTTCCTCGCCCCGCTGGTCGCCCTCGTGCCGGCATTCGCGGCGTGGGCGGTGATCCCGTTCGATGCCGGAGTGGCGCTGTCGAAGATCAACGTCGGCCTGTTGTTCCTGCTGGCCATGACCTCGGCTGGCGTGTACGGCATCATCATCGCCGGCTGGGCCTCGAACTCGCGCTACGCGATGCTCGGCGCGATGCGCGCAGCGGCGCAGACAGTCTCCTACGAGATTGCCATGGGCTTTGCGCTGGTCAGCGTGGTCATCCTCAGCGGCAGCCTCGACCTCTCGGTCATCGTCGAGGGCCAGCGCGGCAGCAAGGGTCTGTTCGACTGGTACTGGCTGCCGTTGCTGCCGATGTTCGTCATCTATTTCGTGTCGGGCGTTGCGGAGACCAACCGCGCCCCGTTCGACGTCGCCGAGGGCGAATCCGAGATCGTCGCCGGTTTCCACGTCGAGTACTCCGGCTCGGCCTTCGCGATCTTCTTCCTGGCCGAATACGCGAACATGATCCTGATCGCGTTCCTCGCCTCGGTGCTGTTCATGGGCGGCTGGCTGAGCCCGATCCAGGGCTGGGTCAGCGCCGACGTACCGTGGATCGACTGGCTCTGGAAGGGCGGCTGGCAGTGGACCTTCATCAAGGCCTTCCTGTTCGCGTTCATCTACCTGTGGTTTCGCGCCACGTTCCCGCGCTACCGCTACGACCAGATCATGCGCCTGGGTTGGAAGGTGTTCATTCCGATCACTTTGGCCTGGGTCGTTGTCGCGGCGCTGATGAAGCACTTCGGCATCGTAACCATCGGTGCATGAGCGAGCCAGGACCCGGATCCGAGCCATGAACAGAGTTGTCCACTACTTCAAGAGTCTGCTGCTGCTCGAGCTTCTTGCCGGCATGTGGCTGACCCTGCGCTACATGTTCAAGCCGAAGTACACGATGCGCTACCCCGAAGAGCGCATCCCGAAGTCGAATCGCTTCCGCGGCCTGCACGCGCTGCGGCGCTATCCGAACGGCGAGGAGCGCTGCATCGCCTGCAAGCTGTGTGAGGCGGTGTGCCCGGCACTGGCGATCACGATCGACTCGGCACCACGCGAAGATGGCACACGCCGCACGACGCGCTACGAAATCGACCTGTTCAAGTGCATCTTCTGCGGGTTTTGCGAGGAGAGCTGTCCCGTCGACTCGATCGTCGAGACAGGCATCCATGAATACCATTTCGAGCTGCGTGGCGAGAACGTCGTGACCAAGCCACAGCTGCTCGCCATTGGCGATCGCTACGAGCGCGAGATCGCCGCTGCGCGCGCGCAGGATGCGGCATTCCGCTGAGCAACGGGGAGATACACGGTGACGTTCCAGCTCGTCTGCTTCTACTTCTTCGCCATCGTGGCCGCCATGGCCGCGCTCGGCGTGATCAGCGTGAAGAATCCAGTCGTCGCGGCGCTCTGCCTCGTGCTGACCTTTTTCTCGATGGCCTGCGTGTGGTTGCTGGCCGAGGCCGAGTTCCTCGCCATTGCCCTTGTCCTCGTCTATGTAGGCGCGGTCATGGTGCTGTTCCTGTTCGTGGTGATGATGCTCGACGTCGACATCGCACCCCTGCGCGAAGGTTTCGTGAAGTTCCTGCCGGGCGGCATCGTCATCGCCGCGGTCATGCTGGTAGAGATGCTCGCTCTGATTGGCCTCAAGGCCCTTGCCGTGCCGCCCGCGCCGAACCCGGCTGGTGTATCGAACATCGCCTGGCTGGCCAATGCGCTGTTCCGCGACTTCCTGCTGCCGTTCGAGATCGCCGCACTGATCCTGACTGTCGGCCTGATCGCCGCCGTGCCGCTGACCCTGCGTCGTCGCGCAGGAGTGCGCAGCCAGAACCCGGGCCGCCAGGTCATGGTCGATCCCGCGGACCGCCTGCGCATGGTCAAGATGGACGCGGAAACGAAGGGAGGCACCGCCCCATGATGACGCTCGCCCATCTTCTCGCAATCGGCGCGGTGCTGTTCTGTATCGCCGTGGCCGGCATCTTCATCAACCGCAAGAACGTGATCGTCCTGCTCATGTGCCTGGAGCTCATGTTGCTGGCGGTCAACACGAACTTCGTCGCCTTCTCGCGCCACCTCGGCGATCCGGCCGGCCAGGTGTTCGTGTTCTTCATCCTGACCGTCGCCGCCGCCGAAGCGGCGATCGGCCTCGCGATCCTCGTCGTGCTGTTCCGCAACCGCGCGACGATCGACGTGACCGACATCGACAGGCTCAAGGGGTGAGTCGGGCTTTCGAGCGATGCCATCGGGCATCGCGAGCCGACAAACGGTTCGACACGGATGTCGAGACCGGAACCACGCACCATGGACGGTTACTTGAATGAAGGGTAGTTTGTGATCAGCAAGACCATACTACTGATGATCATCCTCGCCCCGCTGGCCGGTGCCGTGCTGGCCGGCCTGTTCGGCCGCCAGATCGGCCGGGTCGGCGCGCATACGGTCACCATCGCCGGCGTCGCCCTGAGCTGCGTCCTGTCGATCCACGTACTCTACAGCCTCGTCTGGGGCGGCGCGCCGACCTACAACGAGAACATCTACACCTGGTTCGCTGTCGGCAAGTACTCGGCCCACGTTGGCTTCCTCGTCGACCGCCTGACCGCGATGATGATGGTCGTCGTCACCTTCGTGTCGCTGATGGTCCACGTCTACACGATCGGATACATGGCCGAGGATGATGGCTACCAGCGCTTCTTCAGCTACATCGCGCTGTTCACGTTCTCGATGCTCATGCTGGTGATGAGCAACAACTTCCTGCAGCTGTTCTTCGGCTGGGAGGCAGTCGGTCTTGTTTCGTACCTGCTGATCGGCTTCTGGTACAGGCGGCCGACGGCGATCTTCGCCAACATGAAGGCTTTCCTGGTCAACCGCGTCGGCGACTTCGGCTTCCTGCTCGGCATCGCTGGCGTGCTGTTGTGGTTCGGGTCGCTCGATTACGCCAGCGTGTTCGCCGTCGCCCAGGATCCGACTGCCGACATGGGGGCGCGCACGGTCGAGCTGCTGGCCGGCCATCCGTGGCACGTGGCCACGATCGTCTGCATCTGCCTGTTCGTTGGCGCGATGGGTAAGTCCGCGCAGGTGCCGCTGCACGTCTGGCTGCCGGACTCGATGGAAGGCCCGACGCCGATCTCGGCGCTGATCCACGCGGCGACGATGGTCACGGCCGGCATCTTCATGGTCGCGCGCATGTCGCCGCTGTTTGAACTGAGCGACACAGCACTGAGCTTCGTGCTCGTGATCGGCGCGACCACGGCACTGTTCACCGGTCTGATCGGCATCGTGCAGAACGACATCAAGCGCGTGGTTGCGTATTCGACCCTGTCTCAGCTCGGCTACATGACCGTCGCGCTCGGCGTGTCGGCCTACTCGGCGGCCGTGTTCCATCTGATGACGCACGCCTTCTTCAAGGCGCTGCTGTTCCTCGGCGCCGGCTCGGTCATCATTGCCATGCACCACGAGCAGGACATGCGCCATATGGGTGGGCTGCGCAAGTACATGCCGGTCACCTGGATCACGATGTGGATCGGTTCGCTGGCGTTGGCCGGTACGCCGTTCTTTTCCGGTTTCTTCTCCAAGGACGCGATCATCGAGGCCGTGCACGAATCGCAGCGCGTCGGCGCCGGCTATGCGTACTTCTGCGTCATGGTGGGTGTGTTCGTGACTGCGCTGTACAGCTTCCGTCTGCTCTACATGACCTTCCACGGCAAGGAGCGTTTCGTCGTCGACAAGCATCACGGTCACGGCCACGAAGACCACCATGGGCACCATGCGCCAGGGCATCTCGCGCACGCGCCCCACGAGTCACCTTGGGTGGTTACCCTGCCGCTGATCCTGCTCGCGATCCCATCGATCGCGATCGGCTGGTTCACGATCGGACCGATGCTGTTCGGCGAGTACTTCGGCAACGCGATCCTCGTGCGCGACGCGAACGATGTCGTCGGTGAACTCGGCAAGCACTGGCATGGCCCGCTCGGCTTTGTCCTGCACGGCATCATGCAGCCGCCGTTCTGGATTGCCCTGGCCGGTTTCGCCACGGCGACCTGGATCTGGCTGTTCAAGCCCGGCATCGCCGACGCGGCCGAGCGTGCGCTTAAACCGCTGCACTCGCTGCTGATGAACAAGTACCACATCGACGACCTCTACCAGGCCGTATTCGCACGCGGTGGCATCGCCCTCGGCCGCGGTCTCTGGCGTGCCGGCGACGCCGGCGTGATCGACGGCGCGGTCGTCAACGGTTCGGCTGGCCTGGTCGCGCGCGTCTCCGCGAGCGTGCGCCGCCTGCAATCCGGTTACCTCTACCACTACGCGTTCGCGATGATTCTCGGCCTCATCCTGCTGCTGGCGGGACTGTGGTGGATCACTCGCGTTGCAGCCTGATCGACGGGGAACGACGACCACCATGCCTGACTGGCCCATTCTCAGCGTCCTCATCTGGCTGCCCATCGCCGGCGCCGTCGCCGTGCTCGCCTGCGGCCGCCGTGCCGATGCCGCGCGCTGGCTGACCGTCGCCGTCGCCCTGGCGACCTTCGCGATCAGCATTCCGCTGTGGCTGCACTACGACGCCGCGCGCGGCGGCATGCAGTTCGTCGAATCACATTCCTGGATCCAGGCGCTCAACGTGTTCTACGCGCTCGGCGTCGACGGCATCTCCGTCGCCCTGATCGTGCTGACCACGTTCACCAGCGTGCTCGTGGTCATCGGTGCCTGGGGTTCGGTCGACACGCGCGTGTCGCAGTACATGGCGATGATGCTCGCTCTCGAAGGCATGCTGGTGGGCGTGTTCGCGGCAACCGACGCGCTGTTGTTCTACGTGTTCTTCGAGGCGATGCTGATCCCGATGTTCATCCTGATTGGCATCTGGGGCGGGCCGCGCCGCGTCTACGCGACGCTGAAGTTCTTCATCTACACCTTCCTCGGCTCGATCTTCATGCTGATCGCGCTGATTTACCTGCACATGAAGACCGGGGAGTTCTCGCTGGCCGCGTTCGCCCAGGCCACGCTCGGCTCTCGTGAACAGTTCTGGCTGTTCTTCGCCTTCCTGATTGCCTTCGCGATCAAGGTGCCGATGTGGCCGGTACACACCTGGTTGCCGGATGCACACGTCGAGGCGCCGACCGGCGGCTCGGTCGTGCTGGCAGCGATCATGCTGAAAGTCGGCGGCTACGGATTCATCCGCTTCTCGCTGCCGATCACGCCGGATGCCTCGCAGGAGTACGCCTGGGTGGTCATCGCGATGTCGCTGGTCGCGGTTGTCTACATCGGCTACGTCGCCCTCGTGCAGGACGACATGAAGAAGTTGATTGCCTATTCGTCGATCGCGCACATGGCCTTCGTCACCCTGGGCATCTTCATTGCGCTGGCCCTGGTGCGCATCCACGAAAATTCCGATGCCGCCCGCCTCGGCATGCAGGGTGCGATGGTGCAGATGATCTCGCACGGTTTCGT
>Ga0116142_10004945_pt1 | contig 12337 bp, 8 predicted proteins | sample AD_UKC033_MetaG_FD_89785 | JGI IMG/M metagenome (GOLD analysis project Ga0116142, IMG submission 89785) | Active sludge microbial communities of municipal wastewater-treating anaerobic digesters from USA - AD_UKC033_MetaG | ecosystem: Engineered > Bioreactor > Anaerobic > Digestate | place: USA... | reverse complement strand
CCTCCTCCTAATTTACCGGTATAAGGCACATTATATGGTATTGTATCAATAAGATCGGCACTAGCTTTTAACAATTCTGCAATTTGATTTGCATTATAATCAGGATAATAGGATCTTAAAATTCCTGCACAACCCGCCACAATTGGTGATGCAAATGATGTTCCTCCCCACATAAGTGTATATCCATCTCCCGTTCCAGTTGATCTAAAATTTGTTGCAGGAGCACAAACATCCACATAATATGAATAGGATGAACCCTGACTTGAAATAGAATTATCGGGAGACCATTTCTGATCATCCATTTGCGTTCCTGCTACAGAAACAACATTCTCATAAGATGCAGGATAGTATTTTGTATCTGAATTGGTATTACCTGCAGCCGAAACAACTAATACATCATTGTTAATTACAGCATAATTTACAACATCCTGACCCATTTTTTGATAATATGATCCTCCCCAACTGCAATTAACAACATCACAACCACGATCAGCAGCATATACTATTGACTGATAACCATTAACAAGAATTCCTTCAGCATTCATTATTTTTAACGGAAGAATTTTACATTTAAAACCGGCACCTGACACTCCAATACCATTATCTGTATGAGCTCCGGCAATACCTCCTACCCACGCCCCATGATAATTAACATTAGCTTGTACAATATTATTATCATCCCCAAAATTCCATCCCCGAAAATTATCTATAAAACCATCCAAATCATTGTCAACACCATCAGGCATATCATTATAGTTATACTTAATATTATAAATCAAGTCGGGATGAGACAGTTCGATACCCGTATCAGATATTCCAATAACTATATTTGTATCTCCCTGATGAATATCCCAAGCATCAAAAGCTCTTATAGAATTTAGCCAATATTGATCAGTCTGATTCATTGGATCGTCAGGTACATACAATAGCTCTATTTTATATAATGGTTCAACATACTCAAAATATCCGGTTTTTTCAAGAATAGAAATCAGATATGAAACATCCTCAACCTCATCAAAAGTTAAACGATAAATTACAGATAAATCAACTAATTCCGCTCCATATTCATTATACTTTTCCATAGGTCTTATACTGAATGGAAACTCTTGTTTAAATTCAATACTGCCTTTAATGTCAGATTTCTCCTTTAAAATGTAGAATATTTTATTTTTATAAGCATCTATATCCTCTATCTCCTTTTTGAATTTCACAATAATAACTCCATCAAGATAAGAATTAGCATTTTTTTCTTGTGAGAAAACGGGAGAAACACAAATCATTAGGAAAATTATTATCGATATCCGACCAATTACTTTATATAAATCGAATAGCCTAAAATGTCCGTAATTTGTGTTACAAAATTTATTATTAAGATATTTATTAATCATTATCAAAATTTGTTTCTAAATAATAATGCAATATAATAAAAAAAATGGTCGGATATTTCCGACCATCATTATAAATTTATAATTTAACTAATTATTTACTTCTTCAACATTTCCAATAATTTTTAAAACCACACTTGATTGTGAAGGATCGTTAGTAATTACAGTAATAGTTTTATTCTGACTGCCTCTTTTTCCGGCTGAATTAAATGTAGCTGTAATGTAACTTGATTCCCCGGGTTTAATAATCATTTTTTCAGGATTTGTAGCAGTACAACCGCAAGAAGCTTTAATCTTTCTTATTACTAAATCACTCTTACCTGTATTTTTAAAAACAAAATTAAAACTAGATTTTTCACCAGATTTAATTGTTCCAAATTCAAAATCGGTACTTTCAAATTCAATCTTTGGAGCATTTGCTAATTCATCAGGTGTAAGATGTGAAAAATCCTCTTCAATTGTAGCACTAATTGACAATCTATTTTGAGTATTTTTCTCTCCGTTAATTACAAAATCAACCCTATCCATAATGAAGCCCCAATCGTTCTTCTTTTTACCATCATAAGTAACTGTAATAATGCCCATTTCACCATTTTTTTCGTTTGGTTTTTTACCTGCAAGTTTTTCAGGCTTTACAGAAATAGTTATATGAGAAGGCACATTCTCGAAAGTAATAGTCACAGGGTCTGCTCCCATATTTACGATTCCAATTGTATCTGTAACTGTTTGATTATTGTAAACTTTTGTAAAGGCAAGGTGTGATGTTCTTAATCTTACATCACCAAAAGCTTTAGGATAATAATCTTCTATTCCCTTTTCACGTGGTGTAACATCGCCTTCAATTCTTAACATCGTTGTAGGATTTTCAGTATTTGCCGTAACAGTTATAGATTTATTAAATTTTCCCGGTCTGTTTCTCGGGTCATAAGTAGCTTTTACAAATCCTTTACCTCCGGGTTGAACAGGTTCTTTTGTATATTCAGTTGCAGTACAACCACAAGATGCCTTTACATTTGTTATGTACAATGGCATACTACCAGTATTTGTAAAAGTAAAAGTTGCCGTTTGAGTACCGGCCTCTTCTTTAAATGATCCAAAATTGTGAGTTGTTTTATCCCACGATATAGCAGGTTGTTGAGTTTGTGCCACCATTACTATTGAAAATACTAATGATAATGCACTAAGTAAAAATGTTCTTTTCATAATTTAACGATTTTAATTTTATATTTTTCTAAACATTACTCCTGCACAGCTTTTGGTGTAACATCCCCAGTAATCCTTAAAACAGACGTAGGCTGGAATTCGTTGGTAGTAACAGTTATAGATTTATTAAATTTACCGGGTCTGTTTGCAGGATTATAAGCAGCAATAACATAACCTTTTCCACCGGGTTGAACAGGCTCCTTTGAATATTCAGTAGCAGTACAACCACAAGATGCTTTAACATTAGTAATATACAATGGTTCATTACCGGTATTAACGAATTCGAATTTTGCTTTCTGTAATCCGTCTTCTTCCTTAAATGTACCAAAATCGTGAACTGTGTTTTCCCAAGAAATAGCTGGTCCCGATTGTTGTGCGAAAATTGCTGTTGAAAATGCAATTGTAAAAACTAAAAAAATTAACCTTTTCATAATAATATAATTTAAAACATTAAATAATTTCTAAAACCATCCCTTTTTTACAAATTTCAGACCAAAGTAGCACATTAATTTTCAATTCAGACAAAATTAAATAAAATTTTTATAAAACTATTCTTGCTTGTGGAGAAATATCCAAACTGTCTGTTTTTCCATCCAAATAGTAATAATATCCAATCAAAGCTACCATCGCTGCGTTATCAGTCGTGAACCTCTTTTCAGGCAAATAAATATTCCAATCGTTTGCTTCTCCGATTTCAGACAGTTTGCTTCTTAAACAGGAATTTGCTGATACACCACCTGAAACTGAGATTTCTGTAATTCCTGTCATTTTTACAGCTTTAATAAGTTTATCAATTAATATTTCGATTATTTCTGATTGTAAAGACGCACAAAGATCAGAAAGGTTGTCTTGCACAAAATCTTTATTTTGCCTTATATGATCGCGTAAAAAGTAAAGAAATGATGTTTTTATTCCGCTAAAACTATAATCCAATCCGGCAATTTTTGGTTTACCGAATTTAAATCTGTCACTGTTTCCATCTTTTGACAAATTGTCAATATCCACCCCACCCGGATAACCTAAACCCAAGACTTTGGCACATTTATCAAAAGCCTCTCCTGCAGCATCATCTATTGTTGTTCCAATTACCTCAAAATCTGTATAATTATTTACTCTAATAATTTGCGTATGACCTCCAGAAACAAGCAGACATAAGAAAGGGAATTTCGCCTCAAACTCCAGTTCGTTCTGATTTCTTAAAAAATGTGTAAAAATATGACCATGTAAATGATTAACTCCAATCAAAGGTTTTGAAATTGCAACCGACAAAGCCTTAGCAAATGAGGATCCAACAAGTAACGAACCTAACAATCCGGGACCTTTTGTAAACGATATAGCCGAAATATCTGACAATTTTTTATTTGCTTTAGACAAAGCTTCTGCAACAACAGGAATTATATTTTGTTGGTGAGCTCTACTCGCTAGTTCAGGAACGACTCCTCCATATTTTGAATGAATTATTTGAGTATTAATAACATTGGATAGCACTATTCCATCGCACAAAATTGATGCTGAAGTGTCATCACATGAAGATTCTATTCCTAAAATACAAATACTCATCAATTTCTTAACAAATAAAAATTTAAAAAAGTATATTTTCTTGACAGCAAATCAGCTTTTTTTTTTTAATATTTGCATTTATGACTAATTTAGAATAATTGTGTCCCGAATTAAGTTTAAAAGAATATTAGCCATTTTAACTTGTCTGATAATCAGAGACTTTATTATTTTGGTCATTTTTCTAAACTCATCATTTCTACAAAGCTATCTGACAAAACAAATTATTATCTTCTTTTCTGATGCTTATGATATTAATCTTTCCGTTGAAAATGTTTACATAAAACTTCCTAATACTATAGCATTATCAGGTGTTTATGTCAAAGATTCTATCGGCGATACTTTGGTCTATTCCGAAGAAATAAATTTAAAAATTTCTGCTGTAAAATTTTTTGACAAAAAATTATATATTGATCAAATTTCATTGAATAAACCTTTTATAAATATAATTATTGATACAGCCGGTAATTCAAATTATCAATACATATTAAACAAATTTATATCAGAAGATAAGGACACTTCTAAGACTCAAAGTTTTGACATATTTTGCAATAAATTTGAAATTCTAAACGCAAGATTTAATTATAAAGATTTAAGATACCCCGAAAATCAGGATGGATTTAATCCATCGGATATAAGTATATCAGGATTTAGCATCACACTACAAGACATCCAGTATTTTAACGATTCCATTGCTGTGAAAATAAATAATTTTAAAGTTGACGAAAAATCCGGACTCAACATTAAAGAATTTTCGACCGAAATACTATATTGCAATAGTGGAGTATTCTTAAAGGATTTTGTTATTAAAACAAAAAATTCTGAATTTATTAGTTCTGAAATTAGCATAGAAGGTATTGAAGAAGATTACTTATCTGACCCGCTGAACAAAATGAAAGTTAAAATTGTCATTGACACTTTGGTATTTGATGTGGCAGATTTAGGACCCTTTATGCCCGAATACCGTTACTTGCATGAGAAAATATACCTGTCTGGTGATTTTTCGGGCAAATTGTCAAAATTTAAGTTTAAAAACTTTAATATAGCGTATGGCAACGATACAAGACTGATAACAAATCTTTCGGTAGATGGATTGCCCGATTATGATATGACTTTTATTTTTGGCGATGTTTCCAAACTAACAACATCGAGTGCAGATGTAAGAAAAATGATGAGAATCTTCTCTCCCAAAGATCAGATTATATTACCTACTATGGTGGAAGATTTGGGCTATTTATCATTTACAGGAAACATTACAGGTTTATTTAATGATCTTGTTGCATACGGCGAGTTTAACACAGGTCTGGGATCTATCAGAACAGACATGGCTATAATAACCGATTTTGATAGTTTTGATATTTCATATCATGGGAAACTTCAGGCAAACAAAATAAATCTTGGAACAATCACAGGTTATCCTGACACATTTGGTATGCTTAGTTTAAATTCAACATTGCATGGAACTCTAGATTCTGTTGGTAATTTCCAGACACAAATAGATTGTAATATCAGTGAATTAGGAATTTTAAATTATTATTACTCAGGCATTAGAATTATCGGAGATGTTTCTAATAGTTTCTTTAATGGAGAATTGTATATTAATGACCCAAATTTGAAAGTTGAGTTTATAGGGAAATATGATTACGGTACAGATAACCAAGAAATTGATTTTTCAACAGACATTTACGCAAATCTTAATAATCTTCATATTACTAACGACACACTTCCATCTGAAATAAAACTCGTGGTAGCAGCAGATTTAAAAGGAGACTTACTCAATACACCTGAAGGTAATGTATTTATTAGTAATCTAGCTTATACCTCCAACGGTCAAACTTTAAAACTAAACCAGCTCAGTTTAAACAGCTACAGAGACGAATTCGAACAACAATTTTTGACTATCAGATCAGATTATGCAGACATTAATTTATATGGTATTTTTGAGTATGGTGAACTAGGTTATACTGTTTACAATATGCTTGCAGGGTACACTCCAACATTTATAAATAAAATTGAAGTAGAAGAATCAACTAGTGATAATATTGCCAATTTTGACATCAGATTAAAAGCTCTTGAAAATTTAACTAACGTTTTCATACCAAATTTAAGCATTGAAGGAGAAATATTTGCCGAGGGTAAAATATCAGGGCGAAATCATGAATTAGATGCAATCTTCAGTATTCCTGTTATTAAATATGATAGCATTTACCTATGGGGTTCTGAATTAAATATTACTGCGTATAAAGATTCGCTGGATTTATATTTAACTGTACAAGAAATCAGTACTAAAAGTTTTCCATGGTTCGAAAATATGTTGTTCAAACTAGACGTTCAAAATGACTCTGTTTTTATGGACATTAACTGGGACAATTATGATATAAATAGGAATTCAGGGAAAATTGGCATAAGTACAAAATTTATTCCTATTGCAGGGCAAAATTTCCCAAAAATCGAAAACATAATTCATGAATCAGAGATTATTGTTGAAAACAGAATTTGGAATATTAAAAGAACTCCAATAATTGTTGATAGTACAAATATTAAAATTAGTAATTTCTCTCTCTCACACGACAATCAAATTTTAAACATAGATGGCGAAATCTCAGAAGATCCCTCAAAACTATTAAGATTTCTAATTAGCAATGTTGATATAACAAATTTCAATCCATATATAGAGTCTACAGGCTATCATCTTAGTGGAATTTTGTCGGGTAATGGTAGAGTTGCGAATATATATTCAAATCCTGTGTTCAGATCGACATTAAGTATAAAAGATTTTAAAATAAATGACGAAGATTTTGGTAGATTTGATTTGTCTGCAATTTGGGAAGACAATGCAAACGGTTTAAAAGTTGACGGGGTAAACAAATACATGAAAATAAGAGGTAGTTATTTACCGGAAATTGATAGTATAGACGTTAACTTTACTGTTGACAACTTTAAGCTTGACATTCTTCAGCCATATTTGGTAGAATATGAAGTGAGCGAATTAACCGGTTTTGTTGACATTGAATTAAAAGTTTCTGGCTATTTGTCTGACCCTGATATTGATGGATATATTGATTTCGAGAAAGCGGAATTTGTATATGATTTTCTTAAAATAAAAGCCAACACTGACGATAAAATTTTAATTACAAATGATGCCATACTTTTTAAAGACTTCAAAATATATGATGAATTTAAAAATCCTGGTATTATTAAAGGAGGTGTTTATCATAATAAATTCAGTGATTTCAGATTCGACTTACTTATAATGGCCGACAAAATGAAATTGCTTAATACATCTGAAAAGGATAATAGCTTATATTATGGAACAGCTTATGGAACAGGAACAGTAAAAATTTCAGGAAATCTTGACAAATTTGGAATTGATGTTGTTGCTAAAACAGAGCCAAATACTGTTTTTGTTCTGCCTATGACCGAATACTATGAATCGAGCTCAATCAGTTATGTAACATTTATAAAAAGAGAATCAGACTCAACAGGTCTAAAAATCATGCATGCTCCGGAATCTGAAATGGATTACTATTTTAAAATGGACGTTGAAGTAACTCCTGATGCTGAAGTACAAATAGTCTTTGACCCAAAAGTTGGAGATTTAATGAGAGGTTTTTGTTCAGGAAATCTAAAGATGGAATACACTTCTGATGAAGAGTTTTATATGTATGGAGAATTAGTTATTATTGAAGGAGATTATTTGTTCACACTCGAAAATATTATCAATAAGAAATTTCATATAAAACCAGGCGGTACAATTCTGTGGTCGGGAGATCCATATGAAGCACTGCTTGATTTGGATGCTATTTATTATGCAAAAGCTCCTCTGATTGACTTGATGGCCGAAATAGCGGATTCAAGTGATACATATACTAAACCGGTAAGTGTCGAATGTAAGATGCATATGTCAGGTAGTCTTATGGCTCCTGATATTTTATTCAGTATAAACATTCCAAATGCTTCAGATAAAGTTAAGACGCTGCTTGCAAATCTTTCTCAAGATGAAATAAATAAGCAATTATTATATTTATTAATACTTAATAAATTCTATTCCTCAACTCAATCAACAACTGTAGGACCTCAATTAGGCAACACTACTAATGCGTTTGGAGTAACTTCTGCCGAACTTCTCTCAAATCAGCTTAGCAACTGGCTATCACAAATTAGTAAAGACTTTGACATAGGTTTCAATTATCGTCCTGGAACTGATGTCTCAGGTCAAGAACTTGAAGTTGCCCTTTCGACACAAATATTAAATGACAGAGTATTAATAAATGGTAATGTCGGAGTAGGTGAAAACAAGTCGAGTACAAGTAATCTTATTGGAGATATCGAAGTACAATTAAAAGTAAATAAGAGTGGTTCATTCCGCGTAAAAGGATTTACAAGAGCTAATGATGATATGCAGGCTGAATTTGGGCCATATACAAATGGAGTAGGTCTCTTCTACACACAGGACTTCAATACTTTCGGGGAATTATTCACAAAACTTTGGGAAGCGATCAGCTTTAAAAAGTATCGAAAGAAACAACAATAGGATTTAATTTTGCTTGTCCATGTAATCAAAAATTCACTAGACTAATTTCATCGGTGGTATTCAAAATTTTTACCTGCCTTTTGATGAAGCTGATTTTCTATGCAATTTTTTTGCATTTCCTTGTTTTGGTTTACCTGAATTAAAATTCCCAGGTTTCTTCCTGCGTTTCTCGACACTATTCATAAGTGTGTATTTAGGAGCTTTCTCAAAACCCACAGGAAGCGATATTTTATCAATACTTCTGCCCAAAAGTTTTTCAATTCGATTGAATTTCAATATTTCAAATTCACTTATAAAACTAATGGCAAGCCCCAATTTACCAGCCCTAGCAGTTCTTCCAATTCGATGGACATAATCTTCAGGTTTTTCGGGAATATCATAATTTACAATTAGATTTACATCTTCAATATCAATTCCTCGCGACAAAAGATTTGTGGCAACTAAAATATTAACCTGACCACTCTTAAAGGATAATACAGTTTCATTTCTCTCGTTTTGAGTAAATGATGAATTAATTGCACTGTTTTTTATCCCATTTGAATTTAAATAGGCAGAAACTTTACCAACATTAATTTTAGTGGAAACGAATATTAAAATTTTTTGATTATTATAGTCTTTTAGTAAAGTTTTTAACAAACGCTGTTTGTCAGACTCATAAACTAAATATACCTTTTGCTCAATTTCTTCAGCCGGTTTTGAAAAATTTAAGTCTATTATTTTAGGATTAACAAGAATTTCTGAAGCCAATTTTCTTATTGCATGTGGCATAGTAGCCGAAAATAAAAGATTTTGTCTTTTATCCGACAATTTTGAAATAATACTAATAATATCAGGATAAAAACCCATATCCAACATTTCGTCAGCCTCATCTAGTACCAAGAAATCCAAAGCAGATAAATCAACATAACCTAAATTGAGATGTGACATCAATCTACCGGGAGTTGCAACAATAATATCTGCTCCATTTGATAATGCATTCTTTTGTCTGCCAAAGCCATCCTGATCATTACCTCCATAAACAGCCAGATAAGATATGTCAGTATAATACCCCAAACCGGAGATTTGTTCTTCAATTTGCATACAAATTTCTCTTGTTGGAGTTATTATAAGTGCTTTAGTTCCTTTATTTTCAGATGTCAATATCTTTTGCATTATTGGAATTAAAAAAGCTGCTGTTTTTCCTGAACCTGTTTGTGAACATGCCAGCAAATCATTTCCGGAAAGAATCAAAGGTATTACAATCTCCTGTACCTTTGTAAGGTGTTCATAATTGAAACTATTTATTCCATCTTTTATTCTCTGATCTATTTCTAGTTCTTCAATTTTCATTTATTATTTACCTTTCCTTTGAAACAACTTCCATTTGCCGGCCTGGTTTTGCTGAAATACGCCTTTATTCACAAAACGAATATCTTCTATTGTATAAAACGCCCCTGGATTAAACCTGTTTAGAATTTCTATTAACTCTGACAGATTTTTACGACTTATTGTGATAAATAAAACATGAACATGACCCACAGTTCCAGATGCATCATGATGAGTAAGGCCATATCCATTTTCTGTAAGATAATTTATTAATTCGTCAGCAGGCTTCCCTGTAATTAACCTTAATCCAACTATCCCCATCGCTATTTTTTCCTCAATTACCATTCCGACATAGTTACCAGTAGCAAAACCTGCAGCATAAAATAAATAGCAAACCCAATTATCAAGATTTTCCATAATTTGACCTATGGCAATTATCCATATCAAAACTTCAACGAAACCTAATAATGGAGCAATAACCTTTTGGCCTCTTGCAACAAGTATTATTCTTAAAGTTCCAATAGTTACATCACAAATTCTGGCACAAAAAATCATTAATGGCAGCCAAACATAAGCAAACATATCAAATTCCATAAATTCAATTTTTAAAATTTCTGCAAAGATATCTCAAATTTCATCATAAAAAAATTCAGGTTTTGAACAATTATGTATAATTTAGGTTTATTAAATAATAATACTTATTTTAAACTAAAAACTATTTAAAATGGAAAAATTATATACTGCAAGTGTTAAAGTTCAGGGAGGTAGAAATGGGCACGTAACAAGCGATGATGGGGTAATAGATATGGATGTAAGGATGCCAAAAGGGTTAGGTGGTGATGGTGATTCTTACACAAATCCAGAGCAATTATTTGCTGCTGCATATTCTGCATGTTATGATGGTGCATTAAATCTCGTAGCAAGAATGAATAAACATAAAATAGAAAGTAAAACAACTGCAAACGTATCAATTAATAAACAGGCTGACGGTGGTCTTGCAATCAGTGTTGTAATGGAAATTGAAGTCAATGGCGTAGAAAGACAGGTAGCTGAAGATTTGATTCAAAAAGCACATCAGGTTTGCCCATACTCAAAAGCCATTCGCAATAACGTTGAAGTAGAACTAAAGCTAGTATAATAAAAGTTATACGCTTGAATAAGGTTGTTATGCTATTCTGAATTTTTCACTAAGGTATAACACCAGTATCCCATAGAACTGTTGTCAAAGGAATTAAAACGTTCACTTCCTTCAACACCTGCAAATTCGTAAAAAGATTTGCGGAATATTCTTGGCACACCTTTATCAATTGCTGATTTGCGACTCGCGGAATCTTTTATCAATGCGTTGACAACATTTTGACGAATATTCTCGCATTCCAATATTTTAAAACCTGCTTTTTGAAGTTTATCGTTAATTATGTCAATATCTTCTTTTTTTATCATATCGGCATACAAAAACTTACCATCAGGTTTTAAAACACGATATACTTCAGAAAAGAACTTACCGATATTTGGATAACATCTTGCAGATTCTACATTTAAAACAGCATCAAAAGATGAAGCCTCAAATGGTAATTTCTCCGCTTCAGCTCTTACGAATTTTAAGCCTTCAACACTATGATGCTTATTACAAAACTCAATAGTTTTCTTTGCAATATCAACAGCAGTATAAGAACGAGGTTTTAAGTATCTGGTTAAAAATGAAGCACCTCCACCCCTACCGCTTCCAACCTCCAGTATGTCAGTATCCGGAAAATTATGATTACGTGCAACATGATGATATAACTGAATACTATAACGATTAATTTCATCTTCAGGCAGTAAATTCAGAGTTTTGAATTCACCATTTTCTGATTCAAATCCATAATTCAAAAAAGTAGTTTCTTTATTCTTGTCATAAGAAATTATCATATTATGCCAAACACGCCATAATGGTTTACGTACACTTTTCGGAAGCTCGCAATATTTTTCTACATAATTATTCATCTGATCCTAACTCTCTAAATTAATATATTTTATTCAATTTTAGTACAAATTATAACAATTCAACAGCATAAAATATAACTAAAATTCGGCTCAAAGATAAGACTTTTTTATTATCAACAAATCATATATTTAGAATAGTATATGTCACAAACAAAAAGGCAGCTGAATTTGCTGCCTTAAATTTGTCGGGGTGAGTAGACTCGAACTACCGACTCCTGGTCCCCCAGACCAGTACTCTAACCAACTGAGCTACACCCCGTACTCTAACCAATCCCAAAAAATAGAAAATTTTACTTCAAAATTTTCTTCATTTTTTGAGGACTCTCGATTTTTAACGAAAAAATCTAACTCCCTTCTAAAAAAATAT
>Ga0116142_10004942_pt1 | contig 12345 bp, 7 predicted proteins | sample AD_UKC033_MetaG_FD_89785 | JGI IMG/M metagenome (GOLD analysis project Ga0116142, IMG submission 89785) | Active sludge microbial communities of municipal wastewater-treating anaerobic digesters from USA - AD_UKC033_MetaG | ecosystem: Engineered > Bioreactor > Anaerobic > Digestate | place: USA... | reverse complement strand
CGTTCGTCCGTATGCTCAATGCCAGTATACGACCCAATGCGGTCGCGGCAGGCCTCGAGCGCGAGCGCCGGGCCGCAGCCGACGTCGAGCACATCGCCGCGCACATACGGCGTGACCACGCGCAGGCGCTGCCGCTTGACCGTATTCGTGAGCAGCCCCATTTCGCTCTCGCCTTATCCTGTTCGCAAACGCGGCGAGTATAGCACGCCGCGCACGGTGCGGTTCGCGCAACGACGGGAAGCTTGCATATAATCGCGCGTGGGACGCGCCCCGGAGGGCGCTTCCGGCAGGCGCTTAGGAGGTCGTTTTGAAATACGGTGACGGAACCCTAAGAGGTGTTTTCTATTACGCGGGCGCCCTGATTGCGGCGTTAGCGATCGACGGTTGCGCGACGTTGGGCGGCGGCCAGTCGAGCGCAGTGCTGCGCGCGAAGAACGAGGTAGCCCCCGCGCTGGTGCACATCCGCCCCGTGAAGGAGGTCTTCACCAGCGGCCAGCGCGAGGAGGTCCTCATTGTCGGCAGCGGCTTCATCATCTCGCCCGACGGGTACGTGGTGACGAACGAGCACGTGGCCGGCGAGAGCCGCTTCGTGAAGTGCGTGCTCGGGGACAAGAACGAAGTGGCCGCGGAGGTCGTCGGCGTGGACCCGTACACGGACATCGCGCTGCTCAAGCTCGACGTGGGCCGCCCGCTACCGTACGTGCGGCTGGGCGATTCGGACCGCATCGAGGCGGGAGAGCTTGTGATGGCCTTGGGCAGCCCGCACGGCCTCGCGAGGAGCGTTTCACTGGGAATCATCAGCGTCACGGACCGCTACCTCGAAGAATCCCAGATGGGCGCCGAGCCCTATCACAACTGGATTCAGACCGACGCGGCGATCAACCCCGGCAATAGTGGGGGGCCTCTGGTCAATTTGCGGGGCGAGGTCATCGGCGTCAACGCCAAGGTGCTGCGCGGCGCGGAGAACGTCGGTTTCGCCATTCCGATCAACGTCGCGAGAGACGTAATTACGCAATTCAAGGCCCACAAGCGCGTCCGGCGCGCCTGGCTCGGCCTCGCCCTCCAGGAAATGCTTGCCACCACCGACGACCCAACGCAACGCGGCGTCGTCATCGCAGATGTGGACCCGCTCGGGCCCGCCGAGGAGGCCGGCGTGCGGCCCGGGGACGTGCTTGCCGCCATCAACGACAAGCCGGTCCATGCGCGGTTCGCCGAAGACCTGCCCGCGCTGCGCCAGATGATGGCCACGCTGCCCATCGGCGAAAGTGCGCACTTGACCTTGCAGCGGGGCAGCGAGACCGTAGCCGTCACGGTGGTCGCGGAGGAACGCAGCGCCCTCAAGGGCGAACAGGTCGAATTCGGCGAATGGGGCTTCACCGCCACGGACTTGACGCCCGCCATCGCCCGGCGCGCGGGCCTCGATGCGCGCCAGGGCGTGCTTGTGTCGGGAACGCAGCCGGGCAGCATCGCGCGCAACGCCGGCCTGAATAACGGCGACATCATCCTCGAAATGGACAACGAGCCGGTAACGGATCTTGCCGGCTTCCGTGAAGGCTACCGCGCCCGCGTCGAGGCGCGGCGGCCCCTCACGCTGCTCTTCGTCAAGCGGGGCGCGCTCACACGCTTCGTCCTGGTCGAGCAAGACCGCGAGCTTCTCCCGGCGACGCCGCTCGAAGCCATCACGGAAACGGAGTGATTATGACGCACAATAGGCTGAATTCCGGGACGCCCCCGCGCGTGCTTTGCCTGCTGCTGTGTGCGGCGCTGCTGATCCCGGCATGGCACACGGCGGCGCAAAGCTTCACGCAGGAGGCGCTCGCCGAACTGCACGCCCAGGTCACCCCGGCCATCGGGATCGTGCGCTATGCCCTCGAAGTCACCAATCCCAACACCGGCGAAATCACGAAGCGGGACAATCTGGCGCTCGCGCTCATCGTATCGCCGGACGGTCTCGTCATGACCCACGGCCACATGGTGCTTGAGAATTCGCAGCCTTTCAATATCAAGGTCTTTCTGGGCCGGGGCGACGAGGAACAGGAATACGAGGCGACGCTGCTGAAGAAGCCGGACGACGTCAATGTGGTGTTCCTGCGGCTCAAGTCCGAGGAACGGCTGCGCCTTCCCCACGTGCGGTTCGCCCGCGGCGCGACGCTCGCCCTCGGGCAGCCGGTGGCGCTGTTCGGTCTCCTGGGCGACCCGCTGGATTACGCGCGCGGCCTGATCGAGAGACGCATCGGCGCCATCCTTGATAAGCCGCGCACGACCTGTTGCCTCGACGACGCCGTGCGCTACGGCTATGTGGGAGGCCCCGTGGCCGACGCCGCCGGGCGCGTCGTCGGCGTGATTGGCTTTGACCTGTCCCGCGCCGAGGGCGGGGATCTCTACGTGCGCAGCGGTCATCCGCTCGTATATCAGACGGACCTTTTCCAGCGCTATATCGATAATCCGCCCAGCGAAACGGAGATCGAGACCTCGGGCGACCACGCTTGGCTCGGCGTATTCACCCAACCCTTAACCGACCGTTTCGCCGAGTACTGGGAGCTGCCCGCGAACGGCGGCCTCATTATCAGCACCGTCGTGGCAGGCTCACCCGCCACCGAAGCCGGGCTGCGGGCGGGCGACATCATCGTGGAATTCGACGGTACACCCATCCGCGCGAAGCTCGACCGCGACGTGCCCGGATTTACCAAGCTTGTGCGCGAGGCGGGCCCGGGACGCGAAGTGGTCGTGCGGGTCTTGCGCGACGGACAGCCCGTCGATGTTACCACCGTGCTCGGCACGCGCCCGCGAAGCGCCCAGGAAGCCGGCGAGTACGAGGCCCCCCAATTCGGCCTCACCGTCCGCGAATTGACCACCGATGTGCGCATCGCGCTCAACCTGCCCGAGAACATCGAGGGCGTTATCGTGCGGCGGGTTAAATCGGGCAGCGTCGCCCAAATTGCGCGGATGCGTCCCGGCGTCGTGATCCTCCGTTTCGGCGGCCATCTAGTAACGAATCTGGCCGATTTCCAGGCTGCGGTCGAGCAAGTCACCGCGGATCGGCCGCAGGAGGTGGTCGTTTTCGGGCGGCTTGGCGCGGCTACCGGTTTCTTCCGGCTCGAACCTCGCTGGGACGAACCATGACCCGGCGGCGCCTACCTCTCTGCGCTGCGTTCGTCGCTCTAGTCAGCGTGGGGTGCGGGCGCGGTCCCGCAGATCCCGCGTTGCTCGAACAGGCGGACGCGTTCTTCTCCGAGGGCCGGGCCGACGAGGCCCTGCTGCTGGCGAAGCAGTACCTTTGCGACTACCCGGAGGACGCTTCGGCCCATTATCTGCTCGGGGCGTGCTACCGGGCCGTCACACCGCCGTGGCTCACCCTGGCCGAGGGCGAACTCGGCACGGCGCTGGCCTGTTTTCGGCGCACGGGACGACGGGGCGCCCTGAGTCGTTTCGACAGTGACCACGATTTCGAGCTTGCAGTCCACCGCGGCCGGGCCTTGATTGGAATCGCGTGGCTCCGGGAGGCGATGGACCGGGGGCTGCGGGGGCAATATCTCGCCAAGCTGGCGGGGCAATGCCTGGAGCACGTGCGGGAAGGGCTGCGTCTCGCACCCGGCCACCCGGAATTGCGGGAAATGCAGGTTATGCTCGAAACCTTCGTGGAGGAACGGCCGCCGCCCCGCCCGGCCTTGCCCGGCGAGGGCATTGTGGTATGACTGGCGAAAGGCCGGGAATCTGCGCCTGTATGGAGAAACGAGATTCTGGAAATATTGACGCCTTCCGCCCGGTTGCTTATGGTAAGCCATGCCACCAGCATACTGCCGCGCGGGGTCGTGCATCGGGGTTGATACCGACGACAACTACGCTCGCAGTGTTAAGCACCGGGCCGGCGTCCCGGCGAAAAGGAAAGTCATGAACGCGGCGGAACTCTTTGTGAAGTGTCTGGAGGCGGAAGGCGTCCGCTATATCTTCGGCTTGCCCGGAGAGGAAAACGCTCATTTCCTGATGGCCCTCGAGGATTCGCCCATCGAACTGATCCTCACGCGCCATGAACAGGGCGCGGCCTTCATGGGCGAGACCTACGGCAAGCTGACCGGCGAGGCGGGGGTATGCCTCAGCACGCTCGGGCCGGGCGCCACCAACCTTGTCACGGGCGTCGCCAGCGCCAACATGGACCGTTCCCCGATGGTGGTCATCACGGGCCAGGCCGACCTCCAGCGCCAGCATAAGGAAAGCCACCAGTATTTCGACGTCATGTCGATGTTCAAGCCCATCACCAAGTGGGGCGCGCGTATCGTGCATCCCGACAATATCCCCGAGGTCGTGCGGCGCGCGTTCCGCGTCGCCACGCGCGAGAAGCCCGGCGCCTGCCACATCGAACTCACCGAGGACGTCGCGGCCATGGCCGCCGGCAAGAAGCCTATCAAGCGCAGCTATCTGCGTCGCACCGTCGCGGACGACAAGATCGTTGACATCGCGATGGACGTCCTGCGATCCGCCGAGCATCCGGTCATTCTTGCCGGAAACGGCGCCATCCGCACCCGCGCGAGCAAACAACTGCGCATCTTTGTCGAGTTGACCGGCATCGGCGTCATCAGCACGTTCATGGCCAAGGGCTGTGTCTCGCGACAGGCGCCCGAGAGCGTCTTCACGATAGGACTCCAAACCAAGAACCTGGCGAACGCCGCCATCGAGGCAGCCGACCTCGTGATAACTGTCGGCTACGACCTCGTCGAGTATCCGCCGCGCCTGTGGAACAAGTGGGGCGACAAGAAGATCATTTGCGTCGATTTCCTTCCCGCCGAAGTGGACCAGAGCTATCAATTGGACGCCGAGGTCATCGGCGATGTCGCCCACACCCTCTGGATGATGAACGAGCGTCTCCGCGCGAACCCGCTCCGCTTCGACGTACCCCGGCAGCGCAAGACGCGCGAGATGTTGCTCGCCCTCTTCGCGGAACATAAAGACGACGACACGGAGGGGCGCATCCGCCCGCAGAAGGCGCTGTGGGACGTGCGCCAGGCCCTCGGCCCGCGCGATATTCTCCTCAGCGACGTCGGCTCCCATAAGATGTGGGTCGCCCAGTATTACCACTGCGACGAACCGAACACCTGCCTGATCCCGAACGGGTTCTGCTCGATGGGCGGCGCGCTGCCGGGCGCCATCGCCGCGAAGCTGGTCCACCCTGACCGGAAGGTCATGGCCCTGTGCGGCGACGGCGGTTTCCTTATGAACGTGCAGGAACTCGAAACGGCGGTGCGGCTCAAGACGAACATCGTCGTCATGGTCTGGGTCGATAACGGCTTCAACCTCATTGAGTGGAAGCAGAAAAACGAATTCGGGCATCACAGCAACCTGTCCTTCGGCAATCCCGATTTCGTGCAACTGGCTGAGAGTTTCGGCTGCATCGGCCTGCGCGTCGAGAACGCGCGCGACCTCGCGCCCGCGCTCGATAAGGCCTTTGCCGCCTCGAAACCCGTCGTCATCGCCGTGCCCATCGACTACCGGGAAAATGACCGGCTGATGGACCAACTGCGAATCGTCGTGTAAACAGGAACGCGCTTTTGCGCGTCGTAGTCGATGATTTGTCGAGTACGAGAACGAGTGCGAGTGCGAGGCAGGAACCAGGAGGCGCAGGCATGTTTCAGCTTAAGGAAACGTATCCCTATTACCTGGCCAATGAGCCGCAACAGCCGAACGCGGACCTCGAGGTCCTCGACAAGTACACCGGTAAGGTCGCCACGCGGGTCGCGATGGCGGACGCCGCCGCTATCGACGCCGCCATCGGCGCGGCGGTCGAGGCCGTCGAACCGATGTGCAAGCTGGGCGCGTACCGGCGGCAGGCCGTACTCGAACACTGCGTGGCCCGGTTCAAGGAACGCTTCGAGGAACTGGCCTACTCGCTGTGCGTCGAGGGCGGCAAGCCCATCAAGGACGCCCGCGGGGAGGTCTCGCGGCTCATCGACACGTTCAAGATTGCGGCCGAGGACGCCGTGAACTTGACCGGCGAGGTACTCACGATGGACCGCAGCCCGCGCGCCGCCGGGTATTCCGGCATGTGGAAGCGCGTTCCCATCGGACCCTGCTCGTTCATTTCGCCGTTCAACTTCCCGCTGAACCTGGCCGCGCACAAGGTCGCGCCCGCCTTGGCCGTGGGCTGTCCCTTTGTGCTCAAGCCGGCGAGCCTGACGCCCCTCGGCGCGATCATCATCGGCGAAGTGCTCGCGGAAACGGACCTGCCCAAAGGCGCGTTCTCGATCCTTCCGTGCCGGCGCGACGGTGCGGACCTCTTCACGACGGACGAGCGCCTGAAACTGCTCAGCTTCACCGGTTCGCCCGAGGTTGGCTGGGCGCTCAAGGCCAAGTCCGGCAAGAAGAAGGTGGTCCTCGAACTGGGCGGCAACGCCGCGTGCATCGTCGATGAAGACGCGAATATCGACGACGCCGTGGACCGCCTCATCATCGGCGCGTTCTACCAGAGCGGCCAAAGCTGTATCAGCGTGCAGCGCATCATCGTCCACGAGAACATTTACGACGCGATCAAGACGAAACTCGTCGCCAGGACGAAGGCCCTCAAGAGCGGCGACCCGAAGGACGAGGACACCTTCATCGGCCCGATCATCTCGAAGAACGAAGCGGACCGCATGGAACGCTGGATCAAGGAGGCCGTGGGCGCCGGCGCCACGCTGCTGTGCGGCGGCGGGCGCACCGGCAATCTGATCGAGGCCGCTCTGCTCGAAAATGTGCCGCGACACCTGCCCATGTACGCCGAGGAATTCTTCGGTCCCGCGGCGATTCTCTCGAAGTTCAGTCGATTCGACGACGCGCTCGCGGAAGTGAACGACAGCAAGTTCGGCCTGCAGGCCGGCGTATTCACCCGCGACATCTACAAGGCCATGAAAGCCTGGGAAACCCTCGAGGTCGGCGGCATCGTCATTGGCGACGCGCCCTCGTGGCGCGTGGACCACATGCCTTACGGCGGCGTCAAGGATAGCGGCCTCGGCCGCGAGGGCATCCGTTACGCCATCGAGGACATGACCGAGATTCGGCTACTGGTCCTGCGCACGCCGTGATTCGCCGCCGCTCCGACGGCTCCGCGCCGTCTTGCGGCGCTTCAACCCCTCGATCACGGCCTGCCGCATCCGCGCGTAGTTCGCCTCGACGGTTCCATCCGCGTGGAACAAGCTGCTCGAACCCGCGACCAGGATGTCCGCGCCCGCCGCGACCATCTCGGGGATGTGCTCGAAACTGACGTTGCCGTCCACCTCGATGGGGATCGATAGACCGCGCGCGTCGAGATACGTGCGGCATTCGGCGATCTTTCGGATACCGTTCGCGACGAGGGTCTGCCCGGCGAACCCGGGATTTACCATCATGAGCAGCACAAAATCCAGGCGCGACAACACGTATTCGAGGACGTCCAGGGGTGTGCCGGGATTGAGCGCGGCCCCGGCCACCATACCGAGATCGCGAATCAGGCTCAGGCTGCGATCAAGGTGCGGCGCGGCCTCGACCTGAACGGACACGGCCGTCGCGCCGAGGTCGGCCATCTGCCGAATAAAGAAATCCGGCTTGGTGACCATGAGGTGGGCGTCGTAAGGCAGGCCCGTATGCGCGCGCAGTTGCTTGAACGTCTCGAAGCCGAGCGGCATGTTCGGCGTGAATACCGCGTCCATGATGTCCAGGTGCAGCCAGTCCGCCCCGAGCGCTTCGAGGCGGCGCGCGGACTCCTCGAGCCGGCAGAGGTCGGCGCACATGGCCGACGGCGCGATTTGCACCGGCGCAACCGACACCGACTTGGCGGGCCGCGGCGCCCGCGTGGACGGCGCTTCTTCGAAGACGGCCTTCACGTGCCGCAACGAGGCGCGCAATTGCTCCTCGAGCGCGTGATCGCTATAGTCCCGGCCCAGCTTCGGACCGCCGACCTCGAGATACGCAACCAGCTCCCGCACGGGGATGCGGTCCGCGTGCGCGTGCAGCAGGTCCCGCACGGCGCGCAGATCGACAACGCCGCGCGCCCGTTCCTCCTCACTGAACCCGAATGTGGCCCCGAACCGCCCGTCCGTGTTCTTGAGATGCAACTCCGCGAGCCAAGGAAACGTTGCCTCCAACAGTTCGAGATGCGTGTGCCGCACCGCTCCGTCGCGGTCCGCGTAGCCGTGGGACACGTCCGCGCAATAACCGATCGGCGTCGTGCCGGGTGTCGCGCGGTGGTGCGCCATGAGTTCCTCCGCCATCTCCCGGATTTCTTCCGGCAGCGTCGGCGGTTCCGCCAGCGACGACATGGGTTCGATGCACAGCCGCTCGAGGCCCCGTTCATGGGCACAGGCCATGAGTTCCTTCATATGGCGCAGGAAACACGCATTGCCCGCCGCCTTCGTGTCCAGCCGGTCGCGCGGGACCGCGCCCGGATTCGACCCGACGTGTCGCGCCCCGACCAGCGCGCCCACCTCGATGAATCGCTCATAATTCCGCCGCGCCACGGCCTCCCAGCCCGGCTCGCCGCGATAGAAGCCTCCCAGTTCCCGGTGCGCCGTGAAGCAACTCGATATCGAAACGCCGAATTGCGCCGCTTGCTCCCGCAACGCGACAAAATACGCGGCGGGAAGCTGATACAGCTCAAAAAAAGAACCTAGTTGCAGGTGGTGGACCCCCTCTTCCACCATGATCCGGAACAGCCAGGGATACGAGTACCGGTACTCGATGGGGTCTGCCTTCAGACCGATGACTATGGAAAGGCGCTTTCGCATGGTGGATAGAGATAGTCCCACGTTTCAGAACCGCGTCCCGCTTCACGGCATTGTAGCCCGAAAACGGGGATCGTACCAAGCGACCACGCGCTGCGTCCCGCGCTCCGCGGGATGCCTGTCCCCGAGTCACCGTTGTTCTACCCCACGCCCGGGAAAAAGCCGCCTTCGCCGTGGTCGCAACGGTGATTCGCGCCGATGTTAGAGCATTGGACGACCGCAACAATTCGGTGATGCTGAGGTACCAGCGGGCATGCCGCTACCCATGTCCTGACTGCGCCCCGCGCAACCCCAGACCCCAAACCCTTCCATCAATTCGTCTGCGCCGCGTGGTCTTCCCTGGCGGCGCAACGTTGCCACCACGCGCGGAGCGCGGCGACGCGGTCGCGAAAGGCCGCGGAAAGTCGGTCCTCGGCATCGCGGACCTCGCCCGTGAACGGCATTAGATACGTGTCTGGACCATCCCAATACGTGCCGGGCGCGAGCGTGCCGGGGCCGTCTACTACAATGGTGCAGTGGGCGAGGTCCGGCGCGAAAGCGATGTTCTCGGCGTCACGCTCGACTTCGAGCAGCAGGCCGCGCCCCGGCGACGTAAACACCGCGCGGGACGCCTCGGTCCGCGCCTCCATCTCGCAGGGACCCAACGCGAGCGCCTCGATGGCGGTCTGTTCGATGCGCCTCGGCGTATATCCCGCGTTGTAGACCCGGAACGTGCGGAGCATGCCGGGGTGATCGTGGAACGCGTAGGTGCGGATGAGCACGCCGAGTCCCTCGGGCCCCTGCTTTCGCAGCACGAGGCCCGCCGCATATTGCGTGCGTTCCTCGCTCCACTCGATGTCGCCCAGTTCCATCACGCCGAACACGCGGTCGTCACAGACAACCTGAAACTCCAGGGCGTCGCCGCGCAGCCACTGGAATTGCCCCGCCCGCTGCGTCAACTCGATCGTGTTGCCCACGAAGGCGGACCACGCGCGCTCGCACCAAGCGTTGCCGACGCGGGCCGTGCCGGGGCCTACCTCCGTATATGCGCGCCGCGCCATCCTGCTTCCTCCGTGCCATCCCGTCCTGCAACGCGACCAGGAGCCTCAATCCGCACAAGCGACATCCGGGCCGCGCTCAAGGAAGGATAATGCCGAACGGCCCCCGGGTGCCACCCGCGTAGCGGATCAGGGCGCGCCGGACGCCCGCCGCGCCGGTCATAAGCCCGCGCGAGCGCCCGCTCTTCTCGATGCCGTGCGCCGCTTCCTCGAGGGCGGGCAGGTCGAGCGCGGCGAGAATGGCGGCGTCGCGGTGGGCGCCCGCGGGAAGCGGCGTCCACGCGGCGGCGTCCAAGGCAGCGTCCAGGCGGCTCGCGATGCCGTGGCACAGACAGAAGCCGGGGTTGTTCGCCACGTATACGCCGCGTAGCGCGCGTTCGAGGAGTTCGCGGTCGGCGTCGCGGCCAAGCACCGCCGCCGCCAGCGACAAGGTCTTCACGACGCCGGGCGTGCCGTGGCACCAGGCGTTCCAGACCGTTTCGTCCGTGGGGGAGACGGCCCACCAGACCGCGTTCGCGGCGTCGAGCGGACGGGCGTGGCAGCGCAGGGTGTCGATGGCGGCCTCGGCGGCACGCCGAAAGGCATCGTCGCCGGTCACCTCGACGAGCCGCAGCAGCGCGTAACCGACTCCCGCGACGCCGTGCGCGAAGCCGAACAGGCGCGCGCCGGACATGCTCCCGTAGGGCCCCTCGGGCCATGGCCAGAACGTGTCTTCGCCGTCGCGCGCCGCGGCTTGCAAGAGCCTGTTCCCGGCTTGCACTGCCGCATCGAGGCACGGACCGTCGCGGGTAACGCCGTGTGCCGCAAGCAGGGCAACGACGTAACCGGCAAGGCCGTGGGAGAGATCGGGGGACGGCGATGCCGGGAGTTCGAGTTGCGTCAAGGCTTGAAGGGCGCTGGTCTCGAGCGCGGCGTCTTCCCAGAGCCTGCCCGCGACGGCGCATGCGAGCGCGACGCCGGGTAGGCCGAAGTGGAGGCCGGGGATATGCCGCACCGCCGCGGCTTCGTCGAGTAAACGCCGAAGCAAGGGGCGGACGCGGTCGATGCCCTCGGGCGTGCGCAACGGTTCAAGCCCGCATTCCATGGCGACGATCATCCGGCCCGCGACGCCCGAGTAGACCGTGGCGTCGTCGATGTCGCCGGTGAAGGACCCGACGGAGCGCAGCAGGTCATCCCACAGCGCCTCGCGCAGCGCGGCGACGTCGAGCGACGTTTCCTGGACACTGGCGTCGCCCGCCGTGGCGGATATCGCATCCATAAGGATGGCAAATGATTGTCTGAATCCCGCCGGGTCCGCGGATTGTGAACAGGCGCGACGCCAGGTTTCACGAACGCCCGGCGCGAGGAAGGGGCCCGCGACGCCCGCCTCCCGCAGGGCCGACAACAGCAGGATGGGGTGCACGCCGGACGCCACCATGAACGCCAGCGCCAGCAACGCATAGTGGTCATCTTCTAGGTCCGGCGCGCGGAAGCGGTCACGCGCCGGGTTGTAGAAGCCGGGCGTACCGCGCCGATACGGGGGCACGTCCGAGCCAACGCGATGCGCCAGTTCCCAGTCCAGGATGACGACCGCGCCGTCTTCTTCTAGTACATTCGCGGGCGCGAGATCGCGCACGACAATGCCGCGTTCGTGCGCCCGCAACACCGCAGAAGCAAGCAATCGCAGACATGTCGCCATGCGTTGCCGTGCCGCGTCCGTGGCCGCGTCGGGAGAAGTCCACAACTCCCAGAAGGTGCGCCCGGCGAGCCACGGACGCACCAGCGCAATCGTGCGGTCGCCATCGCACAAGAGTTCGGGACAAGGGGGCGCGCCCGGATCGCCGGCAAGGTCGCGGAGCAATGCGTGCTCATGTCGCGCCGCCCACAGCGCGTCGCGACCGAACCGATCCGAGTTCGCCCCTTTGCGGGCGGTTTTGACAAGCAGAAGGCCGGACGAGGGCGCGCGCCGGGACACCGCGCCGAAGACGCCGCCCTTGGCTGTGAGGTGCAACAAGCGCACGAACAGGTATTCATCACGCAGGAACGCAAGATGATCCGCGGGCGCGTTGCGGGGTAGCAGTATCGGGATGGCCGGGTCCGCGTCCCCGCCGTCGGCGGGGTCCACGACGTCGCCACGCTCGGGGTGGGCGAGCAGGCGCTGCTGTCGGCCCAAGGCGTCGATGCGCACGCGATAATCAAAGGGCCCGAACCGGCAATACACCGGCGCGTCGGCGTAGACGCGGAAATCCGTGGGCACGTCCGGCCCGTCGAGTCCCCGCAACGCTTCCCGGAGACGCGCCGCGACATCGAGCGCCGCCGCTTCGTCCGGCGGATAGACCGTTACCGCCTTGCCGACCTGGGTAAGCCCGTAGCGCCCGTCGTTCAAATCTTCGAGGACATCGAGCGACCGCACGAGTTTGAAAGACAGTCCCGTCGAGGCGAGCACCGGCAGCGCCGCCGCAAGCAGGGCGCGCACAATCGCGGGGGCGGCGGATAGGTGGAGTTTCCAGCCGGAGCGTATCTCAGGGTTCAAGCGGCTTTTGCGCACGCGCAGCCAGATGCCGTCGCATGCCACCTCGGACGGACGGAAGACCGCCTCGACG
>Ga0116142_10004941_pt1 | contig 12349 bp, 7 predicted proteins | sample AD_UKC033_MetaG_FD_89785 | JGI IMG/M metagenome (GOLD analysis project Ga0116142, IMG submission 89785) | Active sludge microbial communities of municipal wastewater-treating anaerobic digesters from USA - AD_UKC033_MetaG | ecosystem: Engineered > Bioreactor > Anaerobic > Digestate | place: USA... | reverse complement strand
GCTCGGTCAGTCCCTCTTCAGCCAGAACGAGCTGCGCATTGCCGCGAATCACCGTGAGCAGGTTGTTAAAACTGTGCGCCACGCCGCCGGCAATTACGCCCAGCATCTCGAGCTTTTGCGCCTGCCTGAGCTGCTCCTCGAGCTGCTCCCGCTCGCGCATATCGGTGATGGCCGACAGCGAACCGTGGTAGCGCCCCCCCTCCATCAGCGCCCGCGCGCTGATCAGCACCGGCACCTGCCGGCCGGCCTTGTCCAGGAAGTACGACTCGTAGACCTCGCTCGCGCCCTCCCTGCGGCCGGCCATCCTGGCGCGGATCGACTCGATGTGGTCCGGAGCCACCAGTTGCGTCCAGCTCCAGCCGATGAGCTCGGCCCGCTGATAGCCCAGCATCGTTTCCAGGGCGCGGTTGACAAACGTAATTCTACCTTCGCTGTCCTCCAGCACCAAACCTTCGGCCATCCCTTCGACAATGCCTTCGTTGAAATCCTTGAGCCGCCGCAGCTCCTCCTCGATGCGCTTGCGTTCGGTAATGTCCAGCAGGTTGGCCAGAGTGCGCCGCGTGCCGGGAATGACCGCTGCTGTCAGCAGGACATCTCTCAAGTTGCCCTGCCGGTCATAGCCCTTGTACTCGTAGGACCGCGGCGCCGCAGAGGGCTCCCGCAGCCGCCGGAGCTGGTATTCCCTCATCCGCTGCACGTCCGACGGTTGGACGAACTCGGACCATTTGCGTTTGCCTTCCAACTCTTCCCTGCTGTAGCCATAGAGGCGCTCAAACTCGGGATTCACCAGCAGCACGGTTCCATCCTCGTCAAGAATGACGTTGGCCGTGCCGGCTGTCTCAAAGATGGTGCGGTAGCGCCGCTCCGACTCGCGCAGCTCCTGCTGCTGGGCGGCGAACGAGCGGTGCGCCTCCTCCAACCCGGCCAGCAAGACGTTGATGCTCTGAGCCAGGTCGGCCACCTCATCGCGGCCGTCCAGCTTGACCCGCAACGTCGGGTCGGCCGAGCTGCTCACCACCGCCACCTGCCGGCGCAGCGCATTGATGCGCGAGAGCACCGTCACCTCAATGCCCAGCAGGACCGCCAGGAATAGGCCCAGCGCGCCTACAACCAGCATGGTGCCCAGCGAGTAAAAGGTGACCTGGGCGTAGTTGTAGGACTCGGGTGTAGGCTCCAGCGTCACCACCACCGCCGGCTGACCGGCCATGTCGCGCAGCAACAGATGCCCGGCATAGATGCTGCCCGAGCGCGATTCAATCCACGTGGACTGCCCCGGCGCCAGTGCTGCCAGCCTGGCCCTCTCATCGGCGGTCAGGCTCTCGTCGCTGGCGTTGCGCAGCCTCAAGGGCAGCCGGGCAATTTCGCTCAGCCCCTCGCGCGCCCGCTCCTCGAGCAGGCGCCCCACGACGACCGTCCCCCGCGCCGGCCCCTGGCCCAGGCTGGTCAGGATCGAGCGGCTGGCGGCCAGCATGGCGCCGGATTGTAGCATCACCAGACCGCTGCGGCCGCCCTCGTCCGCCGGCCCCAGCAGCGGCGCCAGCGGGCCAGAGCCGGCCACATCCACTTCTGGCAGGTCGAACATCCCGCCGTGCAGCGGATCGAAACCGCGGGCATAGAGCACCCGCCCCGCCGCGTCGACGATCACCATGAGGTTGAGGCCGGCGACCTCGAGTGACCGGTCGGGCAGGTTCGATTCCAGGAACTCGGGATCACGGTCGGCGGCGAATGCGTACATATCGTCCCAGAGGGCCCAGTCGCCAGAAAGCAGTTCCAGGTGCTCCAGCTCCAGGTCCACCACATAGCGCGCTGTCTGCAGGCGTTCCTCCAGGTTCTCGCGCTCGAGCCGGCTGAAATCGCGCCGCAGCACGGCCCGCTGCAGCAGATACAGTACCGACACCAGCAGCAGCACGCTTACACCAATGACGCGCAGCGTCTTCTCCCACAGGGTCATTGCTGCTGCCCTCCCAGCGGCAGATAGATGTCAATCACCGTGCCCTTGCCCGGCTCGCTGTGCACTTCGATGAACCCCTCGTGCTGCCGCACAATGCCGTACACCACCGAGAGCCCCAGACCGGTGCCCTTGCCCACCTCTTTGGTCGTGTAAAAGGGCTCGAACAGGTGCCGCCGGGTGGCATCGTCCATTCCGCTCCCCGTGTCCGACACGGTCAGGCAGGCATAATGGCCCGGCGCCACGGCGGGGTGGGCGTCGCAAAAGGCCGGGTCGGCATCCACCGGCCGCGTGGACACCACCAGCAGCCCTCCTTCGGGCATGGCATCGCGCGCGTTGATGGCCAGGTTCATCAGCACCTGTTCCATCGCACCCGGATCGGCCAGCACCCGGCCCAGGTTTGGCTCAGTCTGAACGTGCACCTGAATGAGTTGGCCCACCGCATGACGCAGCAGTGGTGCAAAGCTCGTCACCAGGTCGTTGAGGTCGGTGGGCACACGCTGCAGCACCTGCCGGCGGCTGAGGGCCAGCAGTTGCCGGGTCAGCGCGGTGGCCCGCTGCGCGGTGCGCGCAATGGCCTCCAGGGGTCCCAGCGCCGCAGGCTGCTCCGCCAGGTCGGCCTGCAGCAGCTCCACGTTGCCCCGGATGACCGTGAGCAGGTTGTTGAACTCGTGAGCCACACCGCCGGCCAGGATGCCCACCGCCTCAGTGCGCTGCGCCAGGCGCAGTTGCTCCTCCAGGCGCTCCCGGTCCGCTTCGGCGCTCTTGCGCTCATCGATGTTGCGGCCCACTGAGAGCAGCTCGACCAGCCGGCCCGACTCGTCAAAGATGCCGCGATTGGTCCACTGGAACCAGTGCTGCTGTTGGTCCGCGCCCACGTTGCGGTTCTCCGAAACGAGCACCGGCTGCTCGGGGCTGATCATGCCCAGGATCTGCCGCACCCCCGCCTGGTCCTCGGGCAGGATATCTTCCAGAACGCTGCGCCCGACCACCTGCTGCGGCAGTACGCCATGAAAGCGGCAGGCCGCGTCGTTGGCAAAGGTGATGGTCAGGTCGGGCTTTATCCGGTAGATCTGCTCGGTCTGGTCCTGCACCGTGGCCCGGTAGCGCGCTTCGGAGGCGCGCAGGGCCGACTCGGCCAGCCGCCGCTCCTGCAGCTCGCGCTGGGCGGCCTGATAGAGCCGGGCATTCCCCAGAGCGCTGGCGGCCTGGCTGGCAAAGAGGTCCATCAGCCGCCGTTCGTCGCTCGTAAAGGGCCGGCCCGCCTCGCGCTGTACCTCGACCACGCCCAGAACGCGGCCCCGCCAACGCACCGGCACCCCCAGCACACTGCCTACGACCTGAGCCTCGAACTGCAACGAGCGGCCAGGCCAGTGGTGATAGTCCTCCACCGCCAGCGGCAGCTCCGTTTCCAGCACCCGTCCGCTGAGCCCCTCGCCCCGGCCCAGGCTGCTGCCAACGAACTGCTCGGAGAGGCCCGTGCCTACCTGATAGAACAGGTTGTCTTTTTCGGCATCATAGAGGTAGAGCCCCGTTCCCATAGCCGCCAGCAGCCGGTTGGCCCGTTCGACGATGACCGGCAGCAGCTTTTGCAGGTCCAGCTCGGAGGCAATGGCCAGACTGGTATCGTACAGCTCGGCCAGCTCGTTGGAGCGGGCCAGCAGCTCGTTCTCGACGGCAAGTCGCTCCGTAATGTCGCGGATCACCACGACATGGCCCGACTCCTGACCACGCCTGCCGCGCAAGAGCGACACAAACAGGTCCAACTGCCGCACCTGCCCCGCCTGGGTCCACTCCTCCAGCCCCTGCCACGTATCGAGGCCGCCAGCTCGCTCCAGCGCGGCCGGAACAAAGCTCAGCACCTCGGCTGCCGGCCGACCCACGGCCTGGCCGCGGGTCAAGCCGGCCAGCGCCAGGGCGGCCGCGTTGGCATCCACCACCCTGCCCCCGCGGCTCACCACCACCACGCCCTCAGCCACGTGCTCCAGCGTGACCTCGCGCGCCACCGGCAGCACATCCGGCAGATCAAAGCGCAGCAGGCCGTAGCCCATGATCAATCCGGCCAGCAGCGCGGCCAGCGGCGAAAGGTCGAGCAGGCCCAGGGGAGCAGCCTGCACCATGGAAGCCAGGGCCGCCAGCAGCGGCAGAAAACCGGCCAGCATCAATGCCGCAGTCTGCCGGCGGTGCAGCGGCGAGGCGTGGATCAGGTAGCGGGCCAGCACTAGCTGCCCCAGGACGCTCAAGGCGCCGGAGTAGACCATATGCACCCAGTAGGCCCAGCCATAGTCGAGCGCCAGAACCCCGTAGGCCCCGCCCTGAGACGCAATGCTGGCCTCGGTCCACATCCAGTGATGCGCGCCATTGGTCCACAGAACCAGCAGGACAAAGAGCGGCTCTGCCGCCAGCAGCACCCTGGCACGGCCGCGGAGCAGGCCCTCCTGGTCCGTATAGCGCAGCACGTACTGGACATAGGCCGGCGGCAAAGTCACGATGCCCACGTACTTGAGCCCGAACCAGAAGAGCTTCCCGTGCAAGTCGGGCGTGGCCAGCTCCAGGGCATAGAAGGTGGCCCACCAGGCCACCCCTGCCATCAGGGCTACGAAGGGGACGACGCCGCGCGCCGCGCGGCGGGAGAAGTACAGTGCCGCCGCCAGCGCCACCACCGCGGTCAAAACCAAAGCAGCGATGTAAGGGGACTCGTGGAGCAGCATTCAGGTCCTTTCACGCTTCCGCCAGGCCCGGCCCGCCGGCCACCGCCCACTAGACTTCCGAAGTCTGAGAGACTTCGGAAGTCTGACCTCATCAACTCCCTTCCGTCGCCGCGACTACAACGCCACCCGTAGAGGCGGTTCGGCAACCGCCCCCCACCACGTCCGTGCCCGTAGGGGCGGTTCGAAAACCGCCCACCACCACGTCTGTGCCCGTAGGGGCGGTTCGAGAACCGCCCTCCCCGCCCACCAGACGCCTGCCACCATTATAGCACAAATGTGAAGAATTCGTGCCTCCAAATGGCCAATTTGACCCCCTCCCGCTTGACTGATTAGAACAGATGTGCTAAACTGCCGTCAGAGCGTGGGCGCGGGCACAACATCGACTGGGGAGAGGAAACGGTGACTGGCGAGCACACGAGTCTGGAGCGGCTGATACGTCTGCTGCGCGGACAGCAGCGCAACGAAGGGCTGACCATCGACGATATGGCGCGGCGGCTGGGGGTGAGCGGCGCCATGCTGGGTATGGTCTATCTGGGGCGGCGCAACCCGGGGCGCAAGTTCCTGCGCGGGGTGCTCAAAGCGTACCCGTCAATGACCGACGAGGTGCACCGCTTCCTCCTGCGCGGCGGCCGTTAGTATGGCCGCCACCGACAACGGCCTGCTGGCCAGAGAGAGCCCCTGGCGCGAGATGGGCGCCGAGCGCGATCCCGCCAGGACCGGCTTTACAGTAGTCCACAACTATGCCCACTACTTCTGGCGGCCCTACCTGGGCAACGCCGCCTTTTCGCTGTGGGAGCTGCTGGTCTCTTTCTGCTACGGCAACAAGGATACCGCTTTCCCCTCCCTCTCGCACCTGGCCCGCATGCTGACCAACAGCGACCAGTCGCGCGGCCGCGTCAAAGGACGTAAAGGCCAGGCCAACCGGCCCGGCCCTCTGGCCCGCCTGCGCGCCGAGCACCTCATCGCCACCGGACCCGGTGACCCGGGCCCGCGCACGCGTTATGTCTTTCGCGTGGCGCGCGAGCTGCCCCTGCTGCGCCCTGAACAGGTGGCTACCCTCTCCCCCGCCCTGCAGCGCGACCACCAGCGCTGGCTGGAACGCTACGGCATCTCCGCCGCGGACTACCAGCGCGCCTACCAGCTCACCCTGCCCACTCCCGAGGGCGATGCACCGGCACCCACCCCTGCCACCGCACTGGCGCCCGACGACTCACCCCCTGGTGTCCCCGCGTCCGCTGCTGGTGCGCCGGCTCTCCCGAACAAGACCGATGAATTACCCCTACACAAGCAATGGTGGCTCAATACGCAGGAGGAGCTCAAAGCGCAGCTCTTGCCCGGAGTGTACCGCGCAACGGTCGAGCAGACCCACGCCGACTCTTTCGAAGACGGCGTCCTCACCCTGCGCTGCCGCGCGCCCCTGGTGCTCGAGCTGATGCAATACCGCCTGCGCAATGTCGTCCTGCGCGAGCTGACCTATTCCTCCAGAGGGGCCATACGCGATGTCCGCTTTGTCTAGCCCGACGCCCCACCCGGAGGCCCGCTGATGCGCACCCTCACCGCCACCCACCTGGCCGCCCAGCGTTTGAGCACCCAGTCGCCACGCCTGCGTCTGGTGGTGCGCGACAAACAACCCCGCTTTGCGGTCATCGGCACGGCCGGCCCCGCCGACGTGCAGTGCAGCGAGTGCGCCGTTGCGTCGGGGAGCATCCTCATCGCCGCGCTCGACACGAGCGGCTGCATCCGCCTGCGCCAGGTCACCGCGCCAACGTCGCTGGATCCCACCGGCGACCCGGCGGTCGGCTGGGGGCTCTACCCGGCCGCCTACACCGTGCTCGTAGCCGCTGGCGGGGCACTCGCCCGGCCCAACGGCGACCTGTGCCTCTCCAACCACTCCGGCACACTGCGCCTGGCTTACGTCAAGCCGGATGGCACAGAGCTGCTCGAGCGCACCTCGACCGATGGCGGGCAAACGTGGTCCGCCCCGTCGACGGTGCGGGCCGTCCCTGGCGGCGCGCCCGGCTGCCGCTATCACCTCGCCTCTGGCGGAAAGGACGACCTGTGGTACACCCTCCAACGAAGCGGATACCGCTACATCTGCGTGGGCTACTTTGCGGGTGGAACGTGGGGCTCCTGGACGACGGTGCACTCGCTGATGGAGACCGGCGGCGAGTACGAGAACTGCTACGGGCTGTCTGTCATCTGGAGTGCATCGCTGAGCCGCTACCTCGTGGCGGCCAGCCTGGACCGCGCCTCCAACGGTGACGGGCGCATCGTCACCGCGCGCTGGGATCGGGCCACCGCCACGCTGAGCCACTACCAGGGCATCGTGCCGCCCGGCCTGCCCGCGGTCGGCTCGACGGCCAGGGCGCCCTGCCTGTTCCAGGCCTCCGGTGCCCTCGGCTCGCTCTACTGGCTGACCTACTGGGACTGCCTGTCCAGCGGTCAGAGCTCGTGGACCACGCCCACCGCCCTCTTTTCGCGGGATTTCGAGCACTGGTCGTTCAAGATCCCTCTGGCCTTTACCCCTGCCGCTCACGAGCGGCGCCTGGCCATCACCCAGACCGGTACTACGGTCTACCTGCACGCGCTGAACGAGGCCCTGCGCCTCGACCTGTGGTACGACGGCAAACCAGACGCCGAGCTGACCGTGCCGCAGGCGGACATCCTGCGGCTGCGCCTGCGCGAGAGCCCGACCAGCGGCGACACGCACATCGAGCTGGACAACCGCGCCGGCCGCTACGACACGCCTCCCGCTCTGCGCCCGCTGGCCCGGGTATCGGTAGAGCTGGGCCTGCGCACCGCCGCCGGCGAAGAGCGCGTGGAGAGCCGGCCCTTTTTCCTGTGGGAGCAGAGCCGCGTCGCCGCCGAGGGGGTCAACCTGCTGCGGCTGCACGCCGTGGACGGCTGGCGGCTCTTTCAGTTGTGGCGGCCCGACTGTACCATCCAGTGGCAGGGCCAGACGCTCGGCTGGTGCATCGCCGAGCTGGCCAGCCGCGTGGGCGGCCTGGCGGTCGAGTTCGACGCCTCGAGGGCGTGGGGCCAGACGCTCACCTATCTCACCGTGGCCGCGCGCTTCAACGACTGGTCCAACCTGACCTACGTGCGCGCCTGGGGCCGCTGGGTGCCGCTGGATGAGCCCACGGTGATGCTGGGCCAGGAGTACAGCGGGCTGGCCCTCTTGCAGCGCCTGCTGGGGCTGGTGGGCGGTCAGGCCCGTTGGGGCCATGGCGACTCGCGCGAGGTGCTCTACTGCTTTGTGCCCTCCGAGCAGGGCCAGGCCCCCGCCGCGGTGCACACCTACCAGGACGGCGAGCTGCTCTTTTTGCAGCACATCCAGTCCTTTGCCTGGCCCACTCGCGTACGCGTGGTCGGCGCCGACCGCACCATCGAGCGCCAGAACGTGCCCGCCGGCCTGGCGGCAGGGATGGATTTCCTGCAGATGGTTCAGGCCAGCCAGTGGGCCACGGACGCGCAGCTACAAAAGATCAGCGATGGCGCGCTGGACGATGCTGCCGCGCGGGCCAGCGGCGGCTGGTTCCGCACCAGGCCCAACGCCGGGCTAGAGCTGTTCGACGTGGTCGCGTTGAGCGAGAGCCGCGCCGGGGCGGGCTTGAGCGCCATCCGCCGCCGCGTCACCGCAATCGAAACGCGCTACGAGCCGGCCCGGTCCGTGTGGCAGCAGGAGGTCCGCTTTGAGGGGCTGTAGGACAAACTATCAGTTTGTCCGAAGCAACGCGGGCACCGCCAGGCCAGCCGGCTGACCATGTGTTCGTAGGGGCGGTTCGCGAACCGCCCGTCCCTGTGCCGTTACCGCGAACGATTCGAACCAGGCAGGACCCGTAGGGGCGGGTCTCAGACCCGCCCGTGTTCCATCTCGCGGGAGGCGGACTGGTTCACGCGGTGGAGCGCGCCCGATGTTGAGCCGCCACAGAGATCCGACCGCCCGCAACCCAAGGAGGCACCATTGCCCACACTCTACTTTGGCTTTATCCACAACTTTGACCCGACCGTCTACACCGCCGACATCGAACTGTCCGGCTACGCCGGGTCGCTGCTCACGGGCGTGCCCGTGGCCTACCACGTGCGCGAGGACCTGATCGTCGCCGGCGCGCGCTGCCTCGTGCTGTTCGAAGAGGTGGTCAACCTCACTCACGCCGTGGTGCTGGCCATGTGGAACGGCCGCCCGGCCGACGACCCGGCCTTTGATCCCCTGCTCGGCCACCGTCACCGTGGATTGCTCCGCGACGGCCCGCGCCTCGAGCTCCCGTCGTGACCATCGACGCGGCCTATGCCCGCCAGGTGATGCTCGGCATCATCGGCGACATCCGCCTCTTTAGCGCCATGGTGCTCCAGCGCCGCCTGAGGCCCTATCAGGCCGCACCGGCCCTGGCCATCGTCGACAGCGTGCTCCACCGCCGCGGCCGCACCTTTGCCGTGGTGATGAGCCGCCAGGCCGGCAAGAACGAGCTCTCGGCCATCGTCGAGGCCTACCTGATGATGCACTGGCACGCGCGGCCGCCCTCCACCCTGGTCAAGGCCAGCCCCACCTTCAAGCCGCAGACCCTCAACTCGCGCCAGCGGCTCTATGACCGCTTGAGCCGCTCGGTGCTCCAGTTCGCCCTGCACGCCGACGCCGACTATATCGTCCGCCTGGGCAACTGCCGCGCCCTGTTCTTCTCGGCCCACCCCGGCGCCAACGTGGTCGGCGCCACCGCCTCGCTCCTGCTCGAGTGCGACGAGGCCCAGGACGTCGATCCCGACAAGTGGAGCAAGGACTTTGCCCCGATGGGCGCCTCGACCAACGTGACCACCGTCTTTTACGGCACGATGTGGACTGGCCGCACCCTGCTCTCCCGCGTGATCCGTCAGCTCCGCGACGAGGAGGCTGCTGACGGCGTCCAGCGCGTCTTTCTGGCGCCGTGGGACGTGGTGGCCGCGTGCCTGCCCGACTATCGCCGCTACGTGGAGAAAGAACGTGCCCGCCTCGGCGCCGAGCATCCGGTCTTTCGCACCCAGTACCTGCTGCAGGAAATCGACGACGCCGGCCGCCTGCTGACCGACGAGCGCCTGGCACGGATGGCCGGCCAGCATTCCCGCGCGCGCACTCCGGCCGAGGCCGCCCGCCTGACCGCGGCCGACGGACAGACGCCCTACTACGTCCTCACCGTGGACGTGGCCGGCGAAGACGAAGAGCTCGAGGGCGCGGCCCTGCGCGCGGACTCGCCGCGGCGCGACTCGACCGTGGCCACCCTCTTCTGGGTGGACCTGTCCACGGCCGACGATCCCCTGCTCGGCCGGCCCACCTACCGCGTGCTCAACCGCTGGTGGTGGACCGGCAGGTCCCATACCGAGCTCTATGCCGCGCTGGTGGACCTGGTGAACGAATGGCACCCGGGCTACCTCATAGTCGATGCTACCGGCGTGGGCGCCGGGCTGGCCTCGTACCTCGGGCGGCGGCTGGGGCGCGTACCGCGCGGCGAACGCGGCGGCGCGCCTGCCGCGGCAGGAGCACCAACGCTGAATCCGCACCGCCGTCTCACCCGCCGGGGGCCGGTGTTGCCCTTCGAGTTCACCGCTGCCAGCAAGAGCGACCTGGGCTGGGCCTTTGTGTCCATCGTCGACAGCGGCCGCTACAAGGATTACGCCCCGGACGGTCAGCCAGACACGCTCCAGTTCTGGCGCGAGGCCGCCGCCTGTGAGTACAACGTGCTGCCCGGGCCGGGGCACCAACTGCGCTGGGGCGTGCGGGATGCGCAGGTCCACGACGATATGCTCATCAGCGCGGCCATGGTGAGCCTGCTCGACGGGCTTGACTGGCGCACCGAACGCGAGACCGAGATCATCGCGCCGAATGACGCGCAAGGAGAAAGAGAATGAACCGAACCTGGCTGCTGTTGATTGGCCTGATTGCCGTCACCGCCCTGGCCGCCTGCACGAGAGAGAACCCCGGCGGGCCCCCGCTGCGCGCCGCGGCGGAGAGCACCGTCTATGCCTCGACCGCCGACGGCGAGATCTATGGCCAGAACGCGACCTACTCCACCGCCCGCTCGACTTCTGCCGGCTGCGACGCGGGCGCCACCACCGCCCGCGTGGGCCAGAACCTCTCCGGCGGCACGGTGTACTATGTCTTTCGCGCCTACCTCGACTTTGACACCTCCGCCCTGCCGGACGACGCCACGGTCACCTCGGCTGTGCTGGGCGTCTGCGCCGACAGCGACCTGTCCAGCACCGATTTCAACCTGCAGGTCTACCGCTTTGGCTGGACCGAGGCCCTGTGCGACGCCGGCACCCGAGAGGGCAACTATGACGGGGCCTACGGCGCCGCGGCGACCCTCGAGGGCACCCTGCGTAACACCGCCGACGGCTGGTCCAGTGGCACCTGTTACACGCTGACCCTCGACGCCGCGGGAATCAATCTTACTGGCCACAGTAAATATGCCCTGGCCAGCTCGCGCGACATCAGCAACAGCGCCCCCGGCGGCAATCAGTACGTCTTTGTGCGCACCGCCGATTACGCCGGCACCGGCTCCGACCCCTGGCTCACGGTGAGCTACAGCGTGCCAGCCACGCCCACCCCGACCACTGCGCCCAGTGCAACCCACACGGAGACGCCCACCTCGACGTCGACCGCCACTGCGACCTCTACGCCCACGGCCACGCCGGGCGCCACCACTACGGGGGTTGCTCCACTGACTCCCACCGTCACTGCCCTATGCCCCGTGGCCCTGAGCGGCCACACCACCTGGGGTTCCGGCACCGTGCGCATCGGCTGCAACGTCGGCCTGACCGCCACCGGCGTGCTCACCATTGCTCCCGGCACCCGGCTGGTTATGACGAGCGACGTCTCCTGGGACCTCTGGGGCGCTGTTATCGCTACCGGTAGCGTTACCGAGCCCATTACCCTCACCCACGAGGCCAGCACGGCGATGGGCTCCTGGGGTCCCCTGTACGTGCGCCCCGGCGCCAGTCTGGTTATGTCGAACGCTGCCCTGCTCTACGGCCGGGGCATCAACGACGGCGGCACGCTGACCCTGCGGCGGACGAGCATCCTCAGCAGCACCTTTGGCCTGGCCACGATGGCCCCCAGCGACGTGTTGAGCTGCACCCTGCGGTGGAACGGCGTCGGGCTGCTCGCCTATGGCGGCGAGAGCGCGCCGAACGTGCGGGCCAGCAACGTGCTCGATAGCACGGTCTGGGATGCCGAGGTGGACCAGCGGACGGGCGTGACGGTGAGCGGCTGCTGGTGGGGGTCGGCTCCGCCCGACGACTCACGCGTGTGGGATGGCCGGGACGAGATGATGCGGGGTACGCTGGACCGCGGCGATTATGCGGGGGCGTGGGTCGGCTGGTGACGGCGTGTGGTCCACTCGTACGGGCGGTTCGAGAACCGCCCCGGCTATTGCCCGCGTACCTCGATGCCACCCCGCGACCTCGGCGTCACTCGCAGGGGCAGGCCGCAGCCGCCCGAGCGCTGGCGCAGATGCGCAGACCCGCCCTCCCCCGCCTCGCGCGGCAAACCACCCCCCGCCGCCTGCCCAAATACAAAGACTTCCAAAGTCTGTAAGACTTTGGAAGTCTTTGTCAACAGCCAAACGCGAGCTTTGACACGGTCCATGCGGCCGAGTATACTCTGGTCAAGAGGTCCGCAGAAGGCAACAACGATGGCCCAGCGAAGGATCACCGACTACCG
>Ga0116142_10004940_pt1 | contig 12350 bp, 15 predicted proteins | sample AD_UKC033_MetaG_FD_89785 | JGI IMG/M metagenome (GOLD analysis project Ga0116142, IMG submission 89785) | Active sludge microbial communities of municipal wastewater-treating anaerobic digesters from USA - AD_UKC033_MetaG | ecosystem: Engineered > Bioreactor > Anaerobic > Digestate | place: USA... | reverse complement strand
GCGTGTTTTGTTCCAGAACCTTTCCCTGACCATTAATCCGCAGGAGAAGATCGGCCTGATCGGCCCGAACGGCGCAGGCAAAAGCACTTTTTTCTCGTTGCTCCTGGGCGAATCCGAATCGACATCCGGCACGATCCAGTGCAATAAAAATATCCGCATCGGATATCTTCCCCAGGAATCGAGCTTTCATTCGGAAAGGACCGTGATCGGCGAGTTGATCGAGGGCGACCGGACCATTGTCTCACTTACCAAAGAAAAAGAAGAGCTTGAGAACAACGGTCAGGCAGGATCGAACCAATACGGGGAGGTTTTGCATCAGCTTGAGACGCTGGGGTATTTCGAGCTCGAGCATAAGGCCGAGAAGATCCTCATGGGCCTCGGTTTCAAGGAGCGGGATTTTACCAGGCCCATCGCTCATCTGAGCGGCGGGTGGCAGATGCGCACGCTCCTGGCAAAACTGCTCACCGTGCATTACGACCTGCTGCTCCTGGACGAGCCGACGAACTATCTTGACCTGAACGCGGCGATCTGGCTCAAGGATTATCTTGCGGGTTTTCAGGGCACGTTCATCATGATATCGCATGACAAGGATTTTTTGACCGATGTCACCAATTACACGCTTGTTCTCGAGCACGGCATGATATCCAAGGTCAAGGGAAGTTACGAACATTACGAGCAGATCAAGGCAGAGCGCAGGCTGTTCCTCGAGCGGCAGTTCAAGGAGCAGGAGAAAAAGCGCATCCAGCTCGAAGAGTTTGTCGCGCGTTTTCACGCGCAGCCCAACAAGGCCGCTGCGGTGCGGTCCAAGCGCACGATACTCGAGAAGATGGAACAGGAGAAAATAGTGCTTCCTCCTGATCCGCGCGAATCGATCGCGGATTTTCAATTCCCGGCGTCGCGGCCGAGCGGACAGCTTGTCATGCAGTTGGAGAAAATATCGAAAGCATACGGGGATATACGCGTTTATCAGGATTTTGATTTTGAGATACAGAAAGGCGAGAAAGCGGTGCTTGTGGGCGAGAACGGCGCGGGCAAATCGACCCTCTTGAAGATCATGGCCGGGGTTGTGCCTATCGATTCCGGCGTGCGCAAGGCAGGATATAACGTCGATGCCGGGTATTTTTCTCAGACGCGGCTCGATGTGCTGAATCCGGAGAACACGGTTTTGCGGGAGGCATACAGCGCCGCCCCGGGCTATATGGCAGAGTCCGCGGTGCGCAGTATCCTGGGCATGTTCCTGTTCACCGGCGATGATTCTGACAAATACGTCAAGGTCCTGTCCGGGGGAGAGAAGAGCCGCTTGATACTTGCGAAATTGTTGATCGATCCGCCGAATTTTCTTTTGCTGGACGAGCCCACGACGCACCTGGATGTTGACGCCGTGGATGCGCTTATCCAGGCGCTGTCAAAATATCAGGGCACGATGGTGTTCATCTCCCATGACATCCATTTTGTCAGGTCCGTTGCAAATGTAGTATATGAGGTCAAGGACGGCGGGGTGCGCAAATATCCGGGCGATTTCGATTATTACCAGGATAAGAAAGCCGCGGGCGAGACCGCGTATATCGAGATGAAGCGCAAGCCGAAAGCCGAGCATAAAAAGGTTGATGAGGAAAAAGAAAAAGCCAAAGAGCTTGAGCGCCAGCGTAAAGAAGAGGAGCGAGATCGTAAGGCGCATAATACGAACATACGCGCAAAGATCACCAGGATGCAGAAGGATATCGAGAAGCTGCAGCTTGAGCAATACGCGAAGTGCCGGGCGCTTGCCGACCCGCATATTTTCCGCGATGAGGAGACTGCCAGGGAATACGGCCGCAGGTTGAAGGAGATCGAGCAAGAATTGGCTGAACTCGAGGGTGCGGTAAAGGATCTCGAAGCGCAGATCAAATAGCGGCCGGCAGGAAAAATAGTGCTTGCCATTTAACCGGCTGCGGTACTATAATATGGCACGATGAAATACACAAATGTTGTCTTGACCATCATTGCATTGCTTCTTGCCGCAATTGCTTTGCGTTTGTTTGAGATGCGCATCGCGTTAATAAATCAAAGCCAGTCAGATCAGCAGCTTATGAATTCTCAGCAGGCAGTGATCAGCTCCAATCAAAAACTCGAGTTGAGTTTGAATGATCTAAGAAAACAAATTGCAGAGATTAGTAATCAATTGACCAGAAAGTAATAATAACGGAGGGTATATGAAAAAGTTGGCTAATCTATTACTTCTAATTCTTTTAGTATCGGGCTGCTCTACTGCAGGATCTCATCGAAAGTCTGTGCAATCTGATGCGGGAGACCGTCTTACAGTAGGGACAGTTCAAAGAGAAATTAAAATCGGCATGAGCGGTGCTCAGGTCGCAGAGGTTTTAGGTTCTCCGAATGTTGTATCAACCGATGAGAACCGTAGAGAAGTCTGGATTTATGATAAAGTCGCATCAGAAATCTCATACTCGAACAACGAGGGAGGGGTCTGGTTAATACTAGGAGGAATTAGTGGTAGCTCAGGCGCAGCATCTTCTTCACAAAGAACCTTGACGGTGGTCATAAAATTTGATGATAATAAATTAGTTCGTGATTTCGCGTATCATACATCTAGTTTCTAGAGGATCTTATATGAAGACGTACTGTCGTGTTTCAGCTATATTATTATGTTTGTTTCTTTTATTCGTTGTGAGCGGGTGTGCTCAAATTCCGAAAGGATTTCTTAAACCATCTGAGACGGCGATGGAGAAGCGTCAGTTACAGATGAAACAATACGATACACAAGATGAAATAAAGATTATAAGTTCTGTGGCTGGAGTTTTGCAGGATCTCGGGTTTACATTGGATGAAAGTGAAAGCGGATTAGGGTTGGTCTCGGCTTCCAAAAGAGCTGACGCAACTAGCACGGGACAACAAGTAGGGGCTTTCCTCCTTGATATGTTAGCAGCTTTGGGTGGAAACGGGTCAGCTTCGGCTACTAAGAACTGCGATAAGGAACAGCTTGTGAAAGCATCTGTTATATCGAAGTTGAGCATTGATAAAACTAAAATTGTGGTGCGTGTTACTTTTCAAAGAATTGTCTGGAATATGGAAAATAAAATTAAGCTTGTCGAGACAATAGATGACCCAGTAATATATCAGAAATTCTATGATGCTTTATCAAAAGCGATCTTTTTGGAGGCACAACAAATATGAGGAACGCTAGATGGATTGGACCTTTGCTGTTTTTTGTATTCGTTGTCAGTGGATGTGCAACAACTGCTAACAAAGTTTTCCAGATGGATGAAAGTCAAGTTAAATTGAGGTCGATGCAAACACGGGCTTTCGATACCACGGATAAGAAATTAATGATGCAAACTGTCATTAGCACGATGCAGGATCTTGATTTTGTAATCGATAAAGCCGATCTTGTATTAGGTTCGGTAACAGGAACAAAATTTCTAGGTTATGCAGTTGTCACCATGACTACTACAGTTCGTCCTCGTGGTGACAAGCAATTGATGGTCCGAGTTAATGCTCAATATGGCATTAAATCTGTAGAAGATCCAGCAACTTATCAGGACTTTTTTACTGCTTTAGAGAAAGCTCTGTTTCTTACGGCGCAACAAGTGGATTAATGCTTCTAAGATTTGATTTTAATTGATTTTGGAAAACGAATATTTGAGGGAACCAATAAAGAATTAAAAAACGGAGGGAGTATGAAAAAGTGGATAGGGTTGTTACTTGTGGTTTTATTTTTGTCAGGTTGTGCAACGCCTTTTCCTATGGGGGGTATCTACACGGAAGTTGCTTTCCCTGTAGCGGCGAGTGAAGGTGCCAGGGGCAGTAAAGTGGGCACTGCCAAAGCAACTTCGATTCTTGCTCTAGTTGCTACCGGCGATGCCAGCTTGAAAACCGCAATGGCTAATGGTGGCATAACTAAGGTTAAGCATGTTGATTATAGTGTAAAAAATATATTGGGCATCTACGGCGAGTATACAACAACGGTTTACGGCGACTAACACGAAAGATTCAAAGGCTAAAAACGGGGTCAGAATTATTTATTTGCTGCGATGCACGTAGCTGACAAATAAATAATTCTGACCCCGTTTTTTAGCCTTTTTTGCTTTATCCTGCCCTTGATTTGGTATATAATATCCCCGTTGTGTCAGCTGTTCTGATCAATATATGCGAAAGGACGTCCGATGAAACAGTTGCAGTTCGATTTTAACAATATGTTCGATTTTTCTGTCGGGGATGAACACGGTGTGACCGATCGGGATCTGGCAGGCATGAAGGCGCTTGTAAAAACATCGCATGAGCATTTATCCGCAATACTCGCCGATCAGAGGAACAGGGTGAATCTGTGCCTTGAGTGGGCGGCTTTGCCGGATCAGGATGAGAAATTGCTCTCAGGCATTCAGAAACTGGGCAATGGGATCGCCCGCAGGTATGATAATGTCATATCGCTGGGGATCGGCGGTTCGTATCTCGGTCTTAAGGCAGCGCAGGATGCGCTGTGCCCTCCGTATTTCAACGAATTTAAGGCTGTGCGCCGCGGCCGGGCGCGTATTTATTTCGAAGGGAATAATCTCGATCCGGAGACGCTATCCGTCTTGTTGAAAAACCTGGACCCGAAGAAAACATTTGTGATCGTCATATCCAAGTCGGGCGAGACAACTGAAACGAAGGCCGCATTTACCGTTGTTGAAGCATGGCTGAAGAAGACGGTCGGCAAAACATACGGCAGGCAGATATTCGCGATCACTGACCCGAAGTCCGGTACGCTGCGCCAAAAAGTCGATGCGGCTCATGCAGCAGATCCTTTGAGCTTCCGCAGTATGCCGTTATTGCCCGGCGTGGGCGGCAGGTATTCCGAGTTGAACATGGGCCTTTTGCATCTGGCGATTGCCGGGGTCAAAATACGGGATGTGATGGCAGGCGCGCGTGCGATGCGCAGCCGCTGCGCCGGCGCTGATATTTTTAAGAATCCAGCATATATGTATGCGGTCCTGCAGACGATCCAATATCTGAAAAAAGGCAAACCCATATCGATCCTGATGCCGTTCTCCGAGCAGTTGAAGTCGACCGCGGATTGGTATTGCCAGCTGCTGGCCGAGAGCACCGGGAAGAAATACGGCCGCCTGATAAAGAAGGACGGCCTGGGCAAGGAATTCTGGCTGCAGGATAAGGATTGTGTCGTTAATGTCGGCCGCACGCCGGTGCCCAGCCGCGGCACCAACGATCTCCATTCGATCCAGCAGAACAATATCGAGGGAGAGAACGACAAGGTCGTCACGTTCATCCGGATCGATGGTTTTAAGAACGATATCGCCGTTGCCGGAACAGGGGACCTGTTGTCCGGGAAAAAATATTCCCGGCTGCTGTCGCTTGCCCAGGAAGCGACCGAGTGGGCGCTCGTGAGCGAGGCGCGGCCGAATTGCACGATCGTCATGCCGGAACTGTCTGCGTATTCGTGGGGAGAACTGATCTTCTTCTTCGAAATGGCGACCGCATTCGAAGGGGAATTATTGAACATCAATGCCTTTGACCAGCCGGGCGTGGAGGGATACAAGAATTACATGTATTATAAATTAGGCAAGCCCGGCCTGCCGCCGAAGATAGAGCAGGAGATCCGCAAGAACCCGTTGAAGAAAAAGAGCAGGTATATTATTTAAATGAAGACAAAGATCCTTGTCGTCGATGACGAACCGGATGTGCGGGATTATTTGAAGAAACGGCTTGAAGGCCGCGGATATATTGTCGAGACTGCTGCTGACGGCGATGAAGGTCTTGAGGCGGCACGGCAGCATGTCCCGGATCTCATTTTGCTCGATGTCCTGATGCCCAACAAAGACGGATTCTCGATGCTCCAGGAATTGCAGGCGGATCCGGCATTGCGCAGGATCACGGTCATCATGGCGACCGCAAAGAGCCAGACTAAGGATATTTATTACGGCCAGGACCTGGGCGCGACGGATTATCTGATCAAGCCGATCGATTTCGATGTGCTGTTGAAATACATCCGTAAGTATGCCAATACGGATGAGACCGCATAAACAAGGAGGGTGCGATGAAACTTCTTATGCGCGTGGTCATAGGACTGCTGGTGGCTGTGGTATTGATCGTCGTCGTGCTGGTCGCGGCGCGTAATCTGATCATAAAAGCCGGAGCAAGCGCGACCATCAAAGCGATTACCGGCGTTGAATTGAAGATCGGCTCCCTTGATATCGGTTTGTTCAAGCCCGTCATCCACATTAAAGATCTGAAATTGCTCAATCCTGAGAAATATCCGGAACCGATGATGATGAGCATGCCCGAACTGTTCGTGAAATATGACCTCCCTTCGATCATGAAAGGCACGATCCACTTGCCGGAAATACGGCTGAGCCTGAACGAGTTCGTCGTGGTCAAGAACATCGAGGGAAATGTTAACGTGAATGAACTGGCGGCGTTGCAGCCAAAGGCCTCAGGCGGGACCCAGCCGGCTCAAACAAAACCGCAGGGGCCGGCGCCGAAGATCAGGATAGACATTCTGGAGCTTCAGATCGGCAAGGTCGTTTATAAGGAATATCGCTCCGGCGGCGCGCCCAGGGAGCAGGTTTACAATATCAATCTGAAAGAGCGGTATGAGAACATAACCGATCCGAACGTCCTGGTTGGTTTGATCGTCAGCAAGGCATTGCGTAATACGGCGATCTCCGGAATATCAGGAACGCTCAGGAGCGCTGATCAACTTCTCGGCGGCGCGTCAGACCTTGTGATCCAGTCAGGCAAGAAAGTAACAGATGAAGCGATAAAGGCGACGAGCACGATCACCAACACCCTCGACCGCTTCATCAAATAGCAAGACGCTTTAGATAAGCTATTGCCCGACAAATGATTACAAAACAATTCTTTATGCGGTATTTTGGGGGAGAAAATTAGTAATAAAGAATTGTTTTGCAACTTGATGTTCTGCAGCTATTTAGCTAAAGCGTCTTCATTATGATTAAGAATGTTGTGGCGTTGTTGATCGTGGTGCTCGTGGTTCCGGGCATACAGGTTGATAAGTTCAGCACTGCGTTACTGGCTGCGTTGTGCCTGGGGCTGGTCAATGCGGTCCTGCGTCCGGTGCTGATCGCGTTCACCCTGCCGCTTAATATCATGTCGCTGGGATTATTCACGTTGGTCATCAACGGCGTTCTTTTCTTCGGCGTATCGCGGCTTATCCCCGGTTTTGTGGTTGCTTCGTTCTGGACTGCGGTATGGGGCGCTCTTGCGTTCGGCATCTTCAGTTTCATCCTGAACATGTTGATCGCGCCTTCGGGCAGGGTCCACGCCCGTTTCTACCACAGTTCCGGCAACGCACGCAAAGCCTCGCGCAGCCGCCGCGGGGATGTCATCGATATCGAAGGAAAATCCGAAGACGCCGGTGTAAGCAGAAAGCCCCTGCAGCGCGGATAAATCCCCTTGACCATTGGCCGCAAGCGGATAGAATAGTGATACACCTTTTAACGGAGGGAACACATGTACAAAGTGGTTTTACTGCGTCACGGAGAAAGTACCTGGAATAAGGAAAACCGGTTCACCGGATGGACCGATGTGGACCTTTCGGATAAAGGCAGGGAAGAGGCAAAGAAAGCGGGTATCGTTCTGAAGCAAGAAGGATTTATCTTCGATATCGCTTATACGTCGGTATTAAAACGCGCGATCCGCACGCTCTGGACAGTGCTTGACGAAATGGACCTTATGTGGATCCCGGTCATCAACAGTTGGCGGCTCAATGAACGTCATTACGGCGCGCTACAGGGATTGAATAAGTCCGAGACCGCTGCCAAATACGGCGAACAACAGGTTTTGATCTGGCGCAGGAGTTATGATACTCCGCCCACGGCGTTGACCAAAGACGACGAGCGGTTCCCGGGCCGCGATCCGCGATATGCCAGCCTCTCGGCGAATGAACTGCCGCTTACCGAATGTTTGAAGGACACCGTTGCCCGGTTCCTTCCGTACTGGCACGAGACGATCGCTCCGACCATCAGATCAGGCAAGCGCGTTATCGTCGCGGCGCACGGCAACAGTTTGCGCGCGCTCGTGAAATACCTCGATAACGTTTCAGATTCCGATATCGTCAATTTGAATATCCCGACCGGCCTTCCGCTTGTGTATGAGCTCGATAAGGATCTCAAACCCATCAAACATTATTATCTCGGCGATCCCGAGGAAGTGAAAAAGGCCATGGAAGCGGTCGCAAACCAGGGAAAAGCGAAAAAATGAGCGCGTACGCGACAAAGCGGCTTGAATCAATGGAATATAAAATACGGGAGACCGCGGGTAATCCCGTGCGCCAGCACGTGCTTGAAACCGCCCGCGATTTCAAATCGTCGTGGATAGAACTGGGACGCGCTTTGTATTCGGTGCACAAGGATAAATTATACAAGGAATGGGGCTTCGCGACGTTCGAGGCGTACACGTCAAAAGAGATCGGCATCCGCAATCAGACCGCGATGAAGCTTTTGCGCTCGTATTTCTTCCTCGAGAAAGAAGAGCCGGGGTATCTCAAGGCCGAGCCCGGCGCCGAGGCCGCGCCTGCAAAGATCCCGTCATATGAGTCGGTCAATGTCCTGCGGCTGGCAAAGAACAACAAAGGCCTTGATAACGACGATTATGAGAACCTCAAAAAAGGCGTGTTTCAGGAAGGCAAAGACGCGCTTGAGGTGAAAAAGGACCTGACCAGCCTTATCCGCGAGCGCAAAGAGCTCGATCCCGAAGAGGCGCGGGAGGAAAAACGCGCGATCGTCATCAGGCGCTGTTTATCGACGCTCAAGTCGCTGAAAATGGAGCTTGAATCGACCAAGATGCTGCCCGCGTCGCTCACCAGGGATATCGCAGCGCTCATCAAACGGGTGGAAGAGGAGATGGATTAAATGCAGAGCCTGAAAAAATACTTCTTTACGGGCCTTGTCCTGGTTGTGCCTGTCTCATTGACGATATACCTGCTCGTTGCCGTGTTCAGGTTCATCGACAGCATCCTCGGCAGGTTCATCAACGAATATCTTTATAGTGCCTGGGGATTCGATATTCCTGGCATCGGGTTCGTCTTGTTCTTTCTTATCCTGGTCCTTGTCGGGTTCCTCGCGTCGCGGTTCGTCGGACAGAAACTTTTTGTCGAGATCGAAAAATGGTTCGCGAACCTGCCGCTTATTAAAACGATATATCCGACGCTCAAGCAGATCGTGTCGTTCATCTCCGCGCAGAAGGAATTCGGCTTCAAGCGCGTGGTGCTCATCGAATATCCGGGTAAAGGCCTCTGGTCTCTGGGATTTTTGACCAATGAAGGGTTCAAAAAGATCAACGACGCCATGGGCATCGAGATGGCTGCGGTGTATGTGTCGACCGTTCCCGGGCCCCTGACCGGGACCCTGGTATTCGTGCCGAAAGACCAGATCAGGTTCCCCGACATCGCGATCGTCGACGCATTGAAGATCATTATATCGGGCGGCGTGGTCAATCCCGCGACGCTCGAACATCGTTCATTATAAGGAGGGATCCGTCTATGTGGGGTTTTATCGTCAAGGGCGGGCCGGTGATGATCCCGATCATCCTCGGATCGATCATCGGCCTTGCCATCATCCTCGAAAAACTCTGGATGTTCAACCGCCTCAGGATCAATACGCAGGCTTTTGCCGATGAGGTGTTCCAGAACATACGGTCCAATAAGGTCCAAAAGGCGCTGTGGCTGTGCGATCATCACATCGAGCATCCGCTCGCCGCGGTCCTGAAGGTCGGCATCGAGCGCCGCGCGTCCGGCCCTGAGCGGCTCGAAAAGATCATGGAGCAGGCCGGCAATACGCAGATACTGCGGCTTGAGAAGCGCCTCGGCGGCCTTGCCTCCATCGCGAGCATATCCCCGCTCATGGGGTTCCTCGGCACGATCACCGGACTCATCAAGGCGTTCATGTCATGGGAAGGAGCGGGCGCCAATGTCACCGTGAGCCTGCTGGCCCTGGGTATTTACGAGGCGATGCTCACGACCGCAGCGGGCCTGATCGTCGCGATCCCGTATTTCCTCTGTTATAACTATTTCATCAGCAGGATCAAGTATCTCGCAACCGAGATGAACGAATATTCGATGCAGTTCATCGATATGCTCGCGGACGCAAAAGGGGATCAGGCGAAATGAAGATCGCCGGGCGGAAGAATTTCATGTCGAGCATGGAATCGGTCGCCATGACCGATATCGTGCTGAACATGTTCATTTTTTTCTTTATTTCCTTCAGCCTGCTTTACACGTTCAACCCCCAGCGCGTTCAGAAACTCGAGGTCAGGCTTCCCAAGGCCTCGCATACCACGACCATCGACCGGATGTCCCAGGTCAACATCACCCTCACGAACGAGGGCGTTCTGTATTTCGAGCAGGAGGTCGTCACGCTCAAAGAGCTCAAGGACCGTGTCCGGCGCCAGCACGAGGTCAATCCTGCCGTCGTGGTGGTCCTGCGCGCGGATAGACTGGTCAATTTCAAGACCGTTGTCAGCGTCCTGGATATGCTGACGGAGATCGGCATCGGCAATCTGAACATAGCGGCGGTGAAAGAATAGATGAATACCCTGGCGTTGAAACCCCGTGTTTTTACTCCGGACATACTTTCTTTCCTGGCACAGCAGGGGCTTGTCAGGCCGCTTGTTCCGACGTCCAATGTTCTGAGATGCCGCCGCGCAAGCGGGGCAGCCGGCACCGTCTATGCCTCGGCTCCCCGGCACGGCACGCATAAGCTGCTGTCGGTGCGGTGCACGACCGGCCCTATACGGCTCAACTATCACGAAGACCACGAAGAGTTCATCATTATCCATCCGCAGGCGCGCTTGTTCAATCCGCTGTTCATGATCATCGGCCTGCATAAATATGAAATCATGCGTTTCAGAGCGGATACAGGAATTCTCTCCGCGTCTGATTTCATGGCCCTGCGGCTTGTGTATAACGATCCGCTCCTGAGCATCTTTACCATGCTCAGGGATACCCCGCATTTTGAAATAGCCGCGTGCGGCCGTAAGCAGGCGCCGGTTTTCTTTGTGACCGAGCCGTCGCGGCTGAAATTATGTTCGGCGAGGATCCCCGGATATCGCCTCGCGCTTGAAGGGAACGGGACATGAGGCAGATATTCAAGAAAACAGCCGTGTTGTTCCTGTCACTCGTTATTCTGAGCGGAACGGGATATTTTTCGTACCAGGCGTATGCGAGCCGTCAGGAATCCCGCAGGAAACAGCAGCAGGCGCTTCAGGAAAAAAAAGCCGCGTGGCGCGCGCTCAAACGGTATGTCGGCAAGGAAACGATCCGTTTTAAAGGCAGATCAGGCATAATCATCAAGGATCTCGATACCGGATGGGAATATGCGCATAACGGGGAACGATTGTTCCCGTCGGCAAGCATCGTCAAGGTCCCGATCATGGCTGCGGTGTTCCAGGCGGTGCATGAGGGCAGGATATCGCTTGACCGGATCGTAACGATGAAATCTTCGGACCGGGTCTCCGGTTCGGGCATCCTCAAAACGCGGCCCGCCGGGTCGCGCTATTCGGTCAAGACCTTGATGCGGCTGATGATCACCCGCAGCGACAATACGGCCGCGAACATGCTCATCGATCTTCTGGGAAGGAAGTACCTCAACGCCTATTTCAAGCGTATCGGCCTGCGCCATACGAACCTTTCCCGCGATATGATGGATTTCAAGCGCAGGCGCAAAGGCATCGAGAATTATACGACCCCCAAAGATGTTTCGATACTGCTTGAGAAAATGTATAAGGGCAGATTCATCAACGGAAAGGTTTCGGGTCAGTGCCTGGCGCTGTTGAAGATGCAGAAGGTCAAAGACCGCATCCCGCGCAGGCTTCCCGAGGACGTTGTCGTGGCGCATAAAACTGGGCTCGAACGCTCGGTCTGCCATGACGCCGGTATCGTGTTCACGCCCAACGGAGATTTCCTTATCTGCGTTCTCACCAAAAGCAGCGGGAGTTTCAGTACGTCCAAAGAATTCATCGCGCGCATAGCCGCGTATACATACCACACCTATAAAATGAAAGGGAGCTGAGTATGTTCATCATAGTGAACTTCCTGGAAGCCCTGGGCCGGATCCTCGATATCGGGATCAATATCTATGTTTTGCTGATCGTTTTTCGCGCCGTCATCAGCTGGGTGAACGCGGACCCGCATAATCCCATCGTGCAATTCCTGCAGAAAGCCACGGATCCGCTGCTGGTTCCCATACGCAAATTTCTGCCGTTCTCCTGGAAATGGTCCATTGATGTAAGCCCCGTCATCGCCATATTGCTTTTGATATTCGTCCAGTCGTTCCTGGTGCGGACGCTCTTCGATATCGCCCGGAGGCTTGGCTAAAAACGGGGTCAGAATTATTTATTTG
>Ga0116142_10004939_pt1 | contig 12351 bp, 8 predicted proteins | sample AD_UKC033_MetaG_FD_89785 | JGI IMG/M metagenome (GOLD analysis project Ga0116142, IMG submission 89785) | Active sludge microbial communities of municipal wastewater-treating anaerobic digesters from USA - AD_UKC033_MetaG | ecosystem: Engineered > Bioreactor > Anaerobic > Digestate | place: USA... | reverse complement strand
TGTTCAGGACCATCTAAATATAAATACCACATCATAGCATCATCATAATAAATAGGTTGCTGCACAAGATTTGCCTGAACCAATATCATTATAGATTTTTCCAAAGCTATACATTTTCCCATATTTTGGCCTCCATAAGCCATTATTCCAAAAGCATTGCCACTAGATTGGAAATTGCAATTCAAATATGAGAATGCACTCATTAACACAGATGTATCGGTTGCAAAAAGATATCCTCCGGAGCCATCAATCAAGCAGTTTTGCATAGTACATTCAGAGTTTCCCATAGTTCCTATTTCGCCGAGAATACAATTAGATGCATTGCCAACAGCTCCATGAAACATATATAAACTCCATGTCTGAACATCCGAATTAATAAAATGGATACTATGATCGCTTAAGGGTGCAACAAAATCCGAATAATGCGAATTATTTACTAGCCCTGAAACCTCGTATTCAGGTTGATTACAAAACCAAACACCTACGGTTCTTATTTTGGAATCTGATATAGTAAGTTCGCTTTCCGGCTCCGGCATAAGCCCCCACATTACATCATTACAGTTCTCAATTGTATATGAATATTCTATACCTGATACTCCGGGATTTATATCACTGAATTCATTATTCGAAATACTTGTCCCATTTGGAAAAACAATATCAAGACTAGCAGTTGACGGAATGTGATGCCAAACAAGTAAAGTAGCGGCATTGCTAAAATTTGCCGTTGCATTATCCATCATAATAAATTCACCAGCCTGATTAGTTCCATCAATATTAATACTTGCGTTTGATGATAGACCACAAGTTGTGAATCCTATTTTTGTTACATCAGTCCAATTCACAATTGCGTTATCGGCAATTACCAAGTCATGTGATAAGCCATAGTAATCAAGAGTTGTATTTACTATTGTAAGTTCGGCAGATCCGGCAGCAATTATTCCGCGTTGATAAATGAAACTCTGCGGAAAATGCATTGTAGAATTTAACATCCATACTTTTGCTTCTTCGCCAAAAATTAAAATATCACCATTTATTACTGCTTCACAATCCTCAAAAACCAATTTACCATCATTGACGACTAAAATAGTACCATTGAAACTGTAATCACCGGATATATTAATAGAATCGCCCGGCGTTAGTCCAATAAATAATGTATCTACCGACTTAACGTAAAACTCAATACTTTTTAATTCATCAATCCTTTTTTGCAGCCTTAAAATAGAATTACCCGACACATTAAATTGATCAAAAATGCTTACGTTTTGAATTTCATCTAAAAGATCATTAATATAAGTCTGAGCTGAAATATTATTCAATTTCTCATTTGGGAATTGTCTCTGTGCAAAGGAATTTTCAAAAATCACTGCAATTAGCACAAATATTAAAACTAATTTCATGTTTTTTTTTTTTGCAATTTATATATTTTTTTGTTTCGGAACAATTTTTGAAAAGCTTTACCAAAAAAATATATTTTGTTTGTAACAAGAATTTTATTATTTTTTCCGCAGAAAATTTTTAGTATGAGAAAAACATTTTTATTAGTAATTATTATTTCGATAGCCCAGATGTCCTTTGCACAAGTTGTTGGCGGTAAACAAAAAAAACTTGAAAATTATTATAAAAACGAACAGTGGGAAGACTGCAATTTTAAGGCAGACAGAATGATCTTACAAGAAAAATATGCTAATGATGCAGAAGTATATTTATATTTAGCCAGTTCTTATTCCAAGATTTTTTTAATGGGATTAAAAGACACTATGCTTATTTATAAAGTTCCACAATATGTTGATGCTTATAAATTAGCATTAAAATACTCTGTAACTGCAAAGAAAAAAGACAAAAAAGCAAAAATCTATTTCCCCGCAAACAATTTCATGCTTGAAGAAATTGCTATTACAGGGATTTATTATATTGATCACTATGTTTCTGTGAATAAATTATCAAAAGCGAGCTCTTTTATGAGAAAAATACTCAAGACTTATTCTGATGTCAATCTTTATTTTATGCAAGGAGTATTGTGTTCGATGACAGGAGATACAGCTACAGGGAATCCTATAATCAGAGATGTATTTAAAACTATGGATACACAAAGGCCTACAACAGTTGAAAAAACCGAATTTATTATGATTGATGCTTTCGATTTGTACACAAGTTTTTTATTAAAAAAAGACCCGCCTTTAACAGACAGTGCCAGAAGTGTTATTACCAGAGCACTTAGATATTATCCGGGAGATGAATTATTAAGCTATTATCTTAAGCTTATTGAAAATCCGGAATTGAATATTGAAAAACCTGCAAACTCAAAAAAGCTTGCACAACTTAAACAAATTGAGGTAAGAATGCCAGGTGATCCGGAAGAAGAAGATGATGATTCTGAAGATGATGAATCCGAAGATGATGAAAAAAGTGGCAAGAAAGAAGACAAGAAAAAAAATAAATAATTTAGTTCATGATAGGCATAATTGGAGGGACAGGGCTCGAAAAGAGCAATTTCTTAAAAAATACAGAAACAATAAATTTTAAAACTAATTTTGGTAATCCTTCATCTCAAATAATAACAGGATACATTGAAAACAAAAAAATAGCCATTATTTCCAGACATGGAACTGAACATACAATTACTCCAACACATGTGAATAATCGGGCAAATATTTCAGCACTTAAAGAAATTGGTTGTAATTGTATTATTGCCACATCTGCTTGTGGAAGTCTAAGAGAAGATATTAAACCGGGAGATTTTGTTATTCCTGATCAGTTTATTGATTTTACTAAACATAGAATTAATACATTCTATGATTGTTTTGAACCGGGGCAAATGCAACACTGTCCAATGGCAGACCCATTTTCCGCTGAATTAAGAAAAACAATTGAAATTGCTTCAAAGCAATTAACAGTGAAACTGCATACAGAAGGAACTATTCTGACAATTGAAGGACCGAGATTCTCAACAAGAAGCGAATCTCACATGTTTAGATTATGGGGAGCTGACATTATCAATATGAGTACCGCACCCGAAACAGCCCTTGCAAATGAAGCGAATATACCCTACGCAGTTATTGCTATATCAACAGATTATGACTGCTGGAAGACAGACGAAGAACCTGTTTCAATTGATATTGTCTTGAAAAATTTCGCTAAATCAGTTTCTAAATTAGTCGAACTGTTAGTTTATACTGTTAAACTTATTTAATATGAGTGATATAATTATTGCTTATGATGTTTTGCGGGTTATAAATGCAAAACCGCTCTTTGCTAAAGACCACTATATCAGATTATCCAATTCCGTTACATCTGTTGACCCAACAATTAACTTTTCGGAAGAATTATTTTTATCTCATATATTAAAGGTTATTAAATCAAACAATTTAATAAATGGGAATATCAAGACTATAATTCAAATTGATAAAAGAAAAAAGTCATATACAATTGATTGTAAAGAAATCCCTCATCATTATCCCTCTGATAATGATTATCAAAATGGAATTAATACTATTACATACACATTTACCAGAGAAAATCCACATAATAAAATCTGGAATCAGGAATTAAGAGAAATTACTGATAAAATGATTGCTGCAAATAACATTTTTGAAGTTTTATATGTGAATAAAGAAGGTCATTTAACGGAAGGTAGCCGTTCAAATTTGTTTTTTATTAATAATAATGAACTTATTTCTGCACCATCAACAGAAATTCTTCTTGGAGTTACGAGAAAATTCATTATCGAAGATGCAATTAAAACAGGTTTAAAACTTATTGAAAAGAAAATATCTTTAGACGAAATCAGTAATTACAAGTCAGCATTTATATCAGGGACTTCTCCAAAAATACTGCCTGTAAAAAAGATCAATAAAATTAAATTTGATGTTAAAAATGTTCTGTTGGAAAGGCTTATGTATAATTTTGATATTCATATAAAAAAGGACATTGATAATTTTGTCTTTTAACATCTTTCCATCTGTTAAATCTTATTAAATCACTAATAATCAACGAATTATCTTTTATAAATATTTAATCATCTCGAATTGTGTGCTATTTTTTGCTCATAGGAATTTCATATTCTGTAATTATTTAGGTGTCATCCATTATTCGCTTTTGTCATGGTATTTGTATCCTCCCGAAATGCCCCAAATTTGACAAATACAATTCCAAAAGCTATTGTTCCAGCCTGTGAACCCCCGACTTTAAAGTCGGAGTTACTAATATTGAGCCCTCTGGGCTCAGAATATTGAATTACCTAAATAATTATGTTAAAATAAAGATTTCTCACGTTGCACTCCAGTGCGAGTTACTCGCGTTGGAGTATTCTATCATCCCTGACTGGCTCTGAAGCGAGAATTACTCAGATTGCAGTGTTGGACAAATTCAACTCTAGTTGAGCCCGTTGGGTTCAGAGTATTGAATTACCTAAATAATTATGTTAAAAAAAGGATTTCTCACATTCGTTAGAAATGACCGAGACGTATGTCTAGGTGTAACAGTCGGCGACAAGAAAAAAGTAGGAATAAAACCGAAGTTTCAGTCGCCGACTGTTCTTACTATTTAAATGAGTCATTTCGAACTCTGACGCAGGAGGAGTGAGAAATCTGTTATAAATACACACTATATTTTGTTTATGTACATTTCTTACAAATAGTTACATCAATTTTCAATTTTATTATTGATTATCAGTCTATAAGATATAATTTTGCATTTTAAAACTTTCATTATGAGTTTCTTAACTAAAGAAAAAATATTTTCCGGAAAATGGTTTAAATCCGTTTTATTAATACTTTGCGGAACATTCATTATGGCTGCAGGATTTGTTTATTTTATTTCTCCTTATCGCATTGTCCCCGGAGGTGTGTATGGAATTGCAATTGTTTTGCACCACATGTTAAATTTACCGACAGGGATGATTGCTCTCGCAATGGATATTCCGTTGACGTTAATCGGAATTAAGATTCTTGGTCCTAAGTTCGGATGGAAAACGGTACTCGGTTTTATTTCCTTAGCTGTATTTGTCGATCTCTTAACCTATTTTCATGGAGATACACCTTTGGTAGAAGGTGATGCGTTACTTTCAGCTATTTTTGGAGGAGTACTTATTGGAGTTGGCTTAGGACTGGTTTTTAAATCTAAGGCCACATCGGGTGGAACTGATATTGTAGCAATGATTTTTAACAAATACACAAAAATCCCTCTTGGCCAATTAATGATTTATATTGATTCTGTAATAGTACTTATCGGATTGGTTGCATTCAAAGATTGGAAAATCCCACTATACTCTTGGATAGTTATATATATTACAGGCAAAGTTGTTGACTTAATTCTTGAAGGTGCAACTTATAATAAAGCTCTTTTTATTATTTCGGACAAGTACGAAGAAATAAAAACAAAAATCATAGATGACCTAGAAAGAGGTGGAACTTTCTTTGACGGGCAGGGTATGTACAGCGAAGACAAAAAGCGGGTCATCTACACTACTGTCAACAGGAGAGAATTTGAGATATTAAAAGAATATATCTACGAAATAGACCCAAAGGCATTTATTTCTGTTATGAATGCAAATGAAATTTTGGGCGAGGGGTTTAAACCCTTAGGAGGTTCGGATTAATTTTACATTACATTCACTTTAAATACTAATTTTGTAAAATGTCAACAGAAATAATATCCGGTTTTGGAATTGAACTATGGCAGGTTTATCTTATCATAGTAGTTGTCGGTTGTTTGCAAGGTATTATTAATACAATTGCCGGTGCCGGCACTGCTGTTATGTACACAACGCTATCATTTTTCGGGATGCCTGTAAACATGATTAACGGAACTGTCAGACTTGGCATTTTATTTCAGACCGGTGCGTCTTCAATAAAATTTTACAGAAACAACAAATTGTCAGTCAGAAAAGGTCTTATCCTTGGTATTCCAATGATTATTGGATCAATCGCCGGAGCTTTTATGGCAGTATCAATAAACAAAGAAGTTTTTGAAATAATTGTGGGTGTCGTCTTACTTTGCATGCTGTTCCTGATATTTTACGATCCTCATAAGTGGATTGAAGGGCAATCAGAACAAAAACAACAGAAAACGGGTTTATGGCAAATTTTGCTATTTATGGCTATAGGCTTTTATGGGGGTTTTATTCATATAGGAATAGGTATCTTTCTATTATCGGCACTTGTTCTAAATGCAGGTTTTGACTTGGTGCATGCTAATGCCCTAAAAGTGTTTTTAGTATTAATGTATGCTCCTGTAGTATTACTGATTTTTTTTCTAAATGGTCAGGTTGACTTGTGGGTAGCCTTTTTTGCAACTATAGGAAATACAATTGGAGGATTGGTAGGAACAAATCTGGCGATAAAAAGAGGTGCAAAATTTATTCGTATTTTTCTTGTAATTGTTATTGTAACATTTTCGCTCCACTTGTTTGGATTATGGAAATATTTAGCAGAAATATTTATCTAAATATAGTTTATATTTATTATATTTGTGCTAAAGCATTTAGCCAAGGTGAAGATTTTTAGTTTAAAAAAATACATTTCTTTTTTATTTATAATTATTTGTTTTAATGTAAACGGGCTCTATAGTAATGATTCCATAAAGCTTTTCGGTAATAACACTAAACTTTCCAACTATAATCAGGATATGGCAACTGCTTTTTATCTTGAAGCCGAGAAACTGTTAAATGAATATAAACTATCCGAATCTGGAATACTATTTCGCAAAGCATTAAAATCTTTCTTAGCTGAAATGAAATTCAAAGAAGCCGGAGATTGTTACAGTAATCTTGGGATTATTTGCGAAATGAATTCTAAAAACCAAGAAGCTATTGAAAACTATTTTTTAGCTATTGAATTTTATGAAAAAGCCGAATTTAAGCCAGGATTAGCAGATTCTTACAACAATCTAGGGATAGTGTATTGTATAAATCAACAATATGAAGAGGGGCTTAAATTCTATCTAAAATCACTTAAAATTGAAGAAGAACTTGGTAATGAAGAGGGCATTTCTTATTCTTATGGGAATATCGGATTAGTTTATAGAAAAATGGGCAACATACCAAAGGCAATTGAATATTACAATAAATCCTTATCTATAAAAACCAGATTAAATGATAAAAAAGGGATGGCTATTACTTATGGCAATTTAGGTAGTATTTATGTGAAAATGGATAGTATAAGTAAAGCTATGATTCTCTTCGAAAATGCCCTTAACCTACATGAACAAATCGGAAATAAAGAAGGCCAGGGTTATGCTTTGCATAATATCGGAGATGCGTTAATTATTGAAGGAGAATATTCCAGAGCCGTTGATTATCTTAACAAATCTCTTAGTATTAGAATTGAAATAGGAGATGAAAAAGGTCAAACTTCAAGCTTGTATTCATTAGCTGAAGCTTATTATAAAATGAGAAATCGTGTAGAATTCTTACACAAAGCACAAGAATGTTATAATCATGCCCAAACGGCAGATCAAAAAGAAATTTTGCTAAAACTAATTTTTCTGTATTATTTGTTTTACCAGTCGGAACAAAATCTAGAGCAAGCATTAGAATTTTTAGAACAATATACTGAACTGAAGTCAGAAATAGACGAACAGATAAGAGCTGAACAGATTCTTGAAATGCAGGCAAGATTTGATACAGAAAAAAAAGAACTTGAAATAGCTGAGAAAGATACACGAATACTTTACCTTGAACAAGAAAAACAAATTCAGTCTCTTAAAATAAAAAATGACAGGTTGCTAAAAATCTTTTTAGTTGTAATACTTTTATTTATATGTGTAATCACCTATATTTTATTTAAGCGAAATAGATTTAAGACAAAAATGAACGTTTTACTTAATTCTAAAAATAAAGAACTAGAAGAAGCGAATTCTACAAAAAACAAGTTTTTTTCAATAATTTCACACGACCTAAGTAATTACGCTTCTGTTATGGATACTGTTTCGGGCATGATAAAACGCAAATACAAAATGATGGATGCTGAGATGCTTGCTAAAAACATGGAAATCCTTAATAATTCTGCTATATTGAACAAAAAAGTAATCAAAAATCTTCTTGATTGGGCAATGGCTCAAAACAGAAGAATAAGTCTTAATCCTGATTATCACAATTTATTAAACTTATGCTCAGAACTTATCGAATCACTACAAAGTATTGCTGCATCAAAATCAATTAAAATAACAACCTCAATTGAGTCTAATATAACTGTATTCGCAGACATTAACACAGTTAAAACAGTTTTACGTAACCTTATCTCAAATGCTATAAAGTTTTCCCCGGAGAATTCAGAAATTCATATTCTTGGAAGTATAATTAATGACAAAGTTGAAATAATTGTAAGAGATTTTGGACAAGGTATAAAAGCTGATGAACTAGTATTGCTATTTAAACCGGATGTTAACACAAAACGTATCGGAACTCCCGAAAATAAGGGAACAGGTTTTGGTTTGATACTGTGTAAAGAATTTGTTGAAATGAACAATGGCGAGATTTATGCTAAATCAGAATTTGGCAAAGGAACCGATTTTATTTTCACATTACCAATAAAATATGAAAAATGAATAAAAAGAAAGTGATTATTGTTGATGACCATGCTATTGTGCGTAATGGAATAAAAGTTTTATTGTCTGTTTTTAACGATATAAAAGTCATTAATACTGCCTCTAATTATTCAGAACTTGAAAATCAAATTTCGACCGAATTACCTGATATTATCCTCCTTGATATCGAAATGCCCGAAATGGATGGAATCTCGATAGCAGCAATCTTACAAGACAAATATCCAGAAATCAAAAAAATCATTCTTTCTGCTCAAATTACAGAACAAAACATTTCTGATGCAATTGAAGCCGGTGTTTTAGCATTATTGCCTAAAGATACTGACGAAGACGAATTATATTTGGCAATATGTAAAGCATACGTTGGAGATCATTATTACAGTAATTTTGTCCAAGAACTCGTCCTTAAAAATTATCTCTCTAATCACAAAAAAGACACTGACAATAATCAAAAAGATGTAGAAAGTCTGAGTAGCAGGGAAATCGAAATTATTCAGGAATTTGGTAATGGTTTAAGCTATAAAGAAATTGCAGATAAACTATTTATAAGTCCACGTACTGTAGAATCCCACAAAAACAGAATATTAGAAAAACTTAACCTTAATACCATAATAGATTTAGTTAAATACGGAATTAAAAATGATTTAATAAAAATTTAATGCCGTTAGGTAAAATCACCTAATAAAATTGAAGTAAATTTACGCCAATAACAACTAAAATAAAGCTATAAATTTGTATTGTAACATAAAATAAATTGATATGAAAAAGAAATTAAATCCAAGTCTTGCAGCAATTTTGATAGGTATAGGTATGATTATTATGTCTGTTTATACATTTAATAAAACCGACAAATTTCTAGACAAAGCAACTGAAACAAAGGGAGTTGTTGTGGATGTATATATAAAACAACATTCCAAGACTGATTCTGACAAGAAAAATCACAAACCCGAGTATTGCCCGGTAATTAAATTTGCCACAGAAGATGGAGATACCATAGAATTCAAATCGACTTCAGGAAGCACGAATTTTGATTACTATAAAACTGGAAAAGAAGTAGATGTTTTATACGATCCTGACAACCCATCAAATGCAAGAATTAAGATTTCGAAACAAACCAATAAAACGAGCAGTTTTATAATGATAGGTGTAGGAATATTAGTTATTGTTGGAGGGATATTCAAGTTTATATACGACAGAAAAAAGAATAAGGGAAATATTTAGGCATTGAAAAATGATTATAACGCTATTACATAAATTGTCAAAAGGATTTATTATATTTATAATAGCGGGATTTTTATGTCTGAATCTTAAATCTCAAATTGTTTTACCATGGACAGAAGGATTTGAAAGTATAGGAAGTGTTAAGACCTATACTACTTCTACAGATTCAATAAATGGTTTGTACGATTGGAGCTTTGAACAATCAACAACAGGTCAGGTAAGATTTAACTTTGGTTCAGGATTTTATCATACAGGTAATGCAGCAGCTACTTTGGGGACATCAACAGATGGCTCCGGCGATATTAGTAAAATAATATTAGAATTGGATTTAAGCTTGTATCGTAATAGTACTGACTTAGAACTTAGCTTTTATTATATGGACCATGGTGATCCTACAAGTTCAACAGATGCTGTTTACATAAAAAGTGGAACATCTGATTATGTTTTAGTTTATTCTTTAATTCCCGGGTTAAGAACAGATGGAACATATACTTATGTAAATATTGATTTAGACCAGGAATTTGCCAATGCCGGTTTAAAACTTGGTTCTGAGGTATTTATTAAGTTTAGTGTTAATTCAAAGTATAGAACATATTCAACAACCACCCAGGGAGGAATTACTTTTGATGATATTAGCATAACAGGTTCCATGCCTCCTGTTTTATTACCATGGATTGAGGGATTTGAAGGAATCAAGGATAATTTAACATTAACAAGCAATAAGACAAATATTAATGGTCGTGGAAACATCAGTTATCAGAAAACTTTAAATGGGAGACTACGATTTAATGCAGGATCAGGTTTTTGTCATTCGGGAAGCAGAGCTGCAACTTTAGATTGTGATGCCTATAATTCACTCCTACCAAACAATATGTTACTAATCACTTTAAATATGTCAAGATATGTTGACTATACAGACTTAGAGCTAAGTTTTAGTTATATGCAACATGGAGAAGAACCGCACATGTTTGATAAGGTTTACATTAGAGGGTCGTCGAGCAATACCTGGGTCGAAGCTTATGATTTGTATGCTAATCGAGAAGCAGCCGGAACTTGGAAAGATGTTACCGATATTGATATAGATGCATTACTTTTAGCTGCAGGGCAGTCAATTTCCTCTACTTTTCAAATTGCTTTTTCACAAGTTGATGATTACCCTGCTGCTACAACTACAGGATCGGATGGTATTACTATTGATGATATTAGAATAACAACTAATGACAGATATTGGATTGGGACACATGGTAGTTATTTAGATGATGCAGATAGTTGGTATCCTCTAATAGGAACTGAGGGATCTTTTTCAAACACAGATTTAATAATAAGGTCAATAATTTTAGCTGAAGCAGAAGCTATGCCAAGAACCAAAGATTATTGCTTGTCACAATACTTTCAAACTCTAATAATTGAAGAGGACGCAGAACTCTTACTTTATAGAAATCCGACAATTATTCATCAGATAATTATCGAAAATGATTTCGTTATAAACGGTTGTCTAAAGAATTATGATTACTATCCTGGCAACTTTATATATATTTATGGAGACTTAATTGTAAATGGATCAGTTATAACTTTAGGAGGGTATAATTATGGTGATTCATTCAAACTATATGGCAACTTTTATAATAATGGATATTTTGACCCTCAAAATAGTGGAATTTCTTTTTATGGACCAGATAAAAAAGTTATTGGTGGTACTGCTCCGATTGGAATGCGATTTATGGGAATTAATGTAGGTAATTCTGACTTTGATGCCGTTGAGTTTACGAATTCTTCAAACGAATTAAGTGTTAACTTTTTAGCGATTGAAAGAGGTTGTCTTGAAATTAATTCCAATGCTAATTTAAAAATTGGGTATTTGTATTTGCTTGCAGACGCCGGACTTAATCTAAATGATGGGAATATTAGATTTACATTGACAAAAAGATTGAATAACTATAATACTAGTGTTTCAATAACAAATGGTATATCTTCGTCAGTTACAAATAATTTTTGCTTTGACTTTGAGGATAACGAAAATTATAATTGGTTAATGTTTGGCAACGGCACTCATGCCGGTACTCAACTTTATAATGTAAAATTTTTAAATACTGCCGGGGAAAGTGAGCCGAAATTTGAATTAAGATCCGACATGTTGGTACAAAATAATCTTTATCTTGATGGAGCGATAATAGTTGCAGATACCAATGAAGTTATAATTCAAAACACTGCTTCTGATGCTATTAAAACACATGGAACAACAAGTTATGTTTACGGCAATTTACGTAGATACGTGAGCACAGGCTCTTACGATTTTCCTGTTGGTTCTGATACTCATTATCAGCTTGCTACAGTAGATATTGCATCAACTTCGGGTGGATTGACTTATCTCGATGCCAGATTCACTGCCACAGATGAAGAAACACCTCCGCCCGGATTAAATGTTAACGACTCCGAAATTACCGAATTTCTAAACAGTGGTTACTGGACAATTACTCCAAATGCAGGTTTTGCCGAATATAATATTACTCTTACATCAAGAGGACATACTAACGGCGGAGGAATCCCAGAGCAACATGCTGCATTTAAAAGAAGCATTGGCGACTGGGA
>Ga0116142_10004938_pt1 | contig 12351 bp, 11 predicted proteins | sample AD_UKC033_MetaG_FD_89785 | JGI IMG/M metagenome (GOLD analysis project Ga0116142, IMG submission 89785) | Active sludge microbial communities of municipal wastewater-treating anaerobic digesters from USA - AD_UKC033_MetaG | ecosystem: Engineered > Bioreactor > Anaerobic > Digestate | place: USA... | reverse complement strand
CGCGGCGCCGGGCGACTCCAGTACCACGCCGACGCGGACATTCTTCGCATCCAGCGACACCGCATAGGCGAACAACAGCAGCAACACCACCGGCAGCACGAGCGCGATCAGCAGCGTCGAGGGATCGCGCAGCGCCTGGTAGCTTTCCTTGGTGACCAGCGCCATCAGGCGACGCCGATCAAAGCGGCGCAAGGCGACCTGCATGGGTTCGCCGTTCATGCAGCGGCCTCTATCTCGCGCTCCGCCGACTCCACCAGCTGAATGAAGGCGTCCTCCATGGTCGGGTCGGGTCGTTCGGGACTGATCGCCGAACGTTTGAGCGCGTCGGGCGTATCCAGTGCAATCAGTCGTGCACGCGAGAGCATGGCCACGCGGTCGCAGTATTCGGCCTCGTCCATGAAGTGGGTGGTGACCATTATGGTCACGCCCTTGCGGGCGAGGCCGTTGATGTGAGTCCAGAATTCGCGCCGGGTGATCGGATCCACCCCTGAAGTAGGTTCATCCAGAAACAGCACCGGGGGCCTGTGCATGAGCGCGCAGGCCAATGCCAGGCGCTGCTTGTGTCCGAGCGGCAGGGCATCGGGCGTCGTGGACAGCCAGTCGCCCAGGTCGAAGGTTTCGATCATCTCGGCGATGCGCCCGCGCCGCGTGTTCCCGTCCAGCTGGTACACGCCGGCCGAGAACTCCAGGTTCTGCTGCACCGAGAGCAGGCCGTAGAGGGAGAACTTCTGCGCCATGTAGCCGAGCTGGCTCTTGGCTGTGCCGGTGGCGCGGCGCAGATCGTGGCCCACCACATGTGCTTCGCCGGCAGTGGGTTTCAGCAGACCGCACAGCATCTTGAAGGTGGTTGACTTGCCGGCGCCGTTGGGCCCGAGCAGGCCGAAGATCTCACCCTTGAACACCTCGAAGCTGACGTTGTCGGTGGCGGTGAACTCGCCGAAGCGCCTGGTGAGATTGCGGCACGACACTGCAATGTCGGAGCCCAGCTCGACCGGCGGCAGCCGTTCGGCCAGCGCCGAAGTGCCGCCGGGGCCTCCGCCGAGCAGATCGATGAAGGCATCTTCGAAGCGCGCAGGCACCCGCTCCAGCCGCACCTGCGCCTGATCGGCCAGGGCCTGTACTTGTGCCGTGTCTGCGCCCTCGCGCAGCACCACACGCACGCCGGCACCCTGGATCACGCCATCGCTCACGCTCGGCAGGTCGAGTGCCTGGGTCAGGACCGCCCGGCGCCCGGCGCCGACGTTTTCGAGGCGGAGGCTGCGGCCTTCGAGCCGCGTGGTGAGCTCTTGCGGCGGACCAGCGAACAGCAGCTGTCCCTGGTTCAGCAACAGCACGCTTGCGCAGCGTTCGGCCTCGTCGAGATAGGCCGTGGACCAGACCACCGCCATGCCCTCGTCGGTCAGCGCCTGCACCATGCGCCACAAGTCCTGGCGGCTGACCGGATCGACACCCACGCCGGGCTCATCCAGCAGCAGCACCTTTGGCCGCGCCATCAGCGCACAGGCAAGTCCCAGCTTCTGCTTCATGCCGCCCGAGAGCTTGCCGGCAAGTCGCCTGGTGAACGGCCCAAGCCGCGTGAAGTTGAGCAGCTCGGCAAACAGATCGGCATTGCGATTCGCATCCATGCCGCGCAACTGCGCATACAGGTGCATGTTCTCCATCACCGACAAGTCTTCATACAGACCAAAGCGCTGCGGCATGTAGCCGCTGGCGACGTGGATGGCGTCGTTGTCCCTGACCACGTCAAAGCCGGCCAGGGTGACGCGGCCGGCGTCAGGCACCAGGAGGCCGGTCAGGATGCGCATCAGCGTCGTCTTGCCGGCACCATCCGGGCCGACCAGGCCCGTCAGCCGTCCATAGTGGATGCGCGCGCTCAAGCCTCGCAGGGCCTGCACCTTGCCGAAATGCTTGTCCACGCCCTCGATGACGACGGCGGCGGTTGTGTCGTGCGGCGTAACGGCAATGCCGGCGTTCGCGGGCATTTCAGCGATCCCCGTTGCGTGCATCCGGGTCTGGTCTCGCGTCGACCTCGATCGTTACCGGCATGCCTTGGCGCAGAGCGGCGTCGCTGTCGGCGTCGTCGATGACGATGCGCAGGCGGTACACCAGGTCGGTGCGCAAATCCGTCGTCTCCACCGTCTTGGGGGTGAATTCGGCGCGTGGTGAGATGTAGCCGATCTGGCCGCGATAGACTTTGGCCGCCGAATCGCTTTTGACGCGTACCGCGGTGCCGGGCGCAATGCGCCCCAAGTCCGGTTCGCCCACGTAGGCGCGCACGTACACTGGCTTGTCCAGGCTCAGGTCATAGACCGTGCTCTGGCTCGCAACCATGCTGCCGGGCTCACGTACGCGCGCGATCACGGTTCCGTCACTGGGTGCCATCAATTCCGTGTCCGCCAGAGCCGTCGCGGCTTGTGCTGCGGCAGCTTGCGCGGCTGCGAGGCGAGCTGCTGCCGCGGCGATGTCTTCCTTGCGAAAGCCTTCGGAAGCCTGCGATAGGCCTGCCTTGGCGGCTGCGACGCCGGCTGCTGCCTGGTCGCGCGCGGCGCGGGCGGCATCGACCGTACGCTGGCTGCTGGCGCCCGATGCCAGCAGGCTGCTCTGGCGCTGGAAATTGAGTTCGGCGTCGGTGGCAAGCGCCTGTGACTGCCTGAGCGCTTCGCGCGCCTGGGTGATTTCCTGGGGGCGCAAACCGCGGCGCAGCTTGTCCAGATCGGCCTGCGCGACCTGCACCTGGGCCTGTGCCGCGGCAAGGGCGTCCCGATAGGGTTGCGCATCGATCGCGGCCAGGCGTTCGCCCGCGCGTACGGCATCGCCCTCATCGAAGGCCATTTCAGTCACGCGCCCAGGCTGGCGGAAGGCCAGTTGCACTTCGCGGATGTCGACATTCCCGTAGAGGCGCAACGAGTCTTCTTTCTCATGGTCGCGCAATAGCCAGAACGCCAGTGCGCCACCCAGAACGAGTATGACGATGGAGATCACGGCCCAACGGGTTCTTTTGCTGGGGAGATTCGGAGTTGTCATTGATGGGTTTCCGCTAGATAAAAGGTGTTCAGTGCTCGCGTGCGGCCGGCACGGTCGTCCCTGACCGGTGCCAGGCTATGGTCGCTATGCCAGCCCACACCAACATGCGCAGCGTCATGGCGACCGCCGTGCGCTGCTCCCAGGCGCCGCCCAGAACTACATGCACTCCGAAAGCCAGGAACACGAGTGCAGTCGCCACCGTGATGACAATCGCCAGCCACGCGGCCCAGTGCCGGCGCATCCACAAGCCGACGCCAGCGACGATGTAGGCGAACCCGGCCAGAAAATTAAACCAGAGCACGAAAGGCACATAGTGGCCGGCGGCTTGGCGCGCCGCGCCGTCGACAAACAGAACTGCGCCGCCCTCCCGAAGAGTGAGCAGGCCAAAGCCGATGGCGAGCAGGGAGATCAGCCAGTTCCAGGTGTTGCGTTGCGGGCGAGTGTTCATCCTCATAGCTTTTGCTTAATCGGGGAAAATCCCGGTTCTTCGCCGTAGTCGGGTCGTGCGTGTGCGTTCAACAGGGCGGCTGGACTGGGTGCCGAATGACGAGGATTCACGTTGAACGCGAAAAGCGATCGGATGGCCATGAAGGGCCTCCCGGCCGACCGGGGAATTGCGCTTCGGCCAGATTCAAGGCGTTTCATGGGGTGTGCGTGATGCCGCGGAGATAGATGGCAAACACTGATGGAGCATCACGACGGACGCGACTGACCTTGCCGGCCAACAACGACTGCATGACCAGTCCTTGGATCGTTCCGATGAACAACACGGCGGCGGCATTCACGTCCAGCTCCGCGTCCAGCTCGCCCTGCGCCTTGCCTGCTTCCATCAGGTGGCGCAGGCGCTGTTCGTATTGACGGAGCAAGGTCTGCACCATCCGCTTGACGAGCGTCTCGTCAGCACGCTGCAACTCCCCGAACAGCATCCTCGGCACGCCTGGATGCTCGGACACGAAGTCGATATGCGTCATGAAGACCGCTTCAAGAGCTGCGACCGGCGACGAAGCGCCCTCTGCGGCCTCGTCCACTCGAGCCAGCAGACGTTCCGCCACCCAGGACATCACCGCCTGAAGGATGGCGTCCTTGGTTGGGAAGTGGCGAAAGAGTGCCCCCTGGGTCAGGCCCATGCGCTGCGCAATGGCCGTGGTCGTGATGTCGCTGGGGTTTTGCTCGGCGGCCAGATTGACGACTGCCTCGACCGTGGCCGCGCGCCGCTCATCGGCCGGTAGATGCTTTGGGCGTCCGCTCATTGCCTGCATATCCAGAAGTAAGTAATCTATTGCTATCTTACCACTGTGCACGCGTTCCGCCAGAGCCGCAGTGCGAAAGGAAAACCGCGAGCGTGGGTCTAATCGAGTGCCGCGGTGCCGGGACAGCTCAGCGATAGGTCCGGAGGTAGCGTTCCTCGAAGCGCTGTTTGGCCCAGTGCAGCAGGCGCGAGTGGGGCAATGTGAGACGGTGCGCCCCGCGGCGGTACACGAGCATGCCGCGGTCGAGCGTGTCCACGATGCAGCTGAGTTCGCTCCGGAATTCGTGTTGCGCCGGTGCGCCGCCGCGCAGTTCGGCGGCGATGTTCCTCGCCACGGCGTCGGCCTGCAGATCCGCCTGGTGCGCCTGCTTGGCCATCCAGTCCGGGCCGGGGTAGCTGCCGATATCGCCGGCCGCGAACACCCGCTCGAGCCCGCGCACACGGCAGGCTGCATCACAGGCGACGAAGCCGCCCGGTGAACGCGGCAGCACACTCCCATCGAGCCACGCCGGGCCAGTGAGGCCAGGCATGAAGAGGACGAGATCCGCATCGAAGCTGCCGCCGTCGGTCACGACCCTGCCGGCCTCGAGGCCGACCATCTTGTGGCCCAGCCGTGTCTCGATGCCCTGGCGGCTCATATGTGCAAGGAGTCTCGACACGGCTCCGGGCCCAAGCCGCTGGCCGGGTTCTTTCGACGGGTTGAAGAAAATCAGCCTGAACCTCTCGCGGCGACCTTGCCGGCGCAGCAGGGTGTCGATGCCGAACAGGAACTCGAACATCGGACCGCCGCGCACGGCGCCCGGTTCCTTCGGGTTGGTGGCGAAGCCGATCGCGATGGTTCCGCCTTGCATCGCCGCGAGCCGGTCGCGGATGGCTTCGGCCGAGTCGATGCCCTCGCACGGAATGACCGCGTGTTCGATCCCGGGCAGGGCGCGCAGATACCGCGCGCCGGTGGCGACGACGAGGTAGTCGTTGCCGATCTCCCCGCTGTCGGTCACGACGCGGCGCCCACCGTCGTGGACGCCCTGCACGCTGCCGCGATGCCAGCGCACCTGCTGGCGCTCGAAGAACCGGGCGAGCGGAATGCGCAGGTCGTCGCCGCGCCGCATCCCCGACGGAATCCAGATGAGGCTCGGCAGGTAGACGAGCTCGCTACGCGGCGATACGAGCGTGATGTCGGCGTTCACGCCGAGCGCGCGCAGCCTGCGGATGGTGGTCAATGCCGCAAATCCGCTGCCGAGGATCACCAGGTTAGTCACCGTGTCTGCCCCTGCGCCCAGCGCACGATATCGGCAGCATGCATTGCGCCGGACATGCGGGCGAGTTCGCGCCCGCCCTTGAAGAGCGCGAGCGTCGGTATGCTGCGGATGGCGAAACGCGCGCCGAGGTCCGGTTGCGCCTCCGTATCGACCTTGGCGAGACGCATCGCCGGTTCGAGCTGCGCGGCGGCGGCTTCGAAATGCGGTGCCATCATCTTGCACGGGCCGCACCACGGCGCCCAGAAGTCGACCAGCAGCGGAAGATCGCTGCGGTTCATGTGCGCTTCGAAGCTGGTGGCATCGAGCGCGATCGGCTTGCCCGCGAACAGTGGCCGGTGGCAACGGCCGCATTTCGGCGCGTCGCCGGCGCGCTCGCCCGGCACGCGGTTGATCGCGTTGCAGTGTGGGCAGGCCATTTGAACGACGCTGCTCACGATCCGCCTCCGGTGCCCGCGTTGCCGAGCAGAACCGCGCCATCGCTGTCGACGACGGTGACGGCGACTTCGATGCCCTGGCGCACGCTCTGCGTGACGATACAGAAGTCCTCGAACTGCGCGAGCACGCGGTCGAGATTGTGCAAGTCCGCGCCATGCCCCGGAAGACGCAGCGTGACCGATGCCGTTGGCAGCCGCCACCGTCCCTGTTCGTTCCGTTGTGGCGTGGCGGTGACTTCCGCGACCAACCGACCCGGATCGTTCCTGTGCTTGCGCAACGCAAACAGCAGGCTGGCTACGAGGCAATTGGCGATTGCGGCAAGCAGCATGCGCGCGGGGTTCGGCCCCTGTTCGTGACCGAGCGGCGCGGGCTCGTCGGTCAGCAGCGGGGCGAGCGCGGTATCGTCGAAGTGCACGCGGAACGCGTAGTCGCCTTCCTGCTCCAGATGAATGCGGATTGCAGTGTTCAACGGGTGCGTCCGATGCCGAGCAACTTGAGCACATACTTCTCGTAGATGGGCTCGGTATGGCCGGATTTCATCTTAAGCATGAAGTATTTCTCGAAGGCGATCTTGGCGAGGTGTACCCACCTGCCGACCTTGGCCCAGGTGACGTTGCGCGGTGGCATCTGCGGCAGCGCCACGAAGGCGGCGCCCGTGTCGCCCATGTCGGCCAGACAGATCGCGTTCCAGGTCGCCTCGGCGGTCGCCGGTACGTTCCGCAGCTCGTCGCGGATGTTGTGCGCGATGGCCGTCACCATCGACTCGATCATGAAGCCTGTCTTCGGGGCTCCGGTCGGTACGGGTGTCGGCTCCACGGGCGGTATGGCCACGCAGACACCGAGGGAGAAGATGTTGCGGTAGGCGGGGTTCCGCTGGTGCTTGTCGATGAGGATGAAGCCCCGGGGGTTGCACAGGCCCTCGATGTGGCGAACGGCGTCCACGCCAGTAAACGCGGGCAGCACCATCGAGAACCTGAACGGCAATGTATGCGTCTTCTTGGGCTGGCCGTCCTCGTCCACTTCGACGACATCCATCGCGCCGTCGCGTACCGTGTCAATCTTTGCGTTCACGATCCATTTGACGTGGCGCTTGCGGAATTCACTCTCCATCAGGCCTTTCGAATCACCCACGCCGCCGAGGCCCATGTGTCCGATATAGGGTTCGGGGGAGACATAGGTCATTGGCACCTTGTCCCGCAACTTGCGCTTGCGCAGATCCTTGTCGAGGATCATCGCGAACTCGTAAGCCGGGCCGAAGCAGCTCGCGCCGGGCGCCGCGCCGACGACGACCGGGCCGGGATCCTTCAGGAATTCCTGGTAGGCCTTCCACGCGCTCGTGGCGTGCGCGGTGGTGCACACCGAATGCGTGAAGCCGCCGTCGGGACCGAGTCCCGTGACTTCGTCGAAGGCGAGGCGCGGACCGGTGGCGATCACCAGGTAGTCGTACTCGATGTGGCGGCCATCGCGCAGCAGCACGCGATTGTCTGCAGGCTCGACCCGCTCGGCTCCTGCAGATTCGAAGCCGATGTGCTGCTTCGCGAGGTAACCTGCCACCGCGATCTCGACGTCGGCCGGCTCGCGCCACCCCACGGCGACCCATGGATTCGAAGGCGTGAACGAAAAGTGTTCGCCCTGGCCGATCACGGTGATTTCCGGGCCCTTGCCCAGAGTCCCGCGCAGTTCATAGGCGATGCTCATGCCGCCGATGCCGGCGCCCAATACGACGATGCGTGTCATGGTGTGCCCTCCAAGGTTCTGAACGGGCCGGTGGACGCGAACTCGCCGCCAACCTAAGGCTAAATTAGCAAGTTCTTATATTAGACGCAACTGATATGACTGGTGCTCCGCCCGGACTCATCATTCGCCCCTGCGTTCCGGTCCCGGCCGCTTGGCGAGCTTGCGCTGCAACGAGCGGCGATGCATGCCGAGCAGGCGCGCAGCGGCGGAGATGTTTCCCCGGGTTTCGCCCAGCGCCTGCTGTATATGCTCCCACTCGACGCGTGCCAGCGGCACCATCGTGCCCTCCGGCACAGGCACGCTCTCCGTCTCCTCGTTCAACGCGCGCACGATCGCATCCGCGGTGACGGGCTTCATCAGGTAATTGTCGGCGCCACGCTTGATCGCTTCAACGGCCGTCGCAATGCTCGCATAGCCCGTCACCAGCAGGATCCGCATGTCGTCACGCACCGCCCGCAAGGGAGCGATGAGTGCGAGGCCGGACATGCTGCCCAGTTTGAGATCGACGAGTGCATACGCGGGGCGATGCGCCTTCGCGGCGGCGAGCGCGTCGTCGCCGCTGGTCGCCGTCACGGTCGCGTAGCCGCGCCTCTGCAGCGATCGCTGCAGGGTACGCAGATACAGCTCATCGTCGTCGACCAGCAGGCCCGGGCCCTGCGCTACGCTCGCCTTGCCCGTCATGCCGTGCTCAGCGCCGGCAACTCGAACGACACCTGCACGCCCGGTCCGTCGGTGGCCGCTAGCATGGACAGCGAGCCTCCCAGTCGCTCGACAGTCGCGTGCGACAGCGCGAGACCGATGCCCATGCCGCCGGGCTTGTTCGTCCGGAACAGTTTCGCCGGCAGTACCGGCTGGGCGTGCTCGAAACCCACCCCGTAGTCACGAATCGACACCCGCAGCCCTTGCCCGCCGCTGTCGATGTGCAGGTCGACGCGCGCCGCGCCGACCTGTTCGCCGGCGTCTGCGGCATTGTTGAGGAGCGCCAGCAGCAGATGGCCAACGGCGGGATCGACCGAGCCGAGCCCGCTCGTGACGCCGGACCTGCGCAGATCGATCGTCGGCCGCACCAGTTGCCAGCGCTCGATCACGCGTTCGAGATCGACGCTCTCCCGGCGATTGCCCGCTTGACCGGCATCGGCCGGCGCCGCCAGGTCGCGCACCCGTTCGCGGCATACCGCCAGCAGCGACTGCATCGTGGCGTAGTCTTCGCGATGCGCATCGCTGCCGGCTTCGGCCGCCAGGTCCTCCACCATCAGGGTCAAGGTGCCTAGCGGCGTGTTCAGCTCATGTGCCACCGACGCGGCGTGGGTGGCGAGCGCAATGATCCCTTCGTTGCGCGCGAACTGCTCGCGCAGGCGGGCCACTTCCTGTTCGCTGCGGCGCCATGCCGCCGCCATGCGGGTGAAGAACACCAGGATCACCACGGCCGACAGCGCGAAGTTCGCGAGCATGCCTGCCTTGTGGATGCTGAAGGTATCGCCGAGCACGCCATGCACATGCGGCAACTCGCGTGCGAGCAATGCCGACGCGACATACCCGGCCATGGCAGCGAGAGCCGTCGCCCAGACCCAGCGCCCCGGCAGCGCCAGGATCGACAGGGCGATGGGTAGCAGGAAAAGGGAGGAGAACGGATTTTCGATGCCGCCGCTCCACGCCACCATCCACGTGAGCGCGACGATGTCGACCAGGATGTGCGCGAACACTTCCGGGACGCTCACGTCGCCCGCCGTGCGCACTCGCCGGGCGGCGAACAGGTTGAACAGGGCGAGTGCGCCAACTCCCGCCCACAGCGGGGTTTCGGGCAGCGCCACGCCCAACGGTCGGGTGACGACCAGAATGGTCAGCGCCTGGCCTGCCACCGACAGCCAGCGCAGGTTGACCAGCAGCCGGGCGAAGGAGAGTGAGGCGGGGTGTTCCACGCACTGACTTTAGCGGCGCCCCGCCCGAAGTTCACCCTCCGCCGGTGTTCCAGGTCACTTTCAGCCACGCCGAGCGACCCGGCTCGTGGATGCGCACCGGTTCGGCCGGATAGCCGAAATCCGCGCTGCCGGCGAGATTCAGGTGCTCGGCATAGTCGCGGTCGAGCAGGTTGTCGATGCCGGCAGCGAGGCTCAGGCGAGGTGAAAGCCGGTACGCGCCGTTCAACGACAGCACGGCGAATCCGGCGCTCCGGCCCAGGTCACGCCCGGCGACATTGCCCTGTCCCGGCGCGACACGACCCTGGCCGTCGACCGCGCGCAGCAGCGCCCCCACCGAAAAGCGGGCGTTGTCGTAAGCGACGGAGATCCGGACATCGAGCGGCGGAATCTGCGGTAGCGCTGCCCCCGTGCCACGATTCTCCGCCCAGGCATAGGCGAGCGTCGCAGCCGCCTTCCATTGCGGCAGCGGCCGCAGCTCGATGCCTGCTTCCGCGCCACGCACAGCGGCGTCGACCTGGTTCACACGGGTCATGAGTCCCATCATGCCGCCGCTGCCGTAGGTGAACAGGATGAAATCATCGATCCGGCCGGCGTATGCGGACATCCACGCGTCCACTCTCGCGGTTCGATACTGCAGGCCGAGGTCGAGCTGCGTCGTCTCCTCCGGGGCAAGGGCAGCGAACGCGTTTACCGTTCCCATCGGACCGCTGCCCGGCGAGAACAGTTCCCAGTAGTCCGGCATGCGGGCGGTATGGCCAATGCCGGCGAACCATGAGACGGGCCGGTCGCGTGCACCGTGCTCATAGCGGGCGAAACCGCTGGCGAGTGTTTCGCGGCGGGTGACGTCGGCCGTGGGATTCGGCATCGGCATCATGCCGCCGCTCGTCTGACGCCGGTCGGTGACTTCGGCACGATCGCCGCGGCCGCCGAACACGGCGCGGCTGTCCTCGCCGAATCGCCATGTGAGTTCGGCGAATATGCCGCTGCCGGCGATCTCGGCATCGGTCTGCCGGGGCTGGTCCGCATAGGCGTCGCGCCCCATGGCATTGCGCTTGCGATGGCGGCTGCGCTGCGTATCCGCACCGGCGGTGATGTCGATGGCCGACAGTCGCCAACTGGCCGCCACGCGGCCTCCCGTCGTGCGTCGATCCACGTTCGAGGCAAACGGGCCCGGCATCGAACTCATCGGATTCGGTTCCCGCAACGTGTAGTTGTCCATGACGTGATCGGCGTGGTTGTAGAACACGTTCGCCTTCACGTCTTTCAGCGCACCGCCGAGTACCGTCTTCTCGAACCGCAGGCCGTAACTGGTGCGTTCGAACTGCGACCCGTCCATGCTGCGACCGGCATAGCGGGCCTCGCCGTCACCCGTTCCGGCCGAGAACTCGAGCAGGGTGCCGGCCGACGGCGTCCAGCCGAGCGCTGCGTCGGCGTTCCACTTTTCCCAGCTCGACGGAACGGTGCGCCCGGCGCCGTCCTCGTAGTCGTCCGCTTCGGAGCGATTGGCACTCAGCCGCGCATAGCCGACGCCCGCACCGCCGATGACGTCGAGTACCTGGTCGTTGCGCCCGAAGGTGCCGCCCAGGGCGTTGGCGTTGACGCGCAGTCCGGCGTCTTCGAATCGGTCCGCGTCGGCATCCCGCTCGAAACGGATCGTGCCCGCGGATGCGCCCGGGCCCCACAGGACCGTCTGCGGTCCCTTGATGACGACCAACCGGTCATAGGTCTCCGGCGACACATACGATAGGGGATTGTCCATGCGTGAGGGGCACGCGCCCGGCATCGAACCGTCGTCGGTGAGAATATTCAGGCGGGAGCCGAACATGCCCCGCAGAACGGGATCGCCATTGGTGCCGCCGTTGCGTATGGCGCTGAAACCCGCAATCGTCTTCAGATAGTCGGCGCCGTCACTTGCCGGCACGGGCTGCCGCGGCAACTTCGGGTCGGTGACGAACGTGAGCGGTGACTGCGGCGCCACCGCGGTCACGACGACGGTGACCAGGGCGCTCTCCTTCGTGGATCCTTCCTGCTCGGTGTCCCCGGCCCATGCCTGCGTTGCGCCCATGAACCCACCCACCAGCAACAGGCCGGCGATTGACGCGGGAAAGTCACGCATCCTTCTCTACCTCGATGAACAGACGGAATGCGGATTCTCGCCCGTACGAGGCCATGGAGACGTGCGACGGATTGACGCAGGGCGCCACGAGTGCGGATGCACCCGCGCGTGTGTCGGGCAGCGGCTACGGCAGCTCGCCGGCGGCGCCGAACTCCGGATCGTCGAAGAACTCGCCGTAGGCGCCCAGCGCGCCGTGCACGAGCACGGCGCCATCGCGGCGCGTACGGGCCGGATCGCGGCCGCGCATCTCCTGCGCGCCACGCGCCAGGTCCGCGATGATGTAGTGCAGGTTGGCGTCGGCCGCCGGCGGCAACTTGCAGTTGCGCACGATGTCCTGCACATGAGTGTCGATGCGCGCAGCGAGCGCCTCGTACCGGGCGTCCTCCATGCTGCCGGCATCGATCGCCGCATGTTCCGCGTCGAATGCCTCGTGGATCGCCGCCATCCCTGCGCGCAGCGGCGCGTCGGTGGTCCACTTGCGGCCCGCGTCGAGCGCAAGCTGGCCGATCGCCGCCCCACTCGTGGCCTGTGCGGCGTGGTCCATGTGCGCGGCGTGGTCCGCGGTGGCATCGTCGACGACCGGGGGACTCGCGTCTTCGTGATTCGTGCAGG
>Ga0116142_10004935_pt1 | contig 12354 bp, 9 predicted proteins | sample AD_UKC033_MetaG_FD_89785 | JGI IMG/M metagenome (GOLD analysis project Ga0116142, IMG submission 89785) | Active sludge microbial communities of municipal wastewater-treating anaerobic digesters from USA - AD_UKC033_MetaG | ecosystem: Engineered > Bioreactor > Anaerobic > Digestate | place: USA... | reverse complement strand
CAGTGATTGGTGGTATTAGAATTCAATTGGGTAATCAAGAATTTGACGCTACAATTTCCGGAACACTAGAAAAAGTAGATTCCTTGCTGGAAGTAATTGAGGTTACCACTGCTGACCCACTATCAGCCACCCAACGAAAATTACTCAAGGATTCACTCCAAAAAAAACTTGGAAGACCAGCCGAAATGATTGAAATTGTTGATGCTTCCGTGATAGCCGGACTGCGATTGCGTGTAGGATCAAAAGAATATGATGGTACGTTTAAAAAGAGATTAGAAAAATTACAAGCTACACTAAAAAGTGAGTTATGAAGAAAGCAACCAGTATGCCAACCAAACCAGATTCCTTTGCCACCAACCTTAAAAATCTTATTCAACAAGCCAATTTAACGGCAGAACCTGAGTCAGTTGGTACAATTGTAAAATATGGTGATGGAGTGGTGGAGGTGAAGGGACTGAGTAAAGCTCAGCTGGGTGAGTTAATTGATTTAGGTAAAAATGAGTTTGGCTTAGCATTAAATTTAAAGAAGGATGTAGTTGGAATTGTTACCCTAGGCGACGCCCGCCATATTTCTAGTGGGCAGACAGTGCGTCGTACTGGCAGAATTCTTTCAGTTGGCGTAAGTGATTCAATTATTGGCAGAATAGTCGATCCACTAGGCCAACCAATTGATGGAAAACCAGCCATCAAGCCGGAGCAGTTTATGCCTCTAGAAAAGGTTGCTCCTGGTGTCATGTGGCGGCAGAAGGTGACAGAATCTGTACAAACCGGTATTAAAGCCATTGACGCTATGATTCCCATTGGGAGAGGCCAACGCGAACTGATTATTGGTGATCGATCAACGGGAAAAACTGCCATTGCCCTGGGAACCATACTAAATCAAGCCGGACAAAATATGATTTGTGTATATGTCAGCATTGGTCAAAAGCGTGCTTCATTGGCTCAAATCTCTCAAACCCTCACTGAAGCTGGAGCCATGGATTACTCCATTATTGTGGCTGCCACTGCTTCGGACACCGCAGCAAAACAATACTTAGCTCCCTACGCCGGCCAAGCGATTGCCGAATACTTTTTGGGCAAAGGTAAAGATGTTTTAATTGTCTTTGATGATCTAAGCAAACATGCCCAAGCATATCGCGAAGTTTCTTTGTTGCTCAGAAGGCCTTCTGGTCGTGAAGCGTATCCTGGAGATGTATTTTATCTCCACTCTCGCTTGCTCGAAAGAGCGTGCCGAATCAACAAAGAACATGGGGGTGGCTCAATTACCGCCCTGCCTATTATTGAAACGCAAGCCAATGACGTATCGGCTTATATTCCAACTAATGTCATTTCTATTACTGACGGTCAAATTTACCTCGAAACTGACTTATTTAATGCGGGTATGAAACCCGCTATAAATGTTGGTTTATCAGTTTCTCGCGTGGGCTCAGATGCTCAGAAAAAAGCCATGAAACAAGTGGCGGGTACGATGAAACTAGATTTAGCACAATTCCGCGAGCTTGAAGCGTTCGCTCAGTTTAGTAGCGATCTAGACGAAAAAACCAAAGCTCAGCTGGATAGAGGCATGAGAGTCAATTCCATTCTTAAGCAGGGATGGGATATGCCATTAAAAATGGCCGAGCAGGTGTGTGTAATTTTTGCCGCCGTTAATGGCTATCTAGATATTATTGCGCTTGAAAACATTCAGAAGTGGGAAGTGACCTTCTTGGAATATCTCCATTCAACTCAAACAAAGTTTTTAGATACCATTACAAAAGACGCAATTATTTCTGACGAATCAAAAGCCAAACTGCAACAGATTTGCAAGTCATTTAGTGATATGCATCCTGAATTACATATTCCAACTAGTAAGAACAAAGATACCAATGGCTAATTCTAGACAAGTTAAGCAACGAATTAATACCGCAAAAAACATCTCTAAGATTACTAAAGCTATGGAGATGGTTTCTGCGAGCAAGATGAAAAAAGCGCAGGAACGGGCTTTGTCTGCCAGACTGTACGCCCGAACTATGGCTGATTCGCTTCGTCTCCTCGCCAAAGCCACAGACAAAGCCTCTCATCAATTACTGCAAGAAAATTCTGAGGGAAAAGCACTCGGAGTGGTAATTGCTACCGATAGAGGATTGTGTGGCAGTTTAAATCAAAATTTATTCAAAAATCTAATTCAGTGGAAACATCATCATCCCAACGGCGTGATTGTAGCGGTTGGTAAAAAAGCCATCTCTTTTTGTCAATATTACGGATTAGAAATATTTGCTCAATTTTCTGATATGCCGGATAAAATTACTACATCTGACATTGCGCCCTTAAGCTCACTTATCGTGAACGGTTTTTTGGAAAGTACTTTTTTATCTGTTGATTTATTCTTCATGGATTTTATCAATACACTTTCTCAGCAACCAAAAACTGAGCAATTACTACCACTACGCTCACTCAGTAGCCTAGATGCCGACGAATCTTTAATGGATAGCACAATTCATTCAGAATATTTATTTGAACCAAATCCTCAAGCAATACTAAATGAATTGCTTCCTTTTTATATTGAAAACACTATTTATCAAGCATTTTTGGAAGCCAGGGCGAGCGAACATTCTGCCCGAATGGTAACCATGAAAAATGCGAGTGAAAATGCCACTGAATTAGTCTCAGATTTACAACTTATATATAACAAGGAGCGTCAGGCAGCAATTACTACAGAATTGCTGGACATTACAACAGCCACCGCTTCATTACAACAGTAAAGGAAAGTATGCCAAACACTAATTATGGAACTATCACTCAAATTATTGGACCAGTGGTCGATGTAGAGTTTACAGAAAAGTTACCAGCTCTGCTGAATGCCCTTCACCTCGAACTCGCTGATAAATCAATTATGACGCTAGAGGTAGAACAACAATTAAGTCCAACAGAAGTTCGTTGTATTGCCCTCGGTCCAACGGATGGATTAGAGAGAGGTTTGGCTGTTTCTGATACTGGAGCACCAATCACTGTACCAGTTGGTCAAGTAACTTTGGGCAGAATGTTTAATGTGGTGGGAGATATTATTGATGAAGGCAAGCCAATTGAAGTTAAATTTACCGCTCCTATTCATAAATCTGCCCCTTTATTAGTTGATCAAGAAACCAGACCAGAAATGTTAGAGACGGGTATTAAAGTGATTGACTTAATTTGTCCCTTTGCCAAAGGTGGCAAAATCGGAGCCTTTGGTGGAGCGGGCGTGGGTAAAACTGTTATTATTCAAGAATTAATTCGTAATATTGCCGAAGAACACGAGGGTCACTCGGTTTTTGCTGGGGTGGGAGAAAGAACCAGAGAGGGCAACGATCTCTATCACGAAATGAAAGATTCTGGCGTACTAAAAAACACCGTGATGTGTTTTGGCCAAATGAATGAGCCACCTGGAAGTCGTTTGCGGGTAGCTCTAACAGCGCTTACTATGGCTGAGTATTTTAGAGATGTAAAAAAAGAAGATGTGCTATTTTTTATGGATAATATTTTCCGCTTTAGCCAGGCCGGAGCAGAGGTTTCAGCGCTGCTGGGAAGAATTCCTTCCGCGGTGGGATATCAACCAAACTTAGCAACCGAAATGGGCGCACTCCAAGAACGAATTACTTCCACCAAGGATGGTTCGATTACTGCATTTCAAGCAATTTATGTACCAGCTGATGACTACACTGACCCAGCACCAGCCACAACCTTTGCTCATATCGATTCAACCATTTCCTTGGATCGTCGCTTATCAGAACAAGCCATTTATCCTGCTGTAGATCCACTCACATCTTCCTCAAAAATTCTTGAGCCAGCAGTCGTTGGCGAGGAACATTACCAAGTTGCTCGTGGAGTACAAAAAGTGCTTCAAAAATACAAAGAATTACAAGATATTATTGCCATATTGGGTATTGATGAATTAAGCGAAGAAGATAAGTTGGCTGTCTCTAGAGCTAGACGCATTCAGAAATTCCTATCACAACCATTCTTTGTGGCAGAACAATTCACCAACATTCCTGGCAGATATGTACCGATTGCAGAAACCATTCGAGGTTTTAAAGAGATTCTTGAAGGAAAACACGATAATTTGCCAGAACAAGCTTTTTATCTGGTTGGTGGCATCGATGATGTAATCGAAAAAGCAAAAACTATCTAACTATGTCTTCAAAATTAAAACTCAGAGTCGTTTCGCAAGAAGCAGAATTGCTTGATGCGCTGGTTGACTCTGTCACCGTTCCCGGTACAGAAGGTGAGTTAACTATTTTGCCCTACCATATTTCGTTGTTTACCAAAATTGATGTGGGCGAACTCATCTACCGATCTGGCGGGCAACAATCAAGCATCGTTGTCTCCAATGGCTTTTTGAATGTAGCTCCAGATAATAACGTCGTTGTACTTGTGGATAGTGCCTTGCATAGTCGCGATATTAGCGTTCAAAAAGCCGAACAAGCCATTAAACAAGCACACGAAACTATGCGTCTAAGTCAAGATAGAAAAGAATTACTGATGGCAGAAGCTTCATTACGATTAGCTCTGCTCGAGATAAAAATTGCCAGAAAGACCAATCAATAGTAGTATTTCAGGACCGCGCTTGCACTTTGAGTAGACTTTTGTATACTAAAGCACTTATATGTCAAAAACCAACCAGACTACTAATCAAACCGAATTAACACTAGAAGGTTTAAATGAACTCAAGGAAGAACTCAAAGAGCTTGAGGAAGACAAACTTCCTGCGGCAATTGAACGAGTAGCAACTGCTCGAGAGCACGGCGATTTATCTGAAAACTCTGAATATCATAGCGCCAGAGACGATAAGGAATTGGTGGAAACAAGAATTGATCAAATCAAATCAATACTCGAAAACGCTGTAGTGGTTAAGGCAACAAAATCCCACCAACATGTTGGGATTGGTTCACGCGTTACTTTGACAAAAAAAGGTAGTACAAAAAAGATTGTCTATGTTTTAGTTGGTGAATATGAGGCCGATCCAGTCAATGGCAAAATTTCGGTTGCCTCACCTTTAGGCAAGGCTTTGCTCAAGAAGAAGGTGGGGGATAGCGCCGTTGTGTCTGCTCCTGCGGGGAAAACTGAATACACCATCGTCGAAATCAAATAATCAGAAAGTTTACAAAAGTATTTCTCCCCGCACAGCGTAGCTACACAGCGGGGTTTTTGGTAAGATGACACTATGACTCAACCACAATCTCCTCATTGGATCGATCAAGTCACCAACTCTATTCTTGACTGGCAAAAAGAAACCAACCAAACTCAACTGCATGTTGACGACATGAAAACTCCATCGGGCAGAATTCATACAGGTTCGCTTCGTGGAGTGGTGCTGCATGATTTGGTTGCCAAAGCTTTAGCAGAAAAAACTCAAAAAGTTGTCAGCACCTATGTGTTTAACGATATGGATTCAATGGATGGTTTGCCAGCTTATTTAGATCCAAAGGTGTATACCCCCCACATGGGGAAACCCTTATATCAAATTCCAGTACCCTCGCTGGAAGAAAGTGGGTTGAGTTTGGATTTAATCTCAAATCAGGATCGGCTTGAATTAGAAAAAGCCACCAACTTTGCCGAGCTCTATGCGATAGATTTTATGCAAGCGTTTCGCAGGCTTGGTTGTACTCAAGAAATAGTTTGGAGTCATCAACTCTATGAGTCTGGTCAAATGGATGAAATTATTCGCGAAGCACTTGATGGAGTTGATCAACTGAGAAAAATTTATCAGGATGTAGCTGATTATAAATTGCCAGAAAAATGGTATCCATTCCAAGTCATCTGCCCACAATGTGGAAAGGTTGGCACTACACTCGTTACTGAGTGGGATGGTACGGAAGTCAGCTTTATATGTATGCCCAATAAAGTAACCTGGGCTCAAGGCTGCGGCCATGAGGGAAAAATCTCACCTTTTGGCGGCAATGGAAAGTTGCTATGGAAAGTTGACTGGCCAGCCCATTGGAAAGCTCTTGGTGTTAATGTTGAGGGCGCGGGCAAGGATCATACGTCTGCTGGTGGATCTAGAGATATGGCTAATGCTCAATGCCCAACTGTTTTTCACATCCAAACTCCATTTGATATTCCCTACGAGTGGATTCTAGTCAGAGGAACAAAAATGAGCTCAAGTAAAGGAGTGGGAACTTCAGCGCGCGAGTTTACCAATCTATTTCCTCCAGAAATTGGCCGATTTTTATTTGCCTCGCGCCATTACAATCAGGTTATTGATTTTGACCCATATAGCATGGCAATTCCCGATTTGTTTGACGAATATGATCAGGCGGCTAGAATTACTTGGGATCAGGAAACTGGTGATAAACGTCAATCCAGAGCATTCCAAGCATCGCAGATACAAACTCAGCCAGGACCATATTTCTTGCCCCGTTTTCGCGACATTGCTATTTGGATGCAACACCCAGACTTGAATCTTGTAGAAAAATTCACTGAGGTGAAAGGATCGGCACTCTCTCAGCAAGAATTACAAGAACTTGAGGATAGAAAAACCTATGCAAAAGCCTGGGTTACCAACTATGCCCCGTCTGAATATCAACTAACACCAAAAGCTGACGTACCGCCTGAAGCTACTCAGCTAACATCAGAGCAAAAAACATACTTAAAAGGTGTTCTCCACCTCCTAGAACAGGATCAAGCATGGCAACCTGACGCGCTTCAGCAAGCGCTGTACGAAACAGCCAAAAGTAGTCTTGGAGCCAAACTGGGATTTCAAGCAATTTATCTGGCTTTTCTTGGTAAAACCGCTGGACCACGGGCAGCCTGGATGCTACTTGCTGCCAATCAAGATTTAGTCCGTACAAGACTTAAGCTACTATCCGAGGAGTAAATATGACCGACCAAAGTAAACTGCTTCCCCCGCGTGAACAAAGCCATGCACTGCTTGAACAGTATATTAAAAATAAAGCTTTACGACATCACTGCGAGATGGTTGCAAAAGCAATGGAAGCCTATGCAAAATTGCTCAATCAGGATGTTGAACTCTGGTACCAAACTGGACTCTTGCATGATCTGGATTGGGAACAATTTCCTGACGAACATCCAAACCGAGCACTAACAGAATTACTCACTGAATACCCCTCAGAAATGCTTCAAGCAATCGCTGCTCACGCACCAAGCAGAACGGGCAAGCAACCAGAATCACAATTAGATAGATACTTATTTGCTTGTGACGAACTATCAGGTTTTCTCAATGCCTATTCATTAATGAGACCGGAAGGTTTTACTGGAATGAAAACTTCTTCTGTACTCAAAAAACTGCGAGATAAATCCTTTGCCGCAAATGTTAACAGAGAAGATATTCAGCGAGGGTTTGAGTTAATTGAAAAAGATCCGAGCCAACACGTTGAGTTTATGATTGGTGTTTTCGATAATTCATAGCAAATCTATTTTTATCGCACTCAGTTCACTCCTTAAAAGCTCGAGTGGTGTTCAAACTCAGACTGCGCCATCATCGATTGACGCTCAAATATAGAACTGAAGCAATTATCATGATCAATTCCGACAACCTTCTTTTTCTTCAACGCAACTACTTCCCAGACCATAGTAGTTAAAGCAAATAATTGGTAGTAAAGTGGTTTAATAAAAGTAAAGTGGTTCTATGGTTGCCAAAACACATTGCCGCCGCATCGTGTATACTATCGTTAGTTAATAAAAGCATTTGAGGTGGTTTAGCAGCCGCCAAAGCTGACTGGGGAAATCCAGTCCGGGTACGCCCGTGACAGCAGGAATAAGTAGCTAGAGGTGGCACCTTCCGCCACAGCGGAACCTCTTGGATGCGCTAGTTGTGGTTACAATTAGAAGCAAGCCAAGAGGATTTTTTGTATTTACGTACGCACCATAAAGGAGCACTATGCTAGATATCGCATATATCAGAAACAACACTCAACTCGTCAAACAGGCGAGCATCAATAAACAATTGAATCCCGCTATTGTTGATGAGTTATTAACTGTCGATGAACAACGTCGCGCCCTCCAACAAAAAGTGGATGATTTACGCCGAGACAGCAATGAACATGCGAGAAAGCTCAAACAGAATGTAGCCAATGGAACACTTCCAACTGATGAAGATAAAAATCTGGGCAAAGAATTTAAAAATAAATTAAAAGAACTCGAGCCTCAACTGAAAGAAGTTGAAGACAAGTATCAAGCGATGCTGTATCAAATTCCCAATGTACCGGCGAACGATGTGCCTGTAGGACCTGATGAATCTGGCAACCAAATGATTCGTCAAGTTGGAAAACCAAAAACATTTGACTTCGATGTCAAGCCACATGAAGAAATTATGACAAAACTAGGTTGGCTGGATGTTGATAGAGCTGTAAGAATTGGCGGATTTCGCTCGTATTTCTTAAAAGGAGATGGTCTCCGCCTTGAACAAGCTCTCTTGAGAGTCGCGCTCGATAGATTAGTCACTGCTGGTTTTGAACCCATGTCGGTTCCTGTGCTCGTAAATGAGGATGCTATGTGGGGAACTGGTTACTTCCCCTGGGGGCAAGAGGATCACTATAAAACACAAGATAATCAATTTTTGACCGGCACTGCCGAAGTCGCTCTGACTGCGTACAGACAGGGCGAAACTTTAACGGAAAAAGAGTTGCCTTTTCAAATCTGCGGCATTTCTCCTTGCTTCCGCCGAGAAGTTGGTTCATACGGCAAGGACACCTCGGGTGTGATTAGAGTGCATCAATTTAATAAAGTTGAGCAGGTAGTCTACACCGTGGCGGATGAAACAATTACTCGAGAATGGCATGAAAAAATGGTGAGGTTGGCTGAACAGCTACTGGAAGATCTAGAATTACCATACCAGGTCCTTCTGATGTGCACCGGCGACATGGGAGCGGGTCAACGAAAAAAATACGACATTGAGACATGGTTTCCCAGCCAACAAAAATACCGGGAAACTCATTCCGCTAGCTACTTTAATGATTTTCAGTCACGTCAACTCAATATTAAATACCAAGCCAAGGATGGTTCAACTAAGTTTGTCTACACGCTCAATAACACTATGGCGGCGTCCCCAAGACTGTTGGCTGCGATCATCGAAAACTATCAACAGCCAGATGGCTCGGTCGCAATACCTAAATTATTGACGTTTTAAGATCGACAAACAGCTATTCTTTTGGCATAATCAGGATCTTATGTTTAAGTTTCTCACCTCAATTTTTGATGATAATAAAAAAGCGATCAATCGATTTTCTGCTCAAGTTGATCAAATTAACCGACTTGAACCTGAAATTAAAAAGCTCTCCGATAAAGCTTTGGCTCAACAAACTAAAAAATTTCAGGATCAAATAGAAACTGAACTAAAATCAGGGAAATCAGAAAAGGCAGTGCTCAATTCAATCTTGCCCGAAGTCTACGCCACTGTGCGTGAAGTATCACGCCGAGTCATCGGTTTACGACATTATGATGTTCAGTTGATTGCTGGAATCGCCTTGCACGAAGGTACGATTACAGAGCAGAAAACTGGAGAAGGTAAAACCTTAACCGTCACATTACCGCTCTATCTCAATGCTTTACTGGGTAAGGGCGCTCATCTCGTCACCGTTAATGATTACTTAGCCGAAACTGGAGCCGGGTGGATGGGACCAATTTATCACTTCTTAGGCTTAACCACCTCCGTCATCACTCATGAAAAAGCCAGCCTCTATGACCCCGATTTTACTGGAGAAGATAGGGGAGATGAGCGCCTCGAACACTTTAAACCCATATCTCGCACAGAAGCCTATGCCGCTGATATTACCTATGGAACTAACAATGAGTTTGGTTTTGATTATCTGCGTGACAACATGGTGCAATCACTCAGTCAAATGGTACAACGACCAAACAATACTCATTTTTACGCCATAGTTGATGAGGCTGACTCCATTTTAATTGATGAGGCACGCACGCCGCTGATAATCTCCGCCCCAGATTCCGAACCGACCAAAAAATATTATGATTTTGCCCACATGGTAACTTCGCTCTCAAAGGGAGCAGATTATACGGTAGATGAAAAAGCGCGCGCAGTTACACTTACCGACTTGGGAGTCAAGCGCTTAGAACAAAAACTAAATGTGAAGAATCTCTACGAAGAAAACTTTGACACCATTCACCATGTTGAATCGGCGCTCAAGGCCAATACCATTTTCCAAAGAGATAAAGACTATATTGTGCGTGATAATCAGGTAATTATAGTTGACGAGCATACTGGTCGCCTCATGTACGGCAGGCGTTATTCCGATGGACTTCATCAGGCGATCGAAGCCAAAGAAAATGTCCCGATTCAACAAGAATCTCGAACCCTAGCAACAATCTCTATTCAAAACTACTTCAGACTCTACAGTAAACTTTCGGGTATGACTGGTACTGCCACAACTGAGGCTGAGGAGTTTAGAAAAATCTATGCCATCGATGTGATAGCTGTACCAACTAATGACACCGTCATACGTGTAGATAAAACTGATGTAGTTTATAAAACTGCTGGAGCAAAATATACAGCGATTGCCAATGAAATCGAGACCATTCACAAAGAGGGCAGACCTATATTAGTTGGTACTCGCTCCATCAATCATAATCAAATTGTGGCCGATTTCTTATCTAGAAAAAAAATTACCCACCAAGTTTTGAACGCAAAAAATCACGAGAAAGAAGCATTTATCATTGCCGATGCTGGTAAAAAAGGCGCCATAACCGTAGCAACCAACATCGCTGGTCGTGGAGTAGATATTGTGCTGGGTGGTGCAAAACCAGAGTTGAAAGACTATCGTAAAAAAACTGAATCAAAAGTTAAAGCCACTGCAGATCAAATAAAATTGGCCAAAACTCTGAATCTACCACCATCGATCGATCCAACTCAATATAAACTCAAAGAATATCAACAGGCCATGGAAAAATGGCAATCGGACCACGATGAGGTTGTGAGATTGGGTGGCTTGTATATTCTGGGTACCGAGAGACACGAATCTCGTCGCATCGATAATCAACTACGTGGCCGAGCTGGTCGTCAGGGAGATCCGGGTACTTCACAATTTTTTATCTCACTTGATGATGAAATTATGCGGATCTTTGGCGGTGAACAAATTTCTAAAATCATGGACATGCTCAAAATTGACGAGGGTCAGCCAATTGAGCACGGCATGATCAGTAAATCTATTGAGTCTGCTCAAGTAAAGGTCGAGGGGTTTTTCTTTGATCAACGTAAGCGCTTAGTAGAATTCGATGACGTGATGAATAAACAGCGCGAAATTACCTACATTCGCAGACGCCGTTTGCTAGAAGAAGGTTCAGTCTTAGAAAAAGGCGAAAAAATAACCGCAGAGCAAGAAGAGGTAGTCGCCGGGCTTCGTCAACAAATTCAGGGATATGTAGACGAAGAAATTCGTGCTTTAGTTAGCTTGAATGCGCCCAAAGAATTTACTGCAGAAGAATATGCCACCATAGTAAAAGAATTTTGCCGATTAGTACCATTCGATCAAGCTTCGCAGTTGCGACTCGAAAAAGAAATTTCAAAAATTACCGATCCAGAAGAAATAACAGAAAAATTACAAACAATTTCACAACAACTGTATGACCAGCGAGAAAAAGATTTAGGCGAGATGACCATGCGTCAACTTGAGCTCTACGTCACCCTCAGTACGCTGGATGAAAAGTGGATGGACCACATTGATGCGATTGATAGTCTCAGAGAAGGTATCTGGTTACGAGGTGACAAACAAACCGTGCTTTCTGAATATAAAAAAGAGGCATTTGGTATGTTCCAACAAATGCTGGGCGCCGTTGATTCAACCATTGCCAACCGAATTTTCCGCCTACAACCAATTAGCAGAGAACAATTCCGAGCAACTCAACAAAAACAATTAATAGAACAAAAGGATGATATTAACGAGGAATTGAGTAAAGAAGTGGCTGACGCTACTATCCCAAGCTCAGCCCCCACACAAATTAAGGGCGACACTCAAGATTTAGCCGCAGCCCTGCGTTCTGCCAAAGCAGTTGCCAAACCACAGCCTGGGTCTAAACAAATGAAAATAGGCCGTAACGACCCCTGTCCTTGTGGATCAGGACTAAAATACAAAAAGTGTGGCCTAGTGGGTGCTCCAGAGCATCGTAGATAAACATATCACCATGGAAATTGATCAGAGATATTCTATTCACCAATTCGTAATTGATGTGGCTCGGTATATCCGTCCCTATCGCACGCAGTTCTTGATTGGAATATTCCTTCGCATAACAAGCGACGCGTCTCGACTATATCCCGCCTGGGCACTCAGTAGGATAATTGAATTACTGACTAACTCTGGAACTAATACCGATCCCGAAGAGCTCTTGAGAATTTTCGTACTGTGGGGACTGGCGTATGCATACTTTGGT
>Ga0116142_10004932_pt1 | contig 12359 bp, 11 predicted proteins | sample AD_UKC033_MetaG_FD_89785 | JGI IMG/M metagenome (GOLD analysis project Ga0116142, IMG submission 89785) | Active sludge microbial communities of municipal wastewater-treating anaerobic digesters from USA - AD_UKC033_MetaG | ecosystem: Engineered > Bioreactor > Anaerobic > Digestate | place: USA... | reverse complement strand
TACGGCTGCGGACCGCCTACTCGTCTTTGCGCACCGGTGCCTGGCAGCCGCTGCAGGCCAGTGACCCGGCAGTCTACGCCTACATGCGCAGTGACGCCGCGTCGAGCATTGTGGTCGTGCTGAATCTCGGAGCGCGGGAAGTGGATTCCTGTGCCGTGTCCGCACAGTCCAGTCCGCTGGCGGCTGGCGCTCATCAGGCGCAGGACCTGCTGGGCACGGACGCATTTGCGCCTCTTGAGGTCGCACAGGCTGGCGCAATTGCGGGCTGGGTGCCGCTGAAGCGTCTGGAGCCGACTTCAGGCTGGGTGCTCCTGCTCAAATAGCGCCATTCGCGCCATCGCGAACGCGGCAAGAGCACTCTCGAGTCTGTTCCGCCGCCAACTAGCCGCCGTGCACGACCTGCCCTGCGATGAGCGTCATTTCCACCCGCGTTTCGAGCAGCGCTGCTGGGGGTAGGCTGAACACATCCTGTGACAGCAGGATCATATCGGCATGCTTGCCCACCCTGATCGAGCCAGACTCGCGTTCCAGTCCGGCGGCATAGGCAGCGCCCATCGTGTAGCAATGAATGGCATCGCTCAAGCTCAGGCGCTGCTCGGGATACCACCCGCCGGCAGGCTGGCCGTCTTCTCTCTGACGCGTTACCGCTGCGTATAGCCCCTTGAGCACGCTGGGCTCCTCGACAGGGGCATCCGAACCGAACGCCACCGCCGCGCCGCTCTCCAGCAGGCTCCGCCAGGCATAGCTGCCAGAACAGCGCTTGCCCCATCTGGCTTCAGCCATCTCCCAATCAGAGGGACAATGGATGGGCTGCATCGAAGCGACTACTCCCATCGCGCCCAGCCGCGGCAGATCCTCCGGTGCGAGGAGCTGTACGTGTTCGATTCGCGGCCGCAAGTATCGGCTGGTCCACTGGTGCCAGTGGTCCTCCAGCGCGTCCAGAACCCGGCTGTTGGCTCTGTCGCCGATGGCGTGTATGGCTACGCTCCAGTTATGTAGTGTGCAATACTCGACCAGGGCACTGAGCTGCTCTGTTGACTGAACCTCAACCCCGCGGTTGTCGCCATCACCCTCGTAGGGTGCGTTCATGTCCGCCGTGCGTGAACCCAGTGCCCCGTCGGCAAAGGCCTTGACCGGCCCGAGTCTCAACCAGTCGTCGCCGAATCCGCTGCGTACGCCGGCATTCGCCAGTCCGGGCAGGTCCTCTGCTGCAACCATCCACAACACGCGCAGCTCGAGTTCGTGCCGCAGCCAGCACTCCATCACCGCAGCGAGCTTGCGGCGCCCTTCTGGCACGTGCACCGACGCGATCCCCTGTCGGTGGAGCTCCCGCGTCGCTTCAGCAATGGCCTTTCTGTGCTGCTCAGGCCCTGGCGGCGGAATCCGTTCGGTGACCAGCTTGATCGCTGGGCCCTCCTTCAGCACACCTGTTGGCTCGCCAGTAGCGCTGTCGCGGACAATCACGCCCCCAGGTGGGTCTGGCGTCTCGGCGGTAATGCCCGCCAGCGCCAGAGCAGCCGAGTTCAGCCAGGCAGCGTGCAGGTCCTTGCTATCCAGCATCACCGGATGGTGAGGTGCTACCCGGTCGAGCTGCTGACGGGTCGGTAGCGGCGACCCCGGCCACAAATTGCGGTTCCAGCCCAGCCCGCGGATCCAGCTGCCAGATTCGTTGGCACGCGCCGACGCCGCAACCTGATCGACCGCCTGCTCAATGGACCGCGCCTGGTCAAGGTGCAGCAGACCCAGGCTCAGCCCGTACTCCACCAGATGGATATGCGCATCGGTAAAGGCGGGCAGCAGCAAGCGCCCGGCGGCATCCACCTCCTCCGTGTCATCGGTGGCAAGCGTTCGGATCTGCTCGTTGTCACCTACTGCTACGATGCGTCCGTTCGCCACCGCCACCGCCTCAGCATACGGCATCTCTTCGTCCACGGTGTGCACCCGGGCATTGACGATGATCAGCTCGGCCTCCAACTCAACCCTCCACTTTGAGATCAGCCAGAATCTGCGGCAAAGCCAGCGTCGCCGCCTTTCTGCCGCGCTCCATCAGGTCCTGAGCGTGGTTCAGCTCCACCCAGTTGTACTCCCCTACCTCCGGCTGGATGACTACATCGGCCATAGCGGCCTCTCGATTCGTGTTACGAATCAGTGTGGCCAGGCTCATGAACCACATCTCCATCAGGTTCGACGGCGGCTTGCGCCGCCCCACTAGCGGCGCCGACAGGTCAACAGCGATGATGTACTCCGCGCCGAGGTCCCGCGCTGCGCTCACTGGCAGGTTGTTAATCAGCCCACCGTCAACGAGCAGCCTGCCTTCCACCTCCACCGGGGTAAACACGCCCGGAAAGGCACAGGAGGCCCTCACCGCCGACGCCACGGGACCGCTGTTCAAGATCAGCAGCTCATCTCCCAATATGTCCGCCGCCGCCGCGGCAAAGGGAATGTCCAGGTCCTCGAACGAACGGTCCCCTATGAGATCAATGAGGTACTCCTCCAGGCGGGTGCCGTCAAAAAAGCCGCCGCGTGGCCTCACGACCCGTCCCAACTGGCTCCACTGGAGGTTCGACGCGACCTCGCGGATTTTGGACAGGCTGACCCCGCCGCAGTAGGCAGCGCCCACGGCCGAGCCGGCACTGGTACCCGCGACGCAGCCGGGACGGATTCCGGCCTCCTCCAGCACCTCTAGCACACCAACGTGAGCCGCGCCCAGCGCTCCCCCGCCACTCAATACCAGCCCGATTCTCCGAGTCGTCATGCTTTGCCTCACTAACTCACTGCGCCCGGCTGAGACGTTTCTCCAGTCGGATCTCATCGCGCACCGGTATCCCGGCAAACCCCGGCTCTTCTCCCCCGTGATGCGCCACCAGTGCCCCGACGAGTACCTCGGTGACGACCAGGCCCCACCGCTGATACAGGTACAGCGCCGGGAGGTCGTCATTCGTGGTGGCGACGGCGATCCTGGCTAGTCCCCTGCGTCGAGCCTCATGCTCGGCCATTGCCAGCAGCGACCTGGCGGCTGTCCGCCCCTGGAACTCGGGGTGCACGTTGAGCATCACCACCACGAGCCGGTCCTTCTCGATGCTGTAGGCGAGCACGCCCGCTGGCTGACCCTCGCTGACCGCGATCCAGGCTGGCAGAGTCGTGACATCGTACTCGCGGCCAAAGCACTCTACCTGCGTCTCGCCCCAGTAGTCCAGGGCAAAAGCGCGAACAATCGCTTGGTCCTCGGCCGTGGCGTCTCGCACCGGCATGGGCGGTGGCCGGACCCTGGTGCTGACCGACACGACATCTAACCGGGCGTGCTCCAGACAGACATACTCGCCGGTCCGCGCACAGCGATAAGGAGCAATCCGTTCGTCATAGTGGCACTTCATACTCACCCTCCCTAGGGCAGGCCGTTTCCGCCCAGCCCTACTGGCACCAGGCTCTCCCATCTGGAACCGTCATCGTGGCCAATCTTGAGCTGGAACTCGGGTGCTCCAACTCGCCGCGTCGTATCCACGAACACGAGCACCGACCTGGGTTCACGCGCATCGACCGCCAGCGGCCTAATGGTGTTGAACCCCGCGAAATCATCCGGCACTGGCCCCCAGTCTGCCACCAGCTTCCAGGACACCAGGCTGGAATCAGGCGAGTCGGCGTTGGTCGAGCGCAGCAGCCAGTAGCGCCTCGTTCCGCCGTAGTAGGTGATGTCGCAGCCAGTGTACAGACTGTTCGAATTGGGATCGTAGGCTAGCCCAGCCGGAGAACAAGTTTCCTCGCCCGGCTTGTCGGCAAACCCGCGCATGTCGTACTGGCCCAAAGAGAGGCGCTCCCAGGAACCATCTCTCCCGCCGCGATAGATCTGGCCGTAGGGCCATGCGCGATTGAACGCTGGACGCAGGTGAGCCCATAGCACGTTTGGCTGGTTCGGGTCGATGAGGATAGCCGTCACCTGGCCTCGTTGCATCCCGTGATCCGCGCCACCCCACGTCCGGCCCCGATCCTCGCTCTTGACCAGAACCGCCTCGAGCTCGGTTCCCCAGCTAGTACCGGCGTAGAGGATGTCCGGGTTCTCGAGGTCAACTGCCAGCGCGCTCACCACCATCGTGTGCACGAACTGCCAGGTGTTGTCCGCGCCCTCCTGGCGATAGAGTCCCTGGTCTGTGCCCAGATACATCGTATCCGGATGCCGGTAGTCGATGGCCAGTACGAGCACACGTGCGCTCCCTGGCACTCCCTCCATCGGTTCGGGCCCCCAGTTCTGGCCCCGGTCCTTGCTCCGGAACAGGCGGTTGTTAGCAACGGCCAGATACTCGGGCGGATCGTCCGGGGTGACCACCAGGCAGTACACGTAGGGCATGGTGCTCTGCAGCGCCTGCTGCACGGTCAGGGTCGGCGTGCGCGAGGGCATGGGGGTAGCTGTACTGCGCGTGCTTGTTGCTGTCGCCGTAGGCTCTGCGGTGCTTGTCTTCGTTGGTGCCGCCGTCGGCGTCAGCGCGGATGTGCTGGTCGGGGTGGACGTGCTGGTTGGCGCGATGAGCGCGGTGGCCGTGGCCGACGCGATAGCCGATGGCGTGGCAGATGGCGCGGTGGGCGTCGGCGTCACGGGGCTTTTGCAGGCGAACAGCGTGCACATTCCCAGCAGCAAGAGCAACGACCGGCAGCGCACCCCGGGCTCCCGCCGTTGCTGTCCCAGGCTCACAGTCGGATTCCGCTCGGTCATCCTGGCCCTCCGGTGTGGTCCATTGCCGGTTTCAGGGCGATCAAGCCCTGCACAACGACCACTGCCATCACCAGGACGCACAAAGGGGTCGCAATGTTCAAATAGCTCCGGCCTGTGAGGAGGAACAGGGCAATGGCCGGGTACAGCACCAGCCAGCTCTTGACCGCCACTGGCAGCGGAACCTGATGCTGATTGCACATGTACAGAACCAGATTTAGCGCCGTATACACCACCGGATAGAAGCTGCCCCAGAAGGGCGGAATGGCCCCTACTGCCACCAGCCCGGCCACGGTGAGCGTCTCGCGGACATGGTCACAAACCTGGTCAACGAAGGCACCAAGACTGGAGGCACGCCCGGTATAGCGCGCCAGGGCGCCGTCAAAGCCGTCTACCACCACCGATAGCACCCAGATCAGGAAAGCGAGCCGCGGCGAGCGAGGAACGGTCAGCACAAAGAGCACCCCGAGGGCTGGTCCGCTGGCTGACACCGTGTTAGGGGTGACCCCGGCCCAGGCGAGGAATCGTACAATGGGCGAGTAGACCCGGAGAAGGATGCCTCGTACGGGGCCGAGAAAGCGCCTTTCAAGCGCCGAGTACGAGTCTGAATAGGCCATCTTGCACTCTCCTGCCACAGGGCGACCGGAGCGCATCTACTGCGTCAGACCCACCAGTTTGAGACTGACTGGGCCCTGGCTGCCTAATTGTGCGGTTCGATCGACCAGTCTGGTCAGCACGAGCCTGGTGCCTGCCGCAAACCCTTCGAACTCGTCGAACCTGAGCGTGCGCCAGTCTCCCGGGGTCAGGCTCCTGCCGCACTCGTACTCTCGTCCGTCCTCGTCGACCAGCACGATGGCCAGGTAGAGGGCGCGCGTTGCCCTGGCCTGCAGAACCAGACTGGGCCGATCGTTCACCATGGGCGGCGGGCCCGAATGCTCAATAGCGTAAACTCCCCCGCTCGACATGGTGTAGAGCAGGGCTGTAACAGCCTCGCCGCTCGGGCCAGCTCCTGGCTCTAACCTCAAATCCGTCGAAGGGTCGGTAGCCAGCCAGCCAGCCAGCTCAGGCTCTCCGCGTTTGCAGGCCGATCCCGAGATGAGCAGCAGCAACAGCAACCCGGCCACCGCGCGCATGGCTCTGCGCTGAACTCCAGGCCACCTCCAGTCCGGGGCAAGGCTAGGCATTGGCCACCGAGTGACTGAATTCGACCAGTCGCTGCAGGCTCGCCGCCGCCGCGCCACTGTCGATCGATGCCTGCGCCTTGGCAATGCCTTCCCTCAGACTGCGCGCCATCTTGCCGATTACCAGCGATGCTCCGGCATTGAGAACCACAATGTCGCGCCGGGGTCCCTTCATTCCGCCGAGAACGCTGCGCGTGATCTCCACGTTCGTGGCGATGGACCCTCCAGCCACATCAGTCAGCCTGGCGCGCGCCAGGCCAAGGTCCGCCGGGTCGAGGAAAAAGGTCGAAACCATGCCTTCCTCGTCGAGACGGCTGACCTTGTTCACACCGGTGGTCGAGAGCTCATCCATTCCATCTGCGCCGTACACCACAAACGAGTCGTGAATGCCCAGCGCCCGCTGTGTGTAGGCTACTCGCTCGGTCAACGCACCGGAGTAGACGCCCATGACCTGGGCCTGTGCGCCTGCCGGATTGATGAGCGGGTCGAGTACGTTCAGCACCGTTCGGACGCCCATATCGCGAGCGATGGCCAGTGCCGAGTCCATCCCGAGTTGGAGCAAAGGAGCGAACAGAAAGCCGATGCCCACCTCATCGATGCACCGCGCCATTTGCTCGGGCGTGAGGCCCAGATTGACGCCCAGCGCCTCGAGCAAATCGGCGCTGCCGCAGCGACTCGAGACAGAGCGGTTGCCATGCTTGGCAATGGCCAGACCAGCGCCGGCGGCAACGAGCGCGGCCGTGGTAGAGATGTTAAAGGTGCCTGCCCGGTCGTCACCTGTGCCGCAGATGTCAACCAGGTCCCGCCGCCGCGACAGGACCGGCGTCACGCCCTGGCGAATGGCGCGGGCGCAGCCGATCAGCTCCTCTACAGTTTCGCCCTTCATGCGCAGGGCAGTGAGGAAGGCCGCCACCTGAGCGACGGATGCCTTGCCCTGAAGGATCTCGCCCATTGCCCCTTCAGCCAGCGCTTCCTCGAGCCCTTGGTTCTCAGTCAGTCTGCCGATTGCGTCACGAATCAGACTCATGCTTGCCCCCAACATGCTCGTGGTGATGGTCTTGCAGCCAAGCCATTCTAGTCACCCAGCGAGAGCCTGTCAACCTTGAGGGCTGTCCGCTCAGCCTTGTTGACGCCTGCCCGTCGCCCTGCTACAATGTACGCCCAGAAGCGCGCCCCTCGTTTCGTGAAACGAGTGCGTCTTGCGCTCTTCTCTGACCGGCACGCTGGAGGCACAATGAAAAAGCCAACGCTGTTCGACCGCATGCGCTATGCCTTTGACAACTCGCTCTCGCGCGGCACTCTGCCGCTCATCGGCTGGCTCGCCGTTGCCTCTGCGGTGCTGGTGCTTGTGTCTGCGCTGCTCCTGTCTGTCCTCGGGGTATCCCCGGTTCACCGTTTCATTGATCTGGTATGGATGCTTACCCTCCACACCCTTGGCAAGACCATCCCTGGCTCCCAGGGAGCCGGCTGGGTCTACCTGATCCTGATGCTGCTGATCACCTTTGGCGGCATCTTCATCACCGGTACACTAATCGCGGCACTGACCGAGATGGTGCGGAAAAAGATCGCCGATCTTCGCGAAGGACGCTCCAGGGTCATCGAGTCGAGACACACGGTGATTCTGGGCTGGTCGCCGCAGGTGATTATCATCCTCCGCGAGCTGATGACCGCCATGGCCAGCGAGGCTCGCTCCTGCGTGGTTGTTCTGGCCGACCGGGACAAGGCCGAGATGGATCAGGAGATCCGTCAGGCCTTGCACGGCCGCATCAAGACGCGAATCGTGTGCCGCCGCGGCGTGCCGAGCAATCCCATTGACTTGAACTTGGCCAACCTGGTTCAGGCCCATTCCATCATCATCCCCGCACCTGAAGGTGACGATCCCGACTCGGAGGTCATCCGCGCTCTTCTTGCCATCAGGCTTTGCACCGCGAATGAGCCGATGGACGCCCACATCGTAGCCGAGATCAGGCGCCCATGGAATATCAATGTCGCTCGGCTGGCCGGAGAAGGACGGGTGGAGGTAGTCTGGGCGGGCGACCTCATTTCAAGAATGACCGCTCAGGCCTGCCGCGAACCGGGCCTCTCGGCGGTGTACAGCGAGCTGCTCGATTTCGCCGGCGACGAGATCTACTTTCGCCAGGAGCCGACGTTGGTTGGTCGAACCTTCGCTTACACGCTCCTGGCCTATGACACATCGACCGTGATCGGCGTCTTGCCCAAAGGGGGCGTGCCGGAGCTCAAGCCGCCCATGGACACGGTGTTGAGAGACGGCGACTCGCTCATCGTCATTGCCGAGGACGACAGCACCATCAAGCTCTCCGGAAGAACGTCGTGGGATATCCGGTCGGACCTGATCGTTCGCTCAGCCCGCAGCTTTCGCCCACCGGAGCGAATCCTCGTCCTGGGCTGGAACTGGCTGGCTGCGTCCATCATCAATGAGTTGGACCATTATGTGGCGCCAGGGTCCCTGGTCACTGTGGTCTCGGACCAGCCACGCACCAGGACTGACATCCGCCGCCAGTGTGGCGCTCTGGTGAACTTGACGGTGCGTTTTCGCTCGGGCAATACCGCCGACCGCGAGACGCTCGAGGGCCTGGACATCCCCAGTTACCATCACGTGGCGGTCTTGTGCTACTGCGACTCGCTGAGCCGCCATGCTGCGGATGCCAAGACCCTGGTCACGCTGCTGCATCTCCGCGAGTTTGCGGAGAGGGCCGGGCACACCTTCTCCATTGTCACCGAGATTCTCGACATCAGAAACCGCGAACTCGCTGCCTCGGCCAGAGCAGACGATTTCATCGTCAGCGAGCAGTACATCAGTCTCGCTCTGGCGCAGATCTCCGAGCACCGGGCGCTCGCGGCGGTGTTTGCTGACCTGTTCAACCCCGAGGGTTCTGAGATCCACCTGCGGCCCGCTTGCGATTATGTCGTGCTCGGTCAGCCGGTCGACTTTTACACGGTGCTCGACGCGGCACGGGCGCGGGGAGAGGTAGCGCTGGGCTACCGCAAAGCTGCTCGTAGCAACCTGGGCACTGACTCGGGCCTGAATCTGAACCCGGTCAAGTCAGCTCCGATCACCTTTGCCGAGGCGGACCACATCATCATCCTCGCCGACGCCTGAAACACCAGCGCCCCCTGACCTCATCGGTCGGAGGGCGCTGGGTTGCCCATGCCGGTACGGCTCCTGCCTCCACTAACGACTCGCGGTGACCCTCATGGGGTCAGCGAGTCGCTCGAGCCCCGGCTACTTGTTGTCTACCTCATAGTCATGGTGCAGGCCGCCATCTCGCTCGGCCACTGCCTGCTGCATCTCTTTGATCATCGCTGCTCCATGCCGGTACTGGAATGGCCACATGCTCTTCAGGTCAAACAGGCCCACCCTGTCGCCATCGACCAGCACGTGGACCAAATCTGGCTGAAGCCCCGGCATGGCGCTCAACTGGGCGCTGATGAAGGTGATTCCTCGCTCCTCCGTCGGCAGGCCGATCCTGGCCAACAGATCCCCCATCGTGCTGCCCTCGGGCAACGCGACGGACAGGTGCGCGTGACTTGGCTCCGCCCCCTCTCCTCCGAACCGGGAGAGAACTCCGTATAGCCAGACGTCGATTGTCATCTGCGCCATTCATCCGCCTCCGACCGCTGGAAAAAAGCCGACCTCGTCTCCAGGCTCGAGCGGCCAGTCTGGCCCCCGGGCGCGCCCGTTGACAAAGGTGGTCCGGATTTCCTGCTCGGGCACACCAAGCGCCCTCGCCAGGTCGCTCACTTTCGAGCCGGGTGGAACTCGCACCTGCAGTGTCTCACCGGCCTTTGCGCCGCGTACATGGTCCACCAGTCCGGCGTGCAATCTCACGCTTACCAGCATCTCAACTCCATTGCTCTCTGACCAAGAGATGCACGCCAGCCACTACGGACACCACACAATGTCCTGCGCCCAGAGACAGTCGGCGCAGGACGGGTTCCAGCCCCAACATGCTTCGTTCTGCTGCCGCAGGTCACAGGTTTCGCGCAGGTCGCAGTTGGGACAGGAGGGAAAGTGAAAAGCCCTCACTTCACTTCGGAACCGGACATAGTCCTCGGACATCCAGATCTCTTCAAGCCGCTGTCGGTTCACGTCTCCCAGTGCGTATCTGGCAACGGATTTCTTCACCCCGTCAATCGCGAGATACTCATAGTTGTGCGAAAGCGCGTAGCAGGGAGTCACCGCTCCGTCCCAGCCAATGACCGTCGAGTGATCGTGGACGAACTTGCACTGTCTTTCGGCGCCCCAGTGCATCCTGGGCAGCTCCACTGTGCCCCAGGTCACCCATGGTCCAGTCCTGACTGGCCAGCCGCTTGCCAAGAGAGACGGCTGTGGATCATAGCCGTAGAGCATCTGTTCCTTCATCTCGGCCGTATAACAGAGCACGTTGCTGACCAGGACCCTGGCGGCACAGAGTCGAGAAGCCAGACCGGTCAGTTGTGGCAACTCGTGCAGGTTGCTCCTGAGGACCACGAACTCGATGCCCAGGGCCGGAATGAGCGTGTCTAATTGCCGCTTGGCTTCGTTCAAGAGGCGGATGTTGTCCAGCACCTGCTCCAGTTGTGCCCCGCGAACGTCGGCATAGACCGCCGGATCCACACCGTCGACGGAGACCACGAGCCGATCCACTCCGAGCTGAACCAGGTCGCGAGCCATCGCCGCATCGAGCAGCAGACCGTTCGTGCCGAGGCTGACCGCTATGTCCCTGGCGCGAACATCCGCGACCATCTCCAGGATGCGGGGGTGAGATAGTGGCTCGCCGAATCCAGTGAACACCACCCGGCTGAGCTGAGGCAGGTCCGCCAGTTGTTCCTGCAGGTTGTTCCAGGTGCCGGCGCTCATCGCTCCGACCGGGTCAGACCAAACGTTGCGGATACAGGTGCGGCAGGTGAGGTTGCAGCCCGTGGTCGGTTCGACGTAGAGCTTTTTGATGTCCCGCACCCGAGGGTGCAACAGCAGCTCCCCGTCGCGCTCTTCGACCCAGAAGCCGTCGGCCTCTGCCAGCCGTGGCGAAGCACGCACCGCCTCTGGCAGCTCCACCGTCCCGTTCTTTCTGAATCGTGCTATCGACACCAGTTAGTTGCTCCCCGGTTAGGCAAAGGACCTCCGAGGCCTCACTACCTCGGAGGTCCCTTGTCTATGCGTGACTGGGCAGTACCCGGCCTGCTATCCCGGTGGCTACTAGAGTTCCCCGTAGACTGAATCGAGAGCCTTGTCGGGCACATCAAATACCTGGTTGTGTGGTGGCAGTGGCTCGAGCTTCATGAACTCGGGCATCCGGTCGGCCTGCTTGCCAATGCCGGCAGCCTCATTGAACGCGCGCTCGATCTTGAGGATCTTGCTGCCGAACTTGACCACGTCATCGCTAGTCCACTTGGCGCCAAGAACCGCGTTTGCTTCTTCGACCATGCCTTCGAACCCCGATGGAATGTCCAGGATGGCAAAGGCAATAAAGAGGCAGTGCCCGCTCGAGTCGATGAACGCCGTCGTGGCCTGGAAAGCGCGGCTCAGCGCGGCCTTGCCCTCCGGGCTCAGTGGGTCCGACTTGCCGCCCACGCTGAGGATTTCGGGAGCAATGGTGTAGCCGGAGGTATGATCGGCGCCCATCGTGCTGGTGGCGTAGGTGATGCCAATACCCTTCACGGCGCGCGGCTCATAGGCCGGCATGCTCTGGCCTTTCACCACTGGAACGTGAGTCACCCCGTAGACCCGGCCCGTGGTCTCGGTGCCGGCACCCAGGATCCTGCCCAGCGGGGTGCCCTTCCCCATCTCGTGTAGCAGCTTGATTGCGCCCTTACCGTCGCCGAACTTGATCACACCAGCGGCCATGGCCACGGCAATCGTCGTGCCTGTCTCGATGGTGTCGAGCCCGTAGGCGTTGCTCAGGCGCACCAGCTCGGCGATGTCATCCAACGAGTCGATGCCGCAGTTGGCACCGAATGACCAATCCGACTCGTACTCAATACAGGAAGCGTGAGGTGTGCCGTCGGCCTTGTGCCAGGTGTTGGAGCACTGGATGATACAACCGGGACTGCAGGCGTGGTTGTAGAGTTCCTTGCCCAGACGCTGCTTGTTGCCCTCGAAGATGGCCTCTCCCGCGATCTTGGCCGCTCCCTCGAACCGCCCGGCGGAAAAGTTGCGCGTCGGCAAGCCGCCTGCCTCGTTCAGAATGTTGACCAGGATGGCCGTGCCGTAGCTATTCAGGCCGCCCTTGGGCTTGGTGATGGCGTGCGAGCGCAATGCGTCGGCCAGCTTTTTGCGGCCCTGATCAAACAGCACCTTGTCGACAATGGTCACGCCCGGGCCGCCAGTGGCATCGACAACAATAGCCTTCAGGCCCTTGCCGGCCATCACCGCACCCAGGCCGCCTCGACCGGAGTAGCGGTTCGGGTTTTTCTCCATGTCATTGAAGCACACGCCCGAGTTCCCATAGCCAAACTCCCCCGCTACCCCCGGG
>Ga0116142_10004928_pt1 | contig 12369 bp, 15 predicted proteins | sample AD_UKC033_MetaG_FD_89785 | JGI IMG/M metagenome (GOLD analysis project Ga0116142, IMG submission 89785) | Active sludge microbial communities of municipal wastewater-treating anaerobic digesters from USA - AD_UKC033_MetaG | ecosystem: Engineered > Bioreactor > Anaerobic > Digestate | place: USA... | reverse complement strand
CGTAGACAATGGCATATACCTTCTCGTTTCCAGTGTTTACCTGAGCGTCGCGAATGGTTTTGCTAATTCCCGCATGGCTGGATTTTGTCACCACAACCAGTCCCTTGCCGTGGATCGACATTATTTTGGCCTGATCATCCAGGAGGTGGTCTTTTTCAATCTTTCCCTTGCGCTCGGCGTAGGCATTGGCCATCCCGTGTTCAAAATCAGTAGTCCGCACGATTTCGCCGGTTACCATCACCAGGCCTGAGACAATCAAAGAGGATGTGCGACTCTTTATAACACGTAGCCCCGCTTCCTGCAACGATGGCTCGGACAATACGGGAAATGCCGTAGTTGTTCCATCCGGATTTACCAGATAGCGTTTCGACAGAAATACATCCGGATGGACCACGAGGGGGAGAGGTTCTTTGCGCTCATGCGCAATATTCATTAAGCCGCCGTGATGATCCATGTGGCCGTGGCTGAGAACCGCTGCTTCAATCTCAGCCGGATCAACTTCAAGCTGTTTGAGATTATAAGCCGCACCAGTTGTCGACCACCCGGCATCCAGCAGCACGGAATGTGATTCGCCCTCGCTGAATACCCGGATCAGAAGTGAAAGGCCGTGTTCGGCAACCAGGGATGGAACAAAGTACCCATCCCGGTAGTGAAGGCATCTTCTAATCCGCTCATCTGAGGGGAGGAGCACATTACAGTAGTTGTCGATAATCGTGATGATCTCCACTCGTTCTGTTTCGCGCAGCATAGGCATGAGCATGTTCCTTTCTCTTGTGATTGACGTCTCGAAGCTCAGGATAAACTCCGTCGAAGGGTGTAGCGTGATCCCGGCCGGCGCCGGACTCAGGATGACAAAAACCTTTTCCGGCAGGCTGTCGGACCGGCTCTGCATCCCCTTTTAGTAAAGGGAATCTTGGATTGACAAGCAAATGGTTGCACTTCAGATCGTTGTTCCCTACCGGGAGCATACCTGTGCCTTTCCACCGAGCCTCCTAGCGAAATCGATCGTCTGAGCGTTTTTCCTGGACCCGCCCTTTTGCTTTTTCCACCCAGCCGACCCGCTCTGCCGGATGGTTATCAAACTCCGGCACATACGGTTTGATATCAATCAGCGGGGTACCGTCAATGATATCTACATTTTCAATATAAAGGATGGTTCCTTCGCGCCTCAAGAGTTTTACCACTGAAAGGCCAAGAGGGTTCGGACGCGTCGGGGCTCTGGTGGCAAACACACCGTGAGGCTCGATATCCAAAAAGGGAATCAGTGTCAGCCTCATATCTTTTACCAGATGGAAATGATACATCAGAATGATATGAGAAAAGCCCTCGAGGTCGTTTAGCCCTTCAGCATACTCCGGCAGCACTTCGACGGTACCCTGAATGCCGGAGGCACCACAGGACTGGATGGGCATTTCCCTGCTGTCTTTAAATGGACTATGAATGATGCCGATGGAGTTGTAGGTAATCTTCATGGCTGCAACACTCTCCTCAAAAAGATTTCAAAAACCTCATCGCACCTTATGGACACAGAGCTGCCTTTTTTCGCAATCGAGGGAGCAACCGGCATCCATGATCGAATCGATGGTATTAAGAAACTGATGAAGGTTTATTTTCTTGTCATTGCTGCTCCACACCGTGGGCATTTTACCTGTGTGCACGGTGTGCCTTGCTGGTGGAGAGCCGTGGCTCCACAGGAAGAACACATGCAGTCTCCTGTCGGTCCCGTTCTCCGCCCGGACCCGCTTCCTTGACTGCGTCTCATTCCTCTTCCGCCACCTGGCCCTCCATCTCCTGAGGACCGGTTCGGTCTTCTCGTAGCATAACTGCACCCCGTTTCACCTCAAAAGTATGGTCTGATTTTGTATCCTATTTAGTGGCAAGTCGTTCCGAAAGAAAGACACTCGTTTTGCCACTGTCAAGAGCAATATCAAGCGGCACGAGCTTATTTTCAAATAACACATTCGTTGAGCTCCTGAATTCATAGCCCTCTGCTTCTTTCGAATCTGTCGTATAAATTTTCAGTTCCAAACGCTCCCCATATTTTCTCTTCATTTCCTCAGCTATCCCGATAGCTTTTTTGCAGCTCATTCAGGCCGGGTTGCCGCTGTGAAATACTATCAATTCCGCCATGACCAAATCCTCCATGTGTAATTGGCAGCCTTATTCAGATTAGTCAACATTGTCCGAACTGAACCCATCTAGACACTGAGATCAGAAGGGCTGCGGACGCACTAGACATCTCCTTTCCTGCTCATGCGGGTATCGGAGCTGTTGGACGGTCTGTACTCTGGAAGTCTTACACGTATTTACCTACGAAACAGCATTCGGCTGGCAACGGTAGAAGCACTCGCCTTTTACCCACGCCCACGTCAGTAACCCCTGGGTTTGCAGCTCCTCCAGACACTTAATCACTTCATTGTCATGCAGGCCCAGTCCCGTGGAAACGTCATGGATAGTGCATGGACGTCGCTGCAGCAGGCGTAATACATCTCCATAGTCGTGCTTAAATGCAGGAGGTTGATGATTAATGCAAGAATCGGCGATAACCTCTGCCTCAGGTGTAAAGAGGGCTGCGAACTTCTTCAGCTTCTCTTGGTTGACTGAAGCGGCGTATTCTTCTGCAGGTGGCCGGCTTACTGTGTTCAGGTGAACTCGTGTGGGGTTGATCCTCTTTACGTGTTGAGCCAATTTCCGCACCTCTGCCGGCATGTCGGTGTGTCCGGCCAGTAAAAACACTTCCAGCCAGTAGTCGCCGGCGAATTCTTCCCGGAAAGCAATAAGCCCTTCCAGCATCCTTTCGTAGCCGATATCCGGATGCGGCCGGTTGATTGATTGAAATAACGAGGAGTCACCGGCGTCCAGGGAGGGAACAATCAGGTGTGCTGCCGCAAGTTCCCGGCGCAGGTCAGGTTGCCAAAGCAACGATCCGTTTGTCAGAACTGCTATCGGAATCTTCGTTATCGAGCGAATACGGTCAATCAGCTCGCCGATACGGACATAGAGCGTGGGCTCACCCGATCCGCTCAGCGTAATGTAGTCCGGTTGGTCAATAAGCCTTTCCTTTACTTCCGCAACCACTTCCTCCAACGGCATCCATTCCTGTCGATTCACTGTCCTCGTGGTAGTGCGGCCGAGCTGACAGTAGATGCAATCGTAGGTACAAGTCTTGTAAGGCACCAAGTCGACCCCGAGAGAGCGTCCCAGCCGTCGTGAAGGAACCGGTCCGAATACATACTGCGCCATCGTAAATCTCTATGCGTTTCTATACTGATTCATTTTTCGAAATGTTGGCTTTATCACCGATAGTGACAGTCCTGAAGGGCAAAAAAGAGAACTGCGCGAATGCCATCAACACCTTATAACACCAAAAATAATTTAGATGCAACCGGTTATGAATTGCCACGAATGATGGGTTCATTGCGACTATCGGTGAGCGGTTTGGCCGTTTGCGGAACAAGGTTATTGTGCCTCAACCGCATACTGATACCTGCCGACATCACCGTTACCACGCTATCGAGGGAAGCAGTCGTAAAAACACCTGAACTCCCATTGGCATCGCTACCCAAGTCCCGGTTGTCATCATTCCTGCTGTTCCCGGAAACTCAGGACCGAACCTGCCTGAGATTCGAAGAGAACGAGGAATAAGCTCTGGTGGATCTGTGTCGCCTAAGCTGTAATCGCCATTGCGGGTCGTAGTCACGACAATAATGTCGCTATCGGAACTCCGGAGGTTTTCCCGGTACGCATCATTGGCGTATTCACCAGCATCCCTAAGTCCATCGGCATTAAGATCATTCCAAACCAGGCCCTCAATAGAGCTGACCTGCTCTTGTGCTGAAAAGTACGCGGTCACTGATCGGGCTCTACTCAGCACAAACGTGGCTGGGTTGGAGCTTCCACTGGCACAGCCGCTCCAGCACTTAAATGCATATCCTGAGGCTGGAATCGCCTCAATGGTGACATTGGTCTTGCGGCTAAAAGTATAAGTAAACGGATACGATGGCGGCATCTTGCCGTTTACTGAAACAGCGCCGCTGTTTGAAATGCTGACATCCACGGTCAGCGCCACCTTTGAGCGTTTTCAGCCGGCCTCAGCTTTTGCATCAATGAACGGCGAAATTGCTACTAATGTTATGGAAAACATCAGCCATACAGAACGAGCCGAGCGCCGATATGTATTCATAGGATTCTTCCTGCTCGTTGCCCCAAAAAAAGAAGCCTCTGATTTTTTCCGTCGAGTATCAAATCCGGTACAACAACTCCTCCGCCAGGTCGCGGGGCATACCGACCACGAGCCGGTCCCGGCCTATTTTGCCATAACTCCGTGAATCAGGACATCCAAAAGACAGGCATATTTGTCTCGTGAGATGGGCCCGCGCTACAACAGCCCCGCAAGCAGCCATGAAAGTCGATACTTCTGCGGCCAAACAGGTTCCCTGAAGGCGTTGCCACAAGCGAATGATCTTCATCGTCAATTCAGGTTGAGCCAACGAAACGATCACCTCGGAATTGTTGTTCGTTCCAATCGTAATTCCTGTGATCTTCTCCTGAAGGTAAGGTGTGGATCTGATAATTGATCTCACTGGATCCGCATCCATTCCAGTCTTGCTGGTCATGGTTTGGACCAGTGTTTCGTCATTATCGTCCCATCCGAAACTTCGTTGGCCACCGGGGCAATTCAACAACTCCTTCGTAAGCGTAATAGGCCTGGTTTGTGCCTCTGCAATAGCTTCGCAAAATCGCATCGGCCGTTCGACAAGATCCCCCTTCGGAAGCTGACCCTTATGAAACCGCACCCCTACCCACCGTCCGCCTAAACGCTCTTCGAGACCTCTTGCACAACTCATTCTATCGTATCTCCTGTTTGCTTTTGTTAGAAATAAGGTATTGAGTACTGAGCAGGTACGGAATCTATATCGGCAGGGAAATAGCCTCCACGGGACATTCGTCTACGCAGAGCCCGCATTCCGTGCACAGACTTTCGTCTACCCGGGCTATTTCCTGCTCCAGGGTAATAGCCTCCACCGGACAGATATCGACACATGTCCCACAGCCGGTGCACTTTTCTTCATCCACTAATGCTGCCATGTCTTGAACGTCCTCCTGTTTTCTCTATTATTCCAAGCCCATTCTGCGCTTATATTGTTTCACCTCATCGAATTTCCGTCTGATTCGGAAGGCGATTAAGTGCTCAAGCGATTCAGGCAGATTGCATAGTGCCTCATACGATAGAGGTGTGGTGCCGGGTCAATTGCCCCGGCACCTGTCTTTATTATGCTTCTTTTGGCGAGGCTCCGGCCTCGAGTTCATCGATCCGGGCGCGGACATCCTTCAGAACCTGATCAAAGTACCTGGCTTGTTCCTTAAGGCTATTTAGTTCCTCTTCCTGTACGATACCAGAACCCCACGGGGCTGGTGGTGACATCCAACGAATACCCCCTCCCGGCCCGTAAAACCCGGCACGCTGCCAGCCAGTCAAACCGGTTGCATAAAACCGGTTACGCCAGCCTCGACCGCCTCTGTTCCAGCCCCGGTAGCCTCCGCCGAAACCGTTATACACATATCCGGGTACTCCTGACCCAGAGCAGTACCCTCTCCCCCATCCCGTCATCGGGCCCAGACCTGCTGGACCGGTTCGATCTCCACCTGGCATAGTACACCTCCTATTGTTGTAATACACACGTTACCTCGGAACCGAATGCTTTATGACGTGATCAGCTCCACACGTGTCATCGCCCGGTTCCATTCCTTGACCCCCTGCTGTTATGGCAGCCGGGCGTCGTTGCTATCTCCGTCCATCTTTGATCTAAAAATGCCCTCCTCGCCGTCGAGTACGAATTCGGTTGTGTCGCCCCTGGCACCCTGGCATAGCAAATGCCTTAGCCGATTGTTCATTCTTAAGACTACCGGTAAGAAAAGCGTCCAGTACGTCTGCAACTGGTCCACACACGAAATCGAAGACCCGAATACCAGACAATGTTAGACTTCGATCGAGACTATCCGAAACCGCACCACAGATGAGGACATCGACTTCGAGTTCAACAAGCTCCTGTGACCGCAAGAGTGGTCCATACTGATGCAGGAAGATCTTCTTGCGTTCCACCTCACGGCCGTCTTCCACCTTTACCAACAACAAAGAGCTGGCGACATCAAATACTGGAACGATTCTATTGTGCCAATACGAGAGTGCAATATTCACAATCCTGAATTAAGCAAAGTCCGTGCCACATTGGTTTCTATCAATTAAGCCATTGTTATAGTGCATCTTTTTGTCTAAGAGCCGTTTATTCATGAAATGTAATAGGGCATTTTGCAAATATTTTCATCCCATCATGTTGCAAGATGCATGATTATTTGTTAGGTTTTCATTGTCACCTTATCTTAGGAGGGCGCAGCAGATGCGAAACAAGGACAATCAGCATCCGCAACGCGACACGATCCTTGAATCTATTAACGAAGGAGTCTTCACTGTCGATTTACAGTGGCGTGTCACCACCTTTAATCGGGCTGCTGAACGCATCACCGGAATAACCCGCGAGGAGGCTTTGGGCAGGCCGTGCTGTGAAGTCTTTAGGGCCAATATCTGCGAAAAAGCGTGCGCTCTGAAACGCACGATCGCGACCGGAAAACCGCTGGTTAATGTCACGGCTCATATTATCAATGCAGCTGGACGGCGTATCCCAATCCGCGTCTCCACCGCCCTGCTCACGGGAGGAAACAATGCGGTCATCGGCGGCGTAGAGACCTTTCAGGATCTCAGCCGGGTCGAACAGCTTCAGAAGGAGCTTGCGGCTCATTACACTTTCGAAGATATTGTGGGGCGAAGTCCACTGATGTCCGGCCTTTTTGACATTCTTCCCCAGATTGCCGAAAGCAGCAGCACAGTCTTGATCGAGGGAGCGAGCGGAACCGGCAAGGAACTTTTTGCCCGTGCCATCCATAACCTCTCGGCTCGTCGGCACCAACGCTTCATAGCAATCAACTGCGGCGCGCTACCGGACACCCTGCTGGAGTCCGAGCTTTTTGGCTATAAAGCCGGTGCCTTCACCGACGCGCGCCGAGACAAACCGGGGCGCTTTGCTTTGGCGAATGGTGGAACGATTTTTCTAGATGAGATTGGTGATATTTCACCCGCCATGCAGGTCCGACTGCTGCGGGTGCTTCAGGAAGGTTCTGTCGAACCGTTAGGTGCGGTGGAGCCGGTAAAGGTAAATGTGCGCGTTGTTGCGGCGACAAACAAGAATTTGAGTAAGCTGGTGCGGACCGGCAAGTTTCGCGATGACCTGTTTTATCGGATCCGGGTGGTCCATCTGGTGCTTCCCAGTCTGCGGGAGCGGCGCGAGGATATACCCCTGCTCATTGATCACCTGGTGACCAAATTCAACAACCGCCAGGGCAAGGACATCGCGGGCGTGTCAGACGAGGTCATGGCCCGGCTCATGCAGCATGATTATCCGGGCAATATTCGAGAGTTGGAGAACATCATCGAGCAGGCTTTCGTGCTTTGCCGCGGAAGTCTCATCGAGCTGCATCATCTTCCGCCCGAATTGCATCCTGTAGGCCGCCCGGCATCGAGTGAGATCCATGGAGCGATGACGTTGAGATCAATGGAACGGTATCTGATTGCTGAAGCTTTGAGCCGCCATCAGGGTAATCGCCGACGCGCTGCCAAAGTCCTGGGGATTGACTGCAGCACCCTCTACCGGAAAATTAAGTCGCTTCATATTGAAACTCCGCTTAAAGACGGTCGAAGCAGTACCGTCTCAGGGGTAAGACGCAAATAAGGGTAGGAGAGACCGGACGATCAGAATTGCTCTTCAGCGGTTCGGCAGAAAAATGCACAGGAACAAAGAAGTCGATATACCATACTGTTAATGATCTTCCAGCGAAAACCGGGACCGATGAAGAGCCTTTTGCCTTGCTCAGCTTCCCAATGGGCAAAAGCGATTCAGCGACAAGAGAGGCGCTGCTCCTGCTACGGTAACGCCGTAGAACACCGCAGGCTTATCAGTCAGAAACTCTCTTATGGTATCATTCACCAGTGTGCTTCCGGTTACCACTAAGAGGTCACACCACTTCGTGTTCTCCCCAACACACGATGGGTCTTGTATGGTTACGCCGAACTTCGTCTGGCCGATATTGCTCTCATCCAGGTCGGTTATCCGCACCGAAAAGTCCTGCGCAAGTGCTTCCGCCATGCGTGGCTGAAAGCCGACCAGAAAGATTCGCGGACAGCCATATTCGGCGTGAATGTGCGCGACCAACCGCTGGCTGCACTCCTGAGGCGCGCGATCCTTGCAGTGTACAGTACCCTCGGCAACTCCGGCATAACGCATGACCGCATTCAGTGTGGATATGAAAATAGCCCGCCGAAAGTTGTTGGCCAGATTCATTTCCACGACCTCGTTTACCGTACCCTGGTAGTTGCCGAACCTATCGGTAAACGCATGGCCCCGAGCTCCCCGAAAGCAGGCCTCCATCATGCGCTCCCGCCCCTTTAAGATCGGATAGTCCTTTTCTTCAGGGTTGCCGATAGCTTCTTCCGGGGAGAGGGTTTGGGCAACCACCATAACCTCTTCGGCGCCCCATTGTCGTTGCTCTACGATATTTCTCAACTTTTCTTGCAGTAATGCATACATCATTCAACCTCCGGTAAAGGCTTTTATCCATCGTAGCCGCAGGACCAGAAACAACTCTTTCCCAACGGCCACTTCCATTTCTTCTCCCACATCTCTCGGCAGTTCGACCAGGAATGCCGCCTCTCCCACTTGTACCGTGAGCCGGAGCAGGAAATCTTCCGAAAGCACCTCGACTACCCGGCCCCGCAAGGTATTGATGTCCGGCCCTGGAGGGGATTGGTTATACACCATGATGTGGCTTGGCTGAATGGCGATTTTCGAAACCCGATTCTCGTGGTGATGAATTACAATGGGTATCCCTTTGACGCCGACTTCCATGAAGTCATGTCCCAGCGGCCGCACATAGTCACAGTCGAAAATATTCGGTTCACCTATAAAAGTAGACACGCCCTTTGTGCGAGGGGTGAAAAAAATTTCCTGGTAGGTTCCGACTTGCTCCACCCGACCCTGATGCATGACTGCAACCCGGTCGCCCATTTCCTCAGCTTCGGAAAAATCATGGGTAACGTAGAGAGTAGTAATCGCCAGCTGCTTCTGGAGGCGCCGGAACTCCATCCGGAAGTGCTTTGAAAACCTCATGTCGGTGCTGGACAGGGGCTCGTCCAGCAAGAGCACTCGCGGACAAATTGCCAGAGCCCGGGCCAGTGCTACCCGCTGTTTCTCGCCGCCGCTCAATGTTTTCGAATAGCGGTGAGCAAGGTGCTCTATCCGCATGAGATGAAGCAGTTCGTCGACCCGCTGCTGAATTTCCCGTTCTGATGTCCCATTCGATCGCAATCCATAAGCGATGTTAGCTTCGACATTGAGATGGGGGAACAAAGCCAACTGCTGAAAGAGGTACCCGATGGCTCGGCGCCCGGGAGGAAGTGCGTCTATCGCGACATCATCAAAGAATACCGATCCTTCATGAGGAACAAGGCCGGCAATGGCGTTAAGAAGTGTGGTCTTTCCCGCTCCGGTTGGTCCCAGAAGAACCAGTAGCTCCTTGTCGTTAACCGTCAAAGTTACATCATCGAGGACATGGTTGGTTACTGCTTTAAGGTGTATGTCCGGCATTCTTCGGTCCACGTGTGAGTGAGTTTTAATTCCACCATGAGAAAAAGACGCTCGAAGAGGAAGCAAAGCACCGAAAGCATCCCCAGGCAGACTATGACGATATCGATGCGGATCAGACTTTGAGCCTTCATCAGAAGTGCTCCGATACCCGTGGGAATAGCGACCATTTCCGCGGCAACGATAACCCGCCAGGCCATGCCCGCCTCCAATCGCAGGCCGGTGAATATACTGGGAAGGGCCAGCGGAAGAATCACGGTCGTCAATATTCTCGTTTTAGAGGCTCCAAGCACCTCCGCAGCCTTGATGTAGTCTGCATTGACTCCGCGAATTCCAGTAATCGTGTTGTAAAGAACGGGAAAAAACGAGCAGATGAAAATAATTGCGATCGGCAGAAGCTCGTTGATTCCAATCCAGAGCATCAAAATCGGAAGCCAGCCGATTGCCGGGATCGGATACAGCAAACTGAAGAGCGGGTGAAAGCTGCGGTTGAGCGTCTCCTTGCACCCCATCGCTATCCCCATGGCGATGCCGGCACTGGAGCCGATGGTGAAGCCAGTCACAACCCTTACCAGACTCTTGAGCACATGTTCTGCCAGCATGCCGTTCAGAATTAAATAATAGCCCTGCTGCACGACCACGGAAAACGGTGGCAGGAAGAAGTGCCCTGAAGAGGCGCCTGACCGTGCTCCGATCTCCCAGGCGGCTACCAGCACCAGCAGGGGAACGATGCTCCAGAGGCTGAATAGACTGCGTCGTTTATTCATTGTGGATCCACCGCAAGTCTAGTACGTCTTCCGCCTGAAAGCGCACTGGCATGTTTCCCAGCTTCACCAGATAGTCGATCGTGGCTTGCACCGCTGCCGGGTCAAGATCGGTTGTGCAAGCCAGGCTTTTGGTAAGCGACCGGAATACCACCTCGGGAAGAACCTCCTGCCCTTTCACTATCGCTGCTGCCTCTAACGGAAAAGCCTGTGCTCCGGCCCGGGTCAACTCCGACGCAACGATTGAGGCAGCATCTTCCGGATGATCCGTCAGCCAGTGAGTCGCGCGGTCGGTAACTCTCACGAGCTTTTCAACCACTTCAGGGTGTTTTTTGAGCAACTCATCAGTGACCACTAAAACACTTCCCTGCATGTTGGGCCACAAATCCTGGGCCCTTACGAGGACTGTGAATCCCTGCGCTTCCGCCATCGTGGGGTACTGTTCACTCATCAGCGCAGCATCGAGCTGACCGGCACAGAGGGCCATAAGCTGTTCCGGGGGGCTCATGCGTCTGACATTGTCCAGTACCTTGGTGCGGTCTAGGTGATACATTTCGATCAGCTTATGCAGAAGCGCATCGGTTGGACTGCCTTCGCGCGCGCAGCCAATGCGAATCTGCGGATGTTCCAGGTCCCTAACACTCTTTATGGTTACTGGATCAACAGCGAGACTATAACCATACTTGTGTGTTCCTGCCACAATTTTCAGCGGCGCTCGTCCATTGGTATAGGCGGTTATCGCCGGAATCAGACAAAGGTATGCCGCGTCGATCCCTCCATTGACCAAGGCGGCTGCCAACGCTACTCCGGTAACGTAACTGTCGAAGCCCTCAATGATGATTCCTTCTTCCTGAAACCACCCCTTGCTTTCGGCAATATAGAAGCAGGCAGCGTGGCTGTTGAACTCTACCGCCAGCCGTATCGGTCGGGATGAAGATTGAGGATCAAAACTCTCAACAGTTCTGTTTCCCCAATGCATCAGAATGGCTGCCACTCCAAGGGCAAGAGCAATCGTACCGGCCGTGACTAGAATTGTCTTCCCTGACTTCTGTAGGACCATACTCAATCTCCGCTATTGTACCAGATCAAACGAGCATTCGTGCGACCACTGAAAAAACAGCCAGGTAGCCGGCTCGGACGACGCCTGCTTTTTCGCAAACTCATCCGGCCAGAAGCGTCCCAATCCGAATTCAAAGCGGTCCCCGTGCGGAAGCGACACTTGGGTGACAAGGTCCACCTCTTCTCCCACTTCCTTTCCGGATTTTCCGGTCGGGTCGCGGTATTCGCTCGGGTTGAGGTACCAGGCGTCCTTCCGCTCCGCCAGCCCGAAACGATGATACTCGACCTTGACATATAGCCACGGCTTCGGCCGCAGTTCCATGCCAATTTCGGTATCTTTCAGATTCATCCACTGAAACAGGTTCATCCGGCCGTACATTTTGTCCCGCGCTCCAAACACGCCATCGAAGGTTTCGTGGTCACCGTCCTCAGGGTTACTGTCGCCGGAGGCATAGCTATAGGCGATGCTGATTTTCGGCCGAAACCGATTTTTGAAGCTATATCCGATTGAACAGTGATATCCATAAGCATCGATATCATCTTCGGAATAGTCTCCCTGTTGAACAACCAGCGTGCAATCCACATCGAGGCTGTTTTTGCCGCTCCAGGAAGTCCGTGTTCCTAGATACCAGGAATCAAAATCGCCGAGTCGGCTGTTTTCGCCTTTGTATCGCTCATGATCATCCACTTTGCTAACCCCAAATGGTTCTAAATACAGAGCACCGAATCGTTCAAGCTGAAATCGGCCGTAGACGGCAGCACCTTCAAATCCATGACGGTGAGACAAGCTGAATGTATTCGGCTCATGAAGCATAGTACGGCCATAGAAAGCATCGATGAATCCGGTACGGAGT
>Ga0116142_10004926_pt1 | contig 12370 bp, 7 predicted proteins | sample AD_UKC033_MetaG_FD_89785 | JGI IMG/M metagenome (GOLD analysis project Ga0116142, IMG submission 89785) | Active sludge microbial communities of municipal wastewater-treating anaerobic digesters from USA - AD_UKC033_MetaG | ecosystem: Engineered > Bioreactor > Anaerobic > Digestate | place: USA... | reverse complement strand
CTCGACGTCGGGTTCGGTCGGCATCGGCTGTTCGACAGCGATCATGGGTATCGCCGGTGCCGGCATCGGCGTCTGTGGCATGGCGAGATTGGCGAGCGCAGGCCCTGGCCCGAAGCCGAATCGTCCTTCCAGTTGCGGATACAAGGCCATGCGCACCTGCTGCGCGGCGAAGGGCAAGGCGATGAAGGCGAACACGATCAGTGCGGCAATGCGCAGCGCGCCGAGCACCCGCGCGAGGCGCAGGCCAGTCGGCAGCGCACGCACGACGAGCCCGAATGCGAGCACGAGCAGCAGGCTCCACACCGGCGCACCAGGCTCCTGGTAGGCAAGCAGCAGGTACATCGCAGCGAGCACGCCGCCGACGAGGCCGAACAGGCGCGCGGCGAGCAGCGCGATGATTGCGGCAAGGAAAGCATCGAGCAGGGTCCAGCGCGACAGCCAGCTGCCGACGGCGCGATCGCTGCCCGGCGCGGCGACGAGGCGATGACCGTACGGCAGGTGCAGGGTCGTGGTGACCTGGTCGAACACCTGCTGCCAGCCGGTCACCGGCAGTGTGCCGGCCGGGGCATCGATGCGCAGACTGGCACGCAGATCGACCTGCGGGGTGCGCCACTCGGTGCCGGTCAGGCCTTCGCCCTGCCCGCGCGTGACCAGCAGCGATTCGTCGTCGCCCTCGACACCGCTGCCCGCGCGCTGCAAGGCATATGGCGCGGCCGCGTCGAAGCGCCAGCCGCTCTGCATGGTTCCGCTCACACGGTCGCGCGCGAACCAGCCGGCGCCGGAGAAGTCGAGCCAGGCTTCGCGCACCAGGACAAGCCGGTTCGCCTCGGCCGGATCGAGTCCGCGCGAGCGCACCTCGATTGCCAAGGTGCCGCCATCATCGAGCGCGAATGCCGGCAATGCCTGCCAGTCGTTGGGTACGTTGGCCTGACGCGGATCGACCTGCACGGCGCCGCTGACTCCGGTCACGCGCAGCGAGGGCATCGCCTGGTAACTCCACACCTCCTGGCTCGCCCACTGTTCCGGCACGCGCGCGACCAGACGTTCGACCGGCCTGATCGCGCGCGCGATCAGGCTGATTTCGTTCGACCCCGGCTGCACCTGCACGCGCAGCATGCCGTCTTCGTCCAGTCGCGCGGGCCAACGCGTGCTGGACAGCGCGACCGGCACGAAACCTTCCGGCAACGCCGGACCGAAGCGTTCTTCGCGCGCCTGCCCGGAAGCATCGATCGACACGCGCGTGGTCAGCTCGCCCGGCACGTTGTCGGTGAACCTGCGGAACACGGTCAGATCGACGCTGTCGGCCTCGACCGCGCCACCCTGCGCGCGGCCGAGCGTCAGGGCCTTGCCCGTACGCTGCACCGGCAACACCGGCCTGCCGTCGACGCTGAGCGCGATCGAGGCGATCACCTCGGGTACGTCGAGCGACTGCGGACGCTCATCCCAGTCGATGCGCGCGCGCAGCTCGTGGCTGCCGGCGCCAAGCCAGAGCATCGGTCCCTGGCGGTCGACCACGACCGCAGGCCGCCCACCGACCGTGACCCGCTGCGGCCAGTGCTGCGCATTGCCGGGCAGCGGCACCCAACCTTCCGCGGCCAGCTGCCAGCGTTGCGTGATGGCGACGCCGCTCGCATCCGCAGCCAGTTCGAGCACGCCGGGCCATTGGCAGAGGTAATCGTCGCGCTGCGCCCCGTTGCGGCCGGCGATCAGCGGACAGGCACGATGTTCATGGCCGTTCAGAACCCACGCGCGCCAGGGTTCGAGCGGTGCCGGCACGACCGGTTCGGCGGCCTCCACCGTGACGGCCAGCAACAGGATCGAGATCAGCAGCCATGCACGCATGATGGTCCCTCCACTTCGGAACGATGGCGATGCAACGCGACGAGGAAGTCGCCGGGGTTTGCTCAATGGGCGAGCAAACGCCAACCCTGTTCGAGACAGGCCAGCACGAAACCGGCGAGAAAGAACAGGTAGCTGTAGCGAAGGTAGCGGTACTTGTGGCGGCGCAGATAGGTGCCGAGCGAATAGATGTCGGCCACCCAGGTCGCATACGGCACCCCGCCCGGCATCAGCACGCGGTTCATCTCGATCAGATAGCGCTCGCGCGAGAGTTCGGCGAAATGGCCGAAGAACAGCAGGTTGAAATGCGGCGGCAGGGTTTCGTCCGTGAGACGGATCGGCCGGTACTTCGGCAGCACGGCGAGGATCGCCAGCAGCAGGGCGACCAAGGTGAAACCGGCGAGGATCAGCACGCCGGTGCGCAGCTCGGGGTCGTTGACGCGACCGAGCGACAGAGTCAGCACGATCGACGACACGGTGATGATGATGTTGGCCTTGGTGTCGGCCATCGCCGACAACTGCACGTGGTGCTGCTGGGCCGTGCGCAACACATTGTCGGCCGTGTTGCGCTCGGGGATGTCCGAGTAGCTCAGCGGAGCCTTCACCGGGTCGGCCATGCCTGCGTTCCGTGGTCGAGATGCGACGCATCTTACCGGCATGGGGCGGCTATTTGACCTCGAACTCGCCGACCAGCACCGTTTCGCGCTGGTCGCGCAGACGCAGGATCACCGACTGCTCCTGCTGTCCGGGGCGGCCGAAGCCGGTGAAGAAGGCGAGGCGCAGCGAGACCGTGCCCGAAACGACCTGCTGGCGGTTGCCGTAGTAGTTCACTTCGACCCTGTAGGTGCCCGGGATGGCGCGCTTGAGCATGAACTCCTCGGGACCGTAGCCGGCGGTCAGGTCGGCCGACATGCGTCCACCCTGGTGGGTCAGGCGATGGCCGTAGAAGGCGCGCTCGCCGTGCGGGTCGGTGACCCAGAGGTCCATGTCGGAGTTGTCGGCGTCCCAGCTCAGCACCACGCGCAGGTCGACCGGCAGGTTGCGCAGCAGGCGCGCGTCGTAACGCGCGGTATCGATGCCGGCCTTCGTCGCGATCAACGCGTTGAGCTCGGTCAGCGCGATCAGGCCGACTTCGGCGAAACGCGGATCCCACGGCCGCGCGGCGACTTCGTACAGCGCGTCGGCGGCCTTCTGCGTTGTGCCGGCGGCGGCGTAGGCCAGGCCAAGGTCGCGGAACGACTGCGGCTCGAACGGCGCCAGCTCACGCACCTCCTCGAACAGCGGCACGGCCAGTGCGGCCTGGTCCGCCTGCAGCAGGCGATAACCGAGGATGCGCAGCACCTGGCGGTTCTCGAGCTCGAGTTCGGCAAGATTCGACAGCACGCGCAGGGCCAGCGCATCGAGCTTGCGCTCGAACAGCAGGTCGGCGACGTCGAGGTAGAAGGCGCTGCTGTCCTGCCAGTCCACACGCTCGTCCAGATAGGTCGCGTACAACGCCTTGGCATCGGCTTCGCGCAGGCGCGCGATGTACGGCGCGTCGGGCGTCCATTTCTTCAACGCGATCGTGGCCTCGACCGGCGCGGGTTGTCCGGGCGCGGCAGCGGCCACATCGGCGCGACGCATGCGGCTGCCCGTGACCTGCACGGATTCCAGCCGTTGCTCGTCACGCGCCGGCGCGGCGGACGGTGGCGGCGAAGGCGGCGGTGGCGGTGCGCCAGCGGCCATCGGCGCAGCCTCGGCGAGGACCGCGTGACTCTGGCGATACGCTTCCCCGGCAACCTTCTGCAGCGGCGGCTTCGTCTTCTGGAAGTCGCGATTCCACCATGCGAGCTTGTCGGCATACTGCGCGGCGATCGTGTCGAGGTGGGCATCCCTGTCCTTGCGCTCGCGCACCTGCTCGCGCTCGCGCAGGGCGAGATATTCGCCGCGCAGCGGCGCCGGCGGCTCGATGCCGTGGCGCGCGTAGTCGGCCACGGTGTCGAGCACGATCAGCGAGGTCTCGCGTGTGACCAGGCCGAACTCGAGGCCGAGGCGGCGGATCGTGGCGCGATGCAGGCCGCGTTCGCCTTCGAGGCGTTCGATGCGCTGGCGCGCCCACAGTCGCGCCGCGAACGGTACCGATCCCGGCTCCGCCTCGACCGCCGCAGCCAGCGGAATGTTCACCACGCGCTCCCCGCGGATCGCTTCACGCACGCGCACGCGCAACTCGCGCGGCGGTTCGCCGGTAATGCGGCCGTGCAGGCGCAGACGACCGCGCGACCAGGCTTCGGCATCGGCGACGATGTCGGCATCGCCGGCCGCCTCGATCGCGAGGATCGTCGCCGTCGTCGTCAGCAGCGCGCCGCTTGCCGCCTCGAGGCCGCGCGTGAGATCGACCACGACGCCATCCCGCGCGAGCCGGCGCAGCACGGCACGATCCGACGAGGCCGAGGCGTTGACCGGGATGATGCGTGCCTTGGCTTGGTCGAGGCCGGCCGGCAGCACGCCGGTGCCGTAGTTGGCGTGGCCGTCGGTGAACACGAGGATTTCGTCGAGCGTGGCGTCGATCTTCCAGGCGGCGAGGTTGGTCGCACCGTCGTAGACGGTTTCCTGCAGGGCACGCTTGAGGGCCTGCCAGTCGCCGTCGCGGATCGTGTAGCGGCCACCATCCTCGACCACGTCGCGCACGCGCACGAGCGCAACCTCACCATTGCGCATCTCCCTGAAATACGCATCGAGCAGGCTGAACTCGGCCGCGTGGTCGCGCTGTCGTGCGGAGGCGGAGCTGTCCCACACCAGACCGACACGCGACGCCGGCCTGCGTGCAAGGCGCGGCAGTGCGAGCGGCAGATCGGCATACAGGTAACGTGCGCCGTTCCAACGTTCGACCAACGCCGGCGCCGGTGTGTCGGCACCACCATCAGGCACGGCGAGTTCGACCCAGCCGCGCGCGACGAAATCATTGCGGCGGACCGTGGCGCGGTAGCGCGTGCCGACCGCTGCGAGTTTCAGCGCACCGTCGAGGCCGTCGGCACGCGTCAGCACCGGCTTCTGCGCCGCGTTTGCCACGTCGATCTCGAGCGCGAACGAAGCCAGCTTGTTGGCCTGGGCGAGCGGATAACGGTACGACCACTGGCCGTCGCGGCCTTCCAGCGCCTCGCTGATCCAGACCACCACGCGGCGCGTGCCCTTGGCCGGCAACGGATACACACGCAGGCGGAACACGTTGCCGCCGGCCGTTTCGAGCAGGGCCGGATCGACGCGCCGGCGGATCGTGTCCTCGAACACCTGCTTGCCTCTGGCCTTCTCGACCGGCACGGCATCGCGCAGCACGCCGTCGATGTCGAGCGCGAAACCGTCGACCGCCTGACCATCCAGCAGCGGGAACACGAGTTCGCCTTCGAGCACGCGCGCGTTCGGATTGACGAACACCATCTCGACGCGCGTGCGCGCGAGTCCGCCGACGATTTCGGCGCGCACGTCGAGGTCACGCAGCGCGACCGGCTCACCCCCGTCGCGCAGCTCGACCCGCGGCGGCGGTGGCGCGACGATCGATACGGCATGCAGCGGCACGGAGGCTACGAAGAGGAGCGTCAACAACAACGCACGCACCCGCACGGAAAGGATCGAAGGCAGGCTCATCGGCAAGGCTTCCCTGGAAATGCGAACCGCGGCGCGGCCCGTCGTGGTGGCATGCAACGAAGATGCATCGCATGCGGGGTTGGAGGGAAGCCACAGCCTCCCGCAGGAGCCCCTTCAAGGGCGATGTTTTTCGGCGCGATGCAAAGAAGAAGCATCGCCCCTGAAGGGGCTCCTACGCGGCGAGCGCCTCGAGCGCCAAACCATGCAACCCCGGCGGCCCCGCAAGCGCACTCGAGAGTGAAAGATCGACCTTGCCGCCATCGAGGGCGGTAAACACGCCGCCGGCTTCGCGCACGACGACGACGAGCGGGGCTACGTCGAGGATGTTGAGGTCGGATTCGATGACGAGGTCGATCGCGCCGCGGGCGAGCAGGTGGTAGTGCAGGAAATCGCCGTAGCCGCGGATGCGACCGCTGCGTGCGACGAGGCCGGCGAGTGCGTTCCAGCGCCGCGGATCGCAGGCCAGCGACTTGAGGTTGCCGGTCGAGATCGCTGTCGCCGGACCGAGTTCGCGCGCACCGGATACTCGGATCGCGCGCCCGTCGCGCCCGTTCGTGCCGAGGAAAGCGCCACCGCCACGCGTCGCCCAGGTGCGTTCGCCGTATTCGCCGGCCGCCGACACGCCGAGCACGAGTTCGCCTTCGTGCATCAGCGCGATCTGGGTCGAGAAGAACGGATAGCCACGCACGAACGACTTCGTGCCGTCGATCGGGTCGATCAGCCAGAGAAAGTCGCTGTCGCCTTCGCGGCCTTCCTCCTCGCCGTAGTAGGCATGGCCGGGAAACGCCGCGCGCAGCACGCGCTTGATCGCCGCCTCGGCCTCGCGGTCGGCTTCGGTCACCGGCGTGGCATCGGCCTTGGTCTCGACGGCAAAGTCACGCGCGCGGTAGTGCGCGCGGATGCCGACCTCGGCGGCATCGGCGGCGGTGTGCGCGGCGACGAGGGCACGGTCGAGAAAGGTGCGTGCGAGAGTCATCAGAACAGCTTGAACAGCTCGCCACGGATGACCAGGTGCGAGGAACCATCCGCTTGCGGCTGGCCGATGTAGCGCAAGGCCTCGCTTACGCGCACATCGTCGTTGCGCGCGGACAGGAAGGCCTCGGCATCGAATCCGGCGGGTGACACGGAAAAGCGGCCTTCGACCGCGAGATCGCCGCGCCCGTCGTCTGCGAGCGTGCCGGCGATGCTGCCATCCGGCCTGGAAGCGAAATCGGCGAGGATGTCGGAGAAGCGCGCCTCGGCGCTGCCGCTGACACCGGCCTCGGTCCAGCGCGCCGTGCCCGCGGCATCGCTGACGCGACCATCGGCGAAGGTGGCCTTGCTGAAGGTGCCGGTGACCGCACCGAGCAGGCTCAGCGAGGGGATGTCGAGCGCCGGCGCGAACAGTGCGGCCGGCACGCGGAAACGCACGTCACGCGCCTCGATGCGACCGCTTCCGGTACGTTCGAGCACGCCGGAACCGTCGATGTCGGCACCCTTGATGCGCAGGTCGGCGACCACCCGGCGGCTCAGCAGCGGCGCCTTGTCGATGCGCCAGTCGAGTTCGCCGAGATCGCGGCCGAACACGCTGATGCCATCGGCGTGACCGTCCCAGACCGTGCCGCGCACGCCGACCAGGCTGATCGGACCGGCCTTCGGCGCGATGTAGCGCCAAGCCACGTCGGCCGGCATCGTCCACGCGACCACGACAGCAACCACCAGGGCCAGCACGAGCAGGGCAAACAGCCACTTGATCAGTTTCATCATCGGTTCTTGGGCGAGGCGAAGGCGGGAAAATGCACGATGCTCAAGGTACATCCTCGAGCGTTACGCGGGCGTTGACGAGGCCGCTCGAGTCGATGCGGTCGGCCGAGAAATCCGAAACCTGCACGCCATGTTCGCGGGCGAGGCGTTCGATCCAATCGATGATCGTGTCGAAGGCGGCGAACTCGAAGCCGGCGCGCACGCTGCGTGGGCCGACCGGCTCGATGCGCTTGAGCACGCCATCGAGGCCGCCACTGCGCGCGCTGGCATCGGCCAGGGCGAGCAGCGACTTCCCCTGGCGGTCGGCACGCGTCTGCGTGCCTGCGTTGCGCAGGCGTGCGATTTCGGCCGCCGAGGCGCGCACGAAGGCGAGCTCGCGGCGCGCCTGGTCGAGGCGCTCGCTGCGCAGGTCGCGCTCGACACCGAGTGGATGCCAGGCAAATGCCCACAACAGCACGCCGACAACGACCACCGCGCCGATCTTGAGGATGCGCTGGTCGCGTGCGCTCTGTGCCTGCCACCAGGTCGCGATCATGGCGCCACCGCACGGATGCGCAGGCGACCATCGGTCGCGTTGTCGATCGGGTTGGTCGCGGTCAGTTCGGCGCCGAGGCCGGGCGTGGCGGCAACCTGCTCGCGGATGCTGTCGAGTGTCTGTACATCAGGTGCGCGCAGGTTGATCTCGAGCATCTCGTTGCGGAACTCGAGGCCGCGCAACTGCACGCGCGTGGTCGCGCCGAGGATCGGCGCGATGCGACCGAGCAGGCGCAACAGGCCACTCGAGGCATCGCCACCGCGCAGGCCTTCGAGGCGCGCGCGCATGACCAGTTCCGGCGGACGCGCGCGTTCGGCCGCGCCGAGGTCGGGAAAGGTTTCGGCAAGGCTGGCCGCGCTGGCCGCCTCGATGCGATCGAGGCTGCGACCGAGCTGCACGACCTCGACGATGCGATGCGCGAAGGCCATGACGACCACGGCGGCGGCGAGAGCCGCCGCGCGCCACCACCAGCGCTGGCCGCGCGCCTGGCGCTGGCGACCGGCGAACTCGCCATGCAGCAGGTTGAGCGTCGGTGCGCCGAGTTGGCGGGCGAAGAAGGCGAGCGCATCGCCGACACCGACCTGGGTGCGCAGGTCGACCGCCTGGATCGGTACCGGTGCCGTGTCCTCGCCGACGACATGCACGTCTAGCGGCGTGTCGAAGCCGGCGTCGCGCACCCGTGCAAGCCAATTGGTCGCGTCCCCCAACGGGCAGGCGAATGCGGTCCATGGCGCCAGCCGCGCGATCACGCGACCGTCCTCGACGAGCAGGCTGGCCGGCGCCAGGGCCAGCGATTCCGGCAGCATGACATCGGCGCGGATGCCGTCGGCTGCGAGACGCTCGATCCATTCGCGCAGGCGGGCGCGCGCAACCACGGCGATGCCGGTATCGCCATCGGCCATCGGCACGGCGGCGAAATGCAGGTCCTCGACATTGCCGAGCAGGTTTTCCTCGACCGCGTACGGCACGGCCTGCAGCAGCTGCGTGCGATTGCGTGCGCCGATCTTCGCCTGGGTCAGCAGCACATCCTCGGCCGGCACCAGCACGATGACCTCCTCGGCTGCGGCGAGCACGGCTGCAGGCGGCTTGCCCTGCGCGCTCGCATGCGACGCCCGCGCGTCCACCGCCAGGCGTCGCCAGGTCAGGCGGCCGTCACTGGCGAGGCGGATGAGGAGGCGTTCGGACATGCGGGGCATTGTATGAGAAGCCGGGAATGGAGAACGGGGAACGGGGAATGAATAGAGCCAACGCAGGAAGAGATTCCCGCTTCTACCATTCCCTATTCCCTATTTCCCAAAAAAGAAGGAGTCGGCCGATAAGCCGGGTTCTGTCGTGGACAGTCATTCCTCTGGGCCCTGCGTCGCCGCAGGGCTCGAGCGACCAACCCGGGAGCGACGCGGGCAACGTCATGACTCCCCTATTCGGTCTTGCTCCAGGTGGGGTTTGCCGTGCCGTGCGGCGTTGGCCCCGCACGCGGTGCGCTCTTACCGCACCGTTTCACCATCACCACGCACATCTTGCGATGCCGTTCGGCTGTCTGCTCTCTGTTGCACTTTCCGTCGGCTCGCGCCGCCCAGGCGTTACCTGGCACCTTGCCCTGTGGAGCCCGGACTTTCCTCGGCACGCAATGCGTGACGCGACTGCCTGGCCGACTCCGCCGCGGAGTGTAGCGGTGAACGTCCGGTCAGGGTATCGCACCCTGCGGAATCGGGAAGCGCACGAGCGCAGTCTGCGCATCGGCTGCGATGATCAGCAGCTCGAAGGTCTCGCCCGGTTGCGGATCGATGAGGTAGCCATCGAAACCCGGGCGCAGGCCGGTGATCCGTCGTGGAAGCGTTTCGTCAGGTTCGAAGAAGCTCGGCTTGGCCATGCCGCGCAAGCCGCCGCCGGCAGCGACAAGGGCGATCACCGCGTCCTGCGGCAACGGACCCGACCGCGGCAGGACGCCTTCGATGCGCACGACGCGGCGACCGTCGTCGTTGCGGAACTCCGACATCGCGTGCAGCCACAGCCCCGACTGCGGCGGCAGCAGCAACGCCGGCTCCCGCCACTGCGACGACCACAGTGCGTAACCGGGCTCGCCGAACATCGACAGCCGGCGCTCGCGCATCAGTTCGAGCGAGCGCAACACGTCGGCCTTGCGCGCGTCAGGGCCGTCGGGGAAACGTTCGGGGTCCCATATCCCCATCTGCGCCGCCACGGCCGAGGCGTTGTTGATGCGATTCACGGCGGCGGCCCAGCCGACCCACCAGAGATGGCTCGGATACAGCATCACGGCCAGCGCGACGGCGAACATGGCGGCGATCACATCGCGGCGCGGCGATGGTCGACGTGGCGCTGCCAGCGCATACAGCGCAAGTCCGAGCCAGAACAGGCAGCTCCACGGCAGCTAACGCTCGGCCAGCACGTCGCCGGGGCTGGTCTTGAAATGGGCCAGCCTGGCCAGGCAGATCGTCGCGCCGACGGCGAGGCCGAACGTGGCCAGGCCGAAGGCGACCAGGCGCCCGCGCCAAACCTCGTGCCGGCGCACATGCCACAGGCAGGCCAGTCACGCCGCCACAGCGGCGGCACCGATCACGATGCCCTCGATCCGAAACGCGTGCGTACCGAGCATGGAATGCACGAAGCCGGCACTGCCGCGCAGCGCAGCTTCGACGAGGTTCGCCGGTTCGGCCGGCGTCGGTACGAACGGGAACATCGCCGGATTGGCATAGCCGAGCCAGGCATGCATCCACGGGGCCGACAACCAGCGCAGGCCGACGACGACGTTGTCCAGCGGTGACAGCAACAGGGAGTTGCGCACCCCCGAGTCGCCCGGCATGCCGGCCAGGTAGAGCCCGATCGCGGCCAGGAACAGGGCCAATGGCGCGAGCCATGCCCGCCACGCCACGCGGCCGGCGGCAGCGGTGAAGAACAGAGCGACAAACGCCGCCATGCCGGAGCCGAAACTGAAAGCCGCGCCAGACGCGCACAGGCCAGCCACGAGCATCCAGCGCAGCGGCCGGCCGAGTGTCGCGGCATGCACGGCCCACAGGCTCAGCACGGTGAAGCTCGTTACCAGGTAGGCGTGGACGAGTTCGTTGCCATGGATGAGCATGCGCGCGTTGCCGAGCCAAAGCACCGCGAGGACGGCGAGCAGCCAGGCGGTCGAGCCACGCAGGGCGGTTCGACCATCACGCCGTCCGGCGAGGCCGATCAGGGCGACCGTTGCCAGCACCAGCGCAATGCCGACACCGAGTTGCAGCTGCTGGTTGGCGCCGAACCACTGGACTTCGAGCAGTCGCACCAGCGCAGGCAGGACGGGACGATGGCCGTTCTCGAGTTGGATCGCCGAATCCGGGAACGCCAGGCCGAGATAGAGCGGATACAGCCTGAACTGGTCGAAGGCCGGATAGCGCAGGCCGAACTCGACGATCACCAGCAGCGTCGCCAGAATCCAGGCTGCGGCGACGGCAGCCACGCCCCAGGCGAGCAAACGGGCGGCGAGCGACGAAGTCGGGCGAGCAAGGGTCGATGCGTCCTGCATGCCGATGATGGGTTCCTTGTGCATGTTCGCAGCCAGGGACCGCCCGGCCGGGCCACCGCAGCGCGGCCACAATCGTGTTCACGCGTGGCGGGCACGCAGGGTCGCGCATCATCGCCCGGATGCCTACTTTCCGCAAACCGGGGGCGAATTGAGCGACCGCGCACGCTTCGGCTATGCTGCCGCGCCGCATCCGCGGTTGCGACCGCAGCGCGTTTCCGTTGAGCAGCAAGACCGCCGATCCCTCCGCGAAATCGACCTGGCGTGCGCTGCTGTTCGCGTTTGCGATCGCCGCACTCAACTACGGTCTGTGGGCCTTCCTCAACCGGCCCGTGCAGATCGCCGACTGGACCGGCCGCGTCGAGGGCTTCGCGTTCAGCGCGTTCCAGCGCAACCAGGATCCGACCAAGGGCCTGTTCCCGAGCGAGAGCGAACTCGCCGCGGACATCCGCTTGATGGCCAGGCATGCCAAGCGCCTGCGCACCTACTCGTCGATCGAAAGTCCGCAGATCCCGCGCATCGCCGACTTCTACGGCATGGAGGTCATGTCCGGCGCCTGGCTCGACCGCCGCCTGCAGAAGAACGACGAGGAGATCGAGGGCCTGATCGCGCTGTCGCGAAAACACGCCAACATCACCCGCGCGATGGTCGGCAACGAGTCCATCCTGCGCGGCGACCTTTCGGTCGAACAGTTGATCGCCTACATCGACCGCGCGCGCGCGCAGCTCGACATCCCGGTGTCGACCGCCGAGCCATTCTTCGTGTGGGAGCGCAATCCCGAGCTCGCCCGCCACGTCGACTTCATCAGCGTGCACCTGCTGCCGTACTGGGAACACATCCCGCGCAAGGACGCGATCAACTTCACCCTCGGCCAATACAAGCGCTTGAAGGAACTGTTCCCCGACAAGCCGGTCGTGATCGGCGAAATCGGCTGGCCGTCGAACGGCGACCGCAAGACCTATGCGCAGCCGTCAGTCGAGAACGAGGCCCAGTTCCTGCGCGAATGGTTCAACGTCGCCGCGCGCGAGCGCATCGACTACTACGTGATGGAAGCGATCGACCAGCCGTGGAAGGAGTCGCACGGCGGCGGACGCGCCGAGGCCTACTGG
>Ga0116142_10004918_pt1 | contig 12392 bp, 9 predicted proteins | sample AD_UKC033_MetaG_FD_89785 | JGI IMG/M metagenome (GOLD analysis project Ga0116142, IMG submission 89785) | Active sludge microbial communities of municipal wastewater-treating anaerobic digesters from USA - AD_UKC033_MetaG | ecosystem: Engineered > Bioreactor > Anaerobic > Digestate | place: USA... | reverse complement strand
CAGCCTGGACGGCATCGGTGTGGAAAAGAACACCTTTCTCCTTAGCCATAGCAGCTGCCTTTTCTACCGGCATGATCACGCCGGTCTCATTATTGGCCCACATGATGGAAACTATGGCAGTCTCAGGGCTGATAGCCTTCTCCAGTTCATCGAGATCAAGTTGGCCTTCTTCATCGACGCTCAGGTAAGTTACCCGGTAACCTTGCCTTTCGAGATATCGGCAAAGATTGTAGATAGCCGGATGTTCGACAGCGGTCGTAACAATGTGTTTTTTTTCAGGATAAGCATTTAGAGCTGAATAAATAGCGGTTGAATCACTCTCAGTGCCACAGCTGGTAAAAATAATTTCTTCTGGCTGACAGCCCAGCAGGCTGGCCACTTTTGCCCTGGCTTCCTCCAGATGTTTTTTTACCTGGCCGCCAAATTGATGAATGCTGGATGGGTTGCCATAAAGCTCGGTCAAAAATAAATCCATTGCTTCTTTGACCTCCGGGCTAACCCGGGTGGTGGCGTTATTGTCAAAATATATGACTTTATTCATCTATTTTCCCTCTGGTCTCTGGCCTTGATTCTTTTCTGTGCCTTTTAAAATTGAAGCTGCTTCCTGCCGGCTGGTTTCAGACCAGGACTATTTCTAAGTCTGATGCTCCTTTATCTCTCAAAGCCTTTTCAACTACTTCCTTAAAAGTTTGACTGGCCAGCTGGCAGCTGGAACAGGCGCCTAAAAATCTGACTTTGACTGTCTTTCCGTCAAGGTCAATAAGCTCCAGCCAGCCGCCGTCCTCCCTCAGTTTCGGATTTATCTCTTCATCGAGTATCTTTTCTATTAGCTTAATTTTTTCAACTATAGTCAATTCAGGATAAGGTTTCTGGCTGTGACTGGCCCAGTAATCATTGAGGATTTTTTCTATCTCCCCTTTGCACTGTCCGCAGTTTCCGCCCGCTTTGGTATAGTCGGTGACCTGTTCAACAGTCTTCAAGTTATTCAATTCGATAGCCTTTAAAATTGTTTTCTCAGAGACATTGAAGCACTTGCAGATGATTTTTTCCTGCTCGCCCGGAAAAACCTTGATGCCTTTTTTGGTGTAATAATTTTCTATGGCTGCCTGCAGGGCTTCCATCCCCATGACTGAACAATGCATCTTTTGCTCTGGCAGTCCGCCCAGATAATCGGCAATCTCTTTATTAGTTATCCTGGCTGCTTCTTCGATTGTTTTCCCTTTGATAATTTCGGTCAGGACGCTGGAAGAAGCAATGGCACTGGCACAGCCAAAAGTCTTAAACCTGGCATCTTCAATCGTCTGATCAACCGGGTTGATTTTTAAGGTGAGTTTCAGGACATCACCGCAGACGATACTGCCCACTTCACCCACGGCATCAGGGTTTTCAATTTCCCCGACATTCTTAGGGTTTTTAAAATGTTCCATAACTTTATCGGTATAATCCCACATTTTTTCTCCTGACTGCTGGTGTTCTTTCTTCTCTATCCAGTATAGAGTCGACTGGTTGAACTGTCAATTTGCCGCCAGCCGGCGGCCCTTTTCCTACTGGTCTGGAAACGAACCTTCAAATAAAAGCCAGAATTTAATGTCGGGAAAATAAATCCGGAGGTATCTCTTTATCTGTCTTCGGTGAGCTGGCGTAGGGTTTCTTGCAGCTTCTGGACGACAGGGGGAGTCTCGAGGTCTTCGTAAAGAATTTTCTGACCGGGGAGGTCGCTGTCGTAAAAATTTCTGTTAGCTTTTTTATCAAACTGGAGGGAGCCACCTTTGAGGGACAATCCGGCAAAGAGTCCTTTACTTTTTGAATAAGAATAGATTTCAGCTTCCATTTCGAGATCGGTGCTGGCCTCGGCGCTGCGGCCGATCGGGCCGGCGGAGACACTGAGATCGGCGCCCAGAGTAATCTTGTTGCCGGCAATTTCTTCCACTCCGCGACGGTTTTTAAAAACCAGGACAAGGTCGGCTTTCTGAACACCCAGTTGCAGGCCAAAACTTCCCCCGGCCAGCTTGATAAAAAGTGGATTGCTCCAGCTGCCGTCTTCCTTTTTAACCAAGGCAATTCCGCTTCCGTACTGTCCGCCCAGTGCCCAGGCAGCTTTAATTACTCCTGGCAGGATAGCCAGGCCTTGAGCTTTTTTCAACAGACTGATTGGAATTCCCTCATCTTTCATCTCGGCCAGCTCCTTAATCACTTCCAGAGATTTTTCGATTTTGTCTTCTCCGGGACGGGAGGCAGGCGGGTTATCGGCCAGAAGAGAGTTAAACATTAGAAAAAGAAAGGAAAACGAAATGGCCAAAAATGAAATTAAACGGTCCGCTTTCTTATTCACTGTTTTGCCTTTCTTTGATTATCTTATACTGGTCGAAAAAAAACGTCAATCAAGAATCTTCCCCGAGCTTTCATAATCCAGAGCAGGCGTTGGCTCAAGTTACATTTTTTTATAAGCTGTGAATCAATTTTGTTTGTCGGGCAGCGGCTTTTTCTCTGAAGCGCGAGGACTCAAATAATAAAAAATCAATCCCGATAGAGTCAGCAATACTCCGGCCAGCGATTCTTTTGGGCGGTAAATCAGGCCGTAGATCAGGATCCAGGCTTGAAAAGTCAAAAAAATGATCGGTGTCAGCGGGTAACCCCAGGTGCGATAGGGAAGCTTCACTTCGGGCTGAGCCTGCCTGCTCTTCATGACTCCAAGAACGGTCAGAAAAGTAAAAAGATTAAGAACAAAGCCGGTGAAGATGATCATTTTTTCAAAACTTGAGGTCAATATGTAAACAATCGAAATCAGCCCCTGGATCAATACCGCCAGATAAGGAACCTCTCTCGAATTAAGTCTGGACAGCCAGCGAAAGTAGTGATAATCTTCCCCGACTGTCATTGATACCCTGGGTCCGGCTATGATCATAGAAGAGATCGAAGCCAGCAGAAGGAGGGAGATAACGGCCGACATAATAGCTCCTCCCTGTGGTCCGAAAATGGCTGAGCCAAAAAGGTGGCCAACCTCGACTTGGCCAGCCATAACTGGAATAGGAATATTTTTCAGAAAGACATAGTTGAGGAGAACATACAGGATGATGACCAGGCTGGTGCCGGTAATCAAACTGAAGGGCAGATTTTTTTCTGGTTTTTTTACTTCGCCGGCAATGTAGATAGCTGCATTCCAGCCAGAGTAAGAGTAGGTGACAAAGTACATTGAAATGGCGAAAGCCGGGTTCAAAATATCCTTGATAGCCCGGTCATCCAGGGCAAAACTGACCAGCCCCGGCTGAGAATGTCTTAAGCCGACAAATATCAGGAACGCAATAACCGAAATATCAATCAGAGTAAAAATCAGTTGAACTCGCCCGCCTAAAACTTTGTTTAAAGCATGAATGAGGGTAAAGATGAGAACCGCGGCCACTGCTAAGGACTTGGTGATATTCAAACCGGGCAGCCAGCTGGCGATGAGGGTCTGAAAGCTTTCTCCAGCTGCCCTTTGAAAATAAGCGGCGAAGGCCATGGCCGAGGCAGCGACCGGGGCGGCAAAAGTGACCAGAATGGATACCCAGCCGGCTAGAAATCCCAGTGGCCGGTTAAACATGGTGGACAGCAGGTGATATTCGCCACCACAACGCGGCCATCTAACGGCTGCTTCGGCATAAGTCAAAGCTCCGGTTAAAGCCAGAACTCCACCCAGAACCCAGAGCAGGATGACAGCCAGACCAGAAGAAAGGCTGACCACCTGAAAACCGAGGCTGGTGAAAACACCTGTCCCGACCATGTTGGCCACGACCAGGGCGGCAGCTGTCCAGCCACTGAATTTAGTTTTCATCTAAACCCAGCCTTTAAATTTTAGTTTTGTTGCCTATGATTATAAGCTAATAAGTCATGACAGCCAAGACAATTCAGTGCATTTAATCTCAAAAAGCTAATAAAGAGCAACCGCGACCAGATTACCAGATTAATTGAAGGCTTTTCTGGCTTGAAATATTTCCTTGACGCCTTGATTACTTTAATTATAAAAAAGAAGAAAAGGAACTAACCTTTTTGGAAAGGAAAACAGAATAATTATGACAGAACTTTTTTCGGCTAATAAAAAGCGAGTTGGTCTCAAGCACAGTTCAAAAAAATATTTTTATCTGATTATCGGGCTGGCTCTGATAATCCTGGTGGATAGTGGGCAGGCCGGGCAAAAGTTGGGAAGAAATTTTAGTCCCCAAAGGCCTCCTCAGGCTGGACAGGCCAGGGCAAAAAAAGTAATTATTGGCTATTATCCGAGCGAGAAAAGGGCAGTCGTTGATTATCGACAGATTGAATTTGATTATCTAACTCATCTGGCTGAAGCTTTTGCCTGGCCTGACCGCGAAGGTAATTTGATTGTCAATCCTGACTTTATTTATCCGGAATTACTGACTGCTGCCCACCAGAAAGGGGTTAAGGTCATCATGAGCCTCGGCGGTTGGGGAAATTGTGCTGGCTTCCCACCGATGGCAGCTTCAGCCGAAAAACGTTCGCGCTTTATTTCTCAGGTTTTAGATTTCTGCCTTCTTCATGGCTATGACGGAGTGGATCTTGACTGGGAATTTGTCTCGAACGAACAGGAAAAAGACAGCTTCTCTGCCTTGGTCAAGGAGCTGAATGCTGTCCTGAAAGCTCAAAGCCCGCCACTTCTTCTGACTATGGCTGCTCCAGCCGGGCCTTATTGGGGTCGCTGGATTAACTTTGAGGAGCTGCATTCCTATTTTGATTTTATCAGCTTCATGACTTATGACTATCATGGCCCCTGGACAGATCATGCCGGCCATAATTCGCCTCTTTATACCTGCCTTAACGATCCCTGCGGATCGATCGATGATACTTTTAGCTACGCTTTAATCAGAGGGATTCCTTTAAAGAAAATTCTGCTCGGTATTCCTTTTTATGGCAGATCATTCGAGGCAGCGGGGCTTTACAAATCTGCTGCCAACAGTCAGTACTATGTCTATTCTGAAATTAAAAAACTCATGGCTTCTGGCTGGAAATACAACTGGGACAACTGTGCGGAGGTCCCTTATCTTCTGAGTCCTTCTAAAAAGACACTGCTCTCTTTTGATGATAAAAGATCAATTCAAAAAAAGGGTCAATATCTTCTGGAAAAGAAAGTAGCCGGCTTCATCATCTGGGAAATTACTGGCGATGTGGTCAATGGTCGGCCGGAATTACTCCCGGTGGTTTATCAGTCCATTAACTATCAAGGAGAAAGATAGAAAGAATATCAGGCCAGAGACTGTTACCATCTGTGATTAAGGCCAGAAGGCCTGGAGAATAGCTAATTAGGAAGGTAAACCGGCAAGGCAGAAAGGCTGAACAGCCGGGGAAAAATGATGGGTTTTTAATAATACTTATTAATAATAATCAAGGAGGTCAGCCGGCAAGCCGAGACCAGATGTTAATTTAAGCCGGTAACTAAAAAGGAGTGTGATTTATGAGAAAAAAAATTACCTTATTTTTTAGCTGTCTATCTTTGGCCTTGATAATGTCTCCGCTTTTAACCAATGCTGCCGGCTCGGGTGGTGTAAGCGCCGAGCCTCTGGCTTCTGATCAGAAGGCCAGTTTCTTTCCTGTCTCGGTCTGGTACACCGGCGGAAAGGTCAGGGCTCCGATGATAGAAAAAGTCACACCAGCTTCTGCTGCCACCTGGAAGAAAGATCTGGAGCAAATAAAAAAGCTGGGATTTAACACCGTCCGCTGCTGGATTGAATGGGCTTATAATGAAAAAGAGGAAGGCCATTACGATTTCTCAGCCCTGAGGCTCCTCACTGATTTGGCCGGTGAAGTTGGGCTGAAGGTCATCTGCCAGGTTTATATCGATTCTGCTCCTGAGTGGGTTGGTCAGAAATATCCAGACTCGGCTTTCGTGGCTTCTAATGATTTAAAAATTCACTCCCAGGCAGCTCCCGGCTATTGTTTCGATCACCCCGGTGTCCAGGCCAAAATTCTTAATTTTTTTAGCGAAGCAGCCAGGGCAGTCAAGGGTAAACCTGCCTTCTATGGCTGGGATCTGTGGAGCGAGCCCCACATCATTAACTGGTCTGAAGTTTATCACCTCGGTAACCTGAATTATCTTCAGTTTTGTTATTGTCACTCGAGCCAGGCCAGGTTCAGGCAGTGGCTGGAAAAGAAATACCAAACAATAGAAGCGGTCAATGAAGCCTGGCATCGCACGTTTAAATCCTTCTCGGAGGTTGAGCCGCCACGCTTTGGCACCATCCTGACCTACACCGATTATCTTGATTGGCAGGAATTTATTACTGACAAGCTGGCCGAGGACCTGGCCCTTAAGGCTCAGGCTATCAAAAAAATTCTACCCGAGACGGTGGTTACGAGCCATTCCGCTATTCCGGGATTGTTCAGCCAGCCAGCCTGGGATGGAACACCTGATGACCGCAAGATGAATCACAGCGTTGACTATTATGGCGTTTCCATTTATCCGAAACATGCTGGAGCCCTGCGCCCCTGGTCGCCTTTCTTTAGAGCGGCCGGTATTGATTTTGCCCGTTCGATGGCCTGGGAGAATAATGGCTTTTATGTCGGCGAACTTCAAGCCGGTTATGGTGTCTTTGGCCTCAAGGTCAGCCTGCCAGTGACAGCCGATGATCTCCGTGACTGGATGTGGAGTCTGGTGGGAAGCGGTGCCCGCGCCATTAATATTTATGCCTACTACCCGATGTCTTCTGGCTATGAAGCTGGTGGTTATGGGTTAGTAGATCTCGATGGAAGAATCACGCCCAGGGCAGAGGCGGCGGGTAAGATTGCCGGTGTTATCAACCGGAATATGGATTTGTTTTTAAAAGCCCAATCGCCGCCGGCAGATGTGGCTCTCCTTTATAACCGATTGGCTCAGATGGCCGGCGGCCAGCAGTCTTTTACATCCGAAGGCCGACCGGTCGGCTATAACAGCCTGAGCGAATCGCTGCAGGGCCTTCATCGGGCGTTTTATGAGCAGGGGATTAAAGTTGATTTTTTAGATGTGAGCGATTTGAAAGAAAAGGCGAAAGACTATCGTTTGATTATTTTGCCTTATCCTGTCATGATTTCCCGTCCCTATATCAGCGAACTGATCAAATATGTGGAAGGCGGTGGGACCCTGCTGTGTGAGGCCAGAGCAGGCTGGCTGGACGAAAAAGGGCAGGCTTTCCCCACCATCCCGGGAGGCGGTCTCGATCAGATTTTTGGCTGCCGGGAAGCAAAACTTCTACCGGTGGAAAAAATCGGTCGGATGATTATAAGTCAGAATCACCCGGCTTTGCCCTATCTTAGAAGCGGTGACGAGCTGGACACGGTCTTTTTTGAAGAAAGTTTTGAAGTTAAAGATAAACAGGCAGAGGTACTGGCTAAAAGTCAGGACGGCGAACCTCTTCTGGTTTTAAAACCACATGGACGAGGACGGGCGCTTGTGGCCGGTTCTTTTCCTGGCCTGGCCTATCATCATTTTGGAAATAAGAACAACAGAAGTCTTTTCACCGGACTGGCTGCCTGGCTGGGAATAAAGCCTGATCCGGAAGTAAAAATTTCTTCAGCCAATGCTTTAATCGAAGCCAGATACCTGAATGGACCGGAATACCGCTTGCTCTTTGTCTTTAATCGCGGCGGAGAAAAGGTCAAAAGCCAGCTCTTGATGATTCTGCCCTGGAAAGAAGCCAGCTGGAAAGATCTGGAAACAGGTCAGGCTGTTCCCACTGGCCGACAGGACGGTCGCACATCTCTTGAACTGGAGCTGGAACCCCAGCAGGTCAGGGTTTTTCTGATTGAAAAGATGGGGAAATAATGGCTGATGTTAAAAGCTTAACCAGAACAAAAAAGAGAATGAAAGATAACACACCGGTCCTGGGAGCCATTGATATCGGCGGGACGAAAATTGCCTCCGGGTTGGTCAGCACCTCGGGCCGCTTGCTTTTCCAGGCTCATCTGGAAACTCCAGAAGCTGGAGGAAGAGAAGCAGCCGAAGCCGTTGTCTCCCTGGTCCTGCAGCTTCAGGCCGAAGCCAGAAAAAGGCAGCTCGAAGTTGGGGCTATCGGGCTCTGTGTCCCCGGTCTCGTCAACCCGGCCTCCGGTCTTGTCTGGGCACCGAACATCAAAGATTGGAAAGACTTTAGGCTCCTGCCCTACCTGCAGAAAAAGTTAGACTGCCCCTTCTCAGCTGTCAGCGATCGGACAGCTTATGTCGAAGGTGAGGCCTGGCGGGGTGCTGCTCGCGGCAAGAAAAATGTCATTTATCTGGCCGTCGGGACAGGAATCGGGGCCGGAATTATAGTTGATGGCCGCGTCATCCATGGCCAGTCTGACCTGGCCGGGGCAGCCGGCTGGCTGGCTCTTAATCCAGAGTTCAAAGCATCCTACCAAAAAACTGGCTGTTTTGAAGCCGAGGCTGGCGGTCGGGCTCTTTATCAGCAATCAAAGGAATTTATCCGACAGCATCCTGAACTTTTTTCTCGGCGGCAGCGATGCCAGTTCGAGCCAGCTAAAAATCCGGTCGAGGTTCTGTGTGAGGCGGCTCGGGCCGGTCAGCCAGAAGCAGTTAAGATCGTCAGTAAGATTCAAAACTTTCTGGCCATGGGAGTAGCCAATCTGGTCAGCCTGTTTAATCCAGAAATGATTGTTCTGGGCGGCGGCCTCTTTAAGTCGGCCGATCTTTTTTTTGAGCCGGTTAAGAAAAATTTTAAGCTCTGGGCCCAACCTCTGGCTGCAGAGGAAGTGGAAATTGTTCTGTCTTCCCTGGGGCAGGAGGCGGCTCTACTCGGCTGTGCCAGGTTGGCTTTATCTTTGCTTGATGACCATGAGCAGGTTGGCGAAGACGGGAAGAGAAAAAAGTGATAGGAAAGAAAAATATCTGGACAAAAGATAAAAATAAAGAGAAGGGAGAAAGTCATGTCTGGAATCAGATATTTAGAAAAAATTAAAGCCATCATATCGAAAATTCAAAAAACCCAGCTGGATAAAATCCAGCAGGGAGCAGAGCTCATGGCCAGGGCCATAGGCAGTGGTAACCGAGTCTATCTTTTTGGCAGCGGACATTCGGTTATACCGGTCATGGATGTCTTCCCGCGTTATGGCAGCTTTGTTGGTTTTTATCCTCTTTATGATCCGAGACTCATGTGGCACAATGTCATCGGGCCGGGCGGAGCCAGAGAATTGCTCTGGATTGAAAGACAGGAAGGCTATGAAAAGGTTTTTCTTCAAAGCTATGATTTCCGGCCGGGAGATGTGATTATCATCTTCTCTCATGGCGGACGAAATGCTGCCCCGATTGAGGTTGCCCTCGGGGTCAAAGCTAAGGGAGTTAAGGTCATCAGTGTTTCGAGTCAGGCCAATATGAAGGTTTCCAGGCCATCACATTCTTCTGGCCAATTTTTGCCTGAGCTGGCTGATATCGCCATTGATAATTGCGTTCCGCCTGAAGATGCTCTGGTTGATGTTGGGCAGCCGGAAAAGGTGGGGGCAGGTTCGACAGTGGCGGCGGTTTCCATAGCCATGTCACTCGTAGCCGAGACCGGCGCCCTGCTGGCTTCCCGTGGTCAGTTGACTCCAACCTTTGTTTCTCCTAATGTGCCAGGAGTAGCCCCTGATCACAATGACCGCGTTTATGAGGCTTTTACTCGCTTTTTTTACAGCCGACCATTAAGACCAGTGAACAGCAAGCAGCCTCACGGAAGCAAAAAAAAGGCCGGCCGTTCAAAAGAGAAAGCCAGGAAGACAAATAAGGCATGAAGCTTGGAGCGTGGCATAAAATTAGTTCATCAACGAAGATGAACCAGGAGATAAATTATTGAAAGTCTCATCGAAAATAGGGAAAAGAGTGACAGTCTGTCTTTGAAAAGAAAAGGCTGCACTACCTGGAGGCGAAAGAATGAATAATCTCCAATCTGACGAAGAGAAAGAAATCCGGGAAAAAGCCGAAAAGGAAGAAGAGGACAGTAAAGTTCAGAACTCAGCCAGAAAATTGACGGCAGCCAGCTCAGCCGGCATTTTTATTTTCGGTATTGTCATGGCGATTTTAGGCGCCATCTTGCCCCAGCTAAGTTCTCTTCTTAATCTGGATAAAGCTCAGGCTGGCAATCTTTTCTTTTTTATGAACCTGGGGATGCTTATCTCCTCTCTTTTTTTTGGGCCACTGGTTGATAGATTTGGTTTTAAAATATTTTTAGCCGGAAGCTCACTGCTGGTCAGCCTGTCTTTTGCTGGTCTGGCTTTTTCGGCCAGCTATTATCCTGTGCTTTGTTCGGTGATTATTCTTGGGCTGGCCGGTGGTGTGCTGAATGGTGGGAGCAATGCCCTGATAAATGACCTTCATCCTTCCAGGCGGGCAGCTGCTTTGAATTTTCTGGGAATTTTTTTCGGCATCGGAGCGATGCTTATTCCTCTCATTATCGGCACCTTCCTCCACCAGCTGGGGCTGCGCTCTGTTATCCTGATTGCCGCTGCCTTGAGCCTTGTTCCTTTTGTTCTTTTTTCTGTTTTTTATTTCCCCCGACCCAAGCAGGCACAGGGCTTTCCTATAAAGGAGATTAAAAAAATTGCCAGCTCAAAGCTTCTCTGGCTCGGAGCTTTTATTCTTTTCTTTGAATCAGGTAATGAATTTGCCATAGGTGGCTGGCTGACCAGTTTCCTTCAGGAAAAATTTCAATTTGGCCTTAATGAAGCAGCTCTCGTCCTTTCCGGTTACTGGCTTTTTTTGATGGTAGGACGTCTGACTTTTCCACTTCTCAACCGCTGGATAAAGAGAGAAACGATTGTTTTTATCAGTGCTGCTTTAGCCCTGGTCTCAGTCAGTGGCTGGCTGCTTGCGCCGCTTAAAGGTCTGGCCATAATTTTTGCTCTCCTCACAGGCTATGGCCTGGCTGCCATTTATCCCACCACTCTGGCTGTTATCGGAGATGAGTTTCCAGCTTTTTCAGGAACAGCTTTTTCTCTGGCCATCAGCACCGGCCTGGTCGGTGGTATGATTTCTCCCTGGCTGGTCGGTCAGATCAGCCAGTATCATTCACTTCAAGTTGGCTTGCTTGTTCCCGTTTTCAGCCTGTTTTTAATTATGGTTCTTCAGACCATTCTCACCAGAGAAAGGTCTGGCCAGAAAATTGTTGGGTCAAAAAGTTGAATGGATAAAACCCCGAAAGGCGACACCTACCACCAATTGAGAAAATGGTAAAAAATAAATTAAGTCTATGAAAAGAAGGAAAGGGAAAATGGCGACAAAATTAATAAGATCAAGATGGCGGGAAAGCAGATTAATTTTAGGGCTGCTACTGGCCTTCTGTTTGCTGGCGGCCGGCCTGGCTGAGGCTCAAGAGCAGGCGGTGGAGCTTATCGTCCGTGGAGACGACATGGGCATGACGCACTCGGCCAATGAAGCCTTTGAGCTGGCTTTTAAGCGGGGGATTATCACCTGCGGTGGGTTAATTGTTCCCTCTCCCTGGTTTGAAGATGCGGTTAGAAGATGTCTCGAACATCGAGATTGGTCAGTGGGTGTACATCTGTGCGTCAATGCTGAATGGAAAAACTATCGCTGGCGGCCGGTTCTGCCTTATGATCTGGTTTCGAGCCTGGTTGACAGGGATGGATTTTTTTATCCAACAGCTGAGGCTTTTCTGGCTGGGGGACCGAGGGTGGAAGAAGTGGAAAAGGAGCTCAGGGCACAAATTGAGCGGGCACTGGCCTGTGGACTTAAACCTGATTATCTCGATACCCACATGGACAGTCTGGAAACAAAAGAAGAATTCAGGCAGGTGGTCAAAAAACTGGCTCGTGAATATGACTTACCCGTCTCTGGCTGGTGCGGTGAAGACCGTGAATTTTTTGATATTTATAATGTTGCGCCGGAAGAGAAAGAAAAGGTCTTAATTGAAAAACTGAAAAGCGCTAAGCCAGGCCTTTATCTCCTGGTTGTCCATCCCGGGCTGGATACCCCGGAGGAAAGGGCTCTGGTTGATCAAAATCCAGATGGCCTCAAAAATGTTTTTCTTTATCGTTCGGCTGAAGTTAGAGCGATAACCAGCCCCAAGGTGAAAAAAGTTATCAGCCAGAGAAAAATCAGGCTGCTGAATTACCGCCAGCTAAAGGCTGAAGGCAGGACAGGGGTCAACTGATGGTTAGCTGCTGAAAGTCAGGGCTTTTCTCACGACAGTCCGAAAATTCAAGTTGCTTCTATAAAAATGGTAAAATAAAAAATAGTCCAGGATAAAAAAATGGAGTAAGACTATGACCAGACAGGTGATTAAGGGCAATCTGGTTTTGCCGGAAAAAGTAGCGGAAGATGGTCTTCTCTTTATTGAGGATGGCCGGATAGTAGAGATATTGGAGGCCAGCGTGGCCGGCGACTTGCCTGACTCACCCGCAATCATTGATTATCACGGCTTCTGGGTTACACCGGGCCTGAT
>Ga0116142_10004916_pt1 | contig 12409 bp, 13 predicted proteins | sample AD_UKC033_MetaG_FD_89785 | JGI IMG/M metagenome (GOLD analysis project Ga0116142, IMG submission 89785) | Active sludge microbial communities of municipal wastewater-treating anaerobic digesters from USA - AD_UKC033_MetaG | ecosystem: Engineered > Bioreactor > Anaerobic > Digestate | place: USA... | reverse complement strand
GTCCGGGCACACGCTGCATGCGCTGAGCTTCGCCCTCGTCGCACTCGCCTGGTTCCCCATGCTCGCGCCGTTGCTGCCGCCATTCACCGCCCTCGTCGCCACCTCGCGGGTGGTGCTCGGCCTGCACTATCCGAGCGATGTCCTCGTCGCCTCGGCGATCGGATTCGCGCTTGCCGAAGCGTCGATTGCGCTGGTGCGACAGCACCGGCGAGCGCTTGGCCCAGGCCACGCCGCCGCAAGCTACGGAGCGTGACCGGGACCCGGCGATCGCAGGGCCGTGTCCACGCTTGACCACTCTTGCCGGCCATCGCAGGATCGCTCACGACATGCCCATCGTGCACCCATCGAAAATCGACGCGTGGCTGGCGGTCGTGCTGGCGACCGCGATGCTCGGCGCACTCGTCGCTGCGATCATGGCGTTGGCAGTCCCATCGCCCGTGGCCTGGGCAATCTCGGCATTCACGGCCATCGTCGGCATCGGGCTGCCGCTCTGGCTGCTGCTTTCGACCCGCTACACGCTGGCGCGCGGCGAACTGCTCGTCCAGAGCGGTCCGTTCAGGTGGCGTATCACGGTGGCGGACATCACCGGCATCGTGCCGACCTCCAATCCGCTGTCGAGTCCGGCCCTTTCGCTGGATCGGCTTCGCATCGAGTACGGTCCGGGCCGATCACTCATGATCTCCCCGCGTGACAAGGAGCGGTTCATGCGGGATGTCGAGGCGGCGCGTCGTGGCGCGGCCCGTTCATCGCCTGCGCGCTGAACGCACCGGCCCGATGCACACCCGGCGACCGGGGAACGCATGACTTCCTCCCGAAATGACACGGACGACACCGCGCCCGAGCCATCCGCACGGGAACGGCAGGCCACGAACGACAGGGCCACGTTCGCCCATACCATTGCGATCGTCGGCGGGGCCTTGCTGTGGATCGTGACCGCTGCCATCAGCCGCCGGGTGGAAGCCTGGGACTCACCGCTCTACTGGATGCTCGCCTACCCCTTTTCCATTGCCTTGGCCGGCTGGCTCGGCGCCCAGGTTCCCGAAAAGCCGTGGCGCTGGGGTCTCGGCGTGATGCTGGCGCAGGCGGGCGTGCTGGCGGTGAGCAGTGGCAGTTTCGGCCTGTTGCCGCTCGGCATGATCGTGTTCTCGGTGCTGGCGCTGCCGCCGATCGTCGCTGCCCGGTTCATGGCGAAGCGGCGCTTGCGCAGCCAGCCACGCTGAGCCCCCGGACTGCGCCGAGGGTCGTCCGGCGCGCGCCCACCGGCACGCCCGCTGCCTCTAACGACGCCGCCGCGCCCGTGCCCGACGATCATGCGCGTCCGACGATGTCGTCGCAGCCATCGTGCACGTCCGCGAGGATCGCCTACAGCACTTCGACCCGTGCGCGCACGACGCTTGGGCGCTGTTGCTGCGGCCAATCGGTACGGATGCCGACCTGGGCTTCCGGCGTGAAGGTGTCCAGGGCGTCCAGGTCGAGCTCGGTCACGGCCCATTCGCCGTCGTCGCGTGCGGCGATGCCGTCGTCCGGGAAGCCGCGGTCGACCGGGGTGTAGATCGCCGCACGGCCGGTATTGACGTCGAGCGCGGGGCTCCATTCCGCGTTGCCCGCAGTGACGGCACAGGCAACGTAAACCTGGTTCTCCATCGCGCGCGCCTGGCAGCCGTAGCGCACGCGGTTGGCGCCAGCCTCGGTGTCGGTGCAACTCGGCACGAGCAGCAGGCGCGCTCCGGCCTCGCATTGCGCGCGCGCGTACAGCGGAAACTCGATGTCGTAGCAGATCGCGATGGCGATACGACCGAAGGCGGTGTCGAACACCTTGAGAGAGTCACCGGGTTCGATCACCCCGCTGGCGCGCTCGAAGCCGGTCAGGCAGAGCTTGTCCTGGAAACCGATCCCGCCGTCGGGCGAGGCGAACCAGGCGCGGTTGCGGTAACGACCGGCGCCTTGCTCGTCGACGAGGAAACTGCCCGCCACGAGGTAAACGCCGTGTCGCTGGGCCAGCGTGCACGCGAGTTCGACGTAGTCGTCACGGCGCGCCTGCAGGGCGGCGAGCGACCGCACGAAATCACCACGCTCGGCCGGCGGCAGGCTGGCACCGGCTTCGAGCGCGAGATATTCCGGCAGCACGACGACCTGCGCACCACGCACCGCAGCCTGCGATACCCGGGACGCAACGCGGGTGGCAAACGCCGGGAAATGCGAGGGAGCGCCGATCGCATAACGCGCGGCGGCGATCCTGACCTTCACTTCGCCTCCAGCGGGCGCAACCAGAACGCAAGTGGATGCACGCTCGGTGCATTCGCACCGACTTCCTTCCACTCGATCGCGCAGTGCATGTCCGGTTGCTGCACGTATCCGCGGCGCGTCCAGAACACGTCGTTCGGGCGATGCCCGGGCGGCCGCCGCGGGTCGTCCTCGGCCCGCACCACCGCGCAGAAGGCCGTCATCGTGAATCGGCCGAGCTGGCGCGCATAGGCTTCGCGTTCGTCGAAGAAGCGATGACCGATGCCCTGCCCCCGGTACGCAGGCAGCAACACGGATTCGCCGAAGTAGAACACCCTGCCGAGGTCGATGCCACGCTCGACGAAGGGTTTCTGGAACGAGGGGGTTTCGTCGGCCAGCGGCAGGCCGGTCGAGGCACCGATCACGCGGGCACCATCGAAGACGAGCACGAACAGGCTTTCGCGCGACTTCGCGTAGGTGGCGAGATAGGTCGCCTCGTAGCCGACGTCGCCGTCATAGAGGTACGGGAAGTCGCGGAAGACCTCGATGCGCAGGCGCGCGACGTCGTCCAGATGCGGCGCGACCGCGCCACCGGTGAAGATGCGAATGTCCATGCGCGGATTCTAGGGCGCCGCGTGCGGCCAGCCACACGCGGCGCAGCGTCGCGGCCGCCACTGTCCGGCGCGCGGACGGACGGCGGATCCAGCAGGCATCGGCACCACTCCGAACCGGGCATCCGATCCGATCCGGACAACGCCGGGAACACCCGCGCGACGCCGCATGTCAGCGCCGCTGCGGCCAGCACCGCGGGCAGCCCGGGATATCCCACTACCCGCGGCGGCGACCCGTGGCGAAACGCCAGCGCTCAACGCGGCCCGCCGCCGCGCGCGATCCAGTCATCGATGACGCGCTCGAGCAGGGACAGCGGCAGGGCGCCGTGGGTCAGCACCTCGTCGTGGAAGTCGGCGAGGGCGAACTTCGCACCGAGGGCGGCCTTGGCCTTTTCGCGCAGGGCGAGGATCTTCAGCATGCCGGCCTTGTAGGCCAGGGCCTGTCCGGGGGAGACGAAGTAACGCTCGATCTCGGCGGTGACATCGCCCTCGCCCATGCCGGTGTTGTCGAGCATGTAGGCGATCGCCTGCTCGCGCGTCCAGCGCTTGTGGTGGATGCCGCTGTCGACGACCAGGCGCACGGCCCGCATCATCTCGTCGCGCAGGCGGCCGAGGTTGTCGAGCGGGTCGTTCTGGAAACCCATTTCCCAGGCCAGGCGCTCGGTGTAGAGCGCCCAGCCTTCCGAGTATGCGGTGAACGGCAGCACGCGACGGAAGAACGGCAGACCCGTGAGTTCCTGCGCGATCGTGATCTGGAAGTGATGGCCCGGAATGCCCTCGTGATAGGCCAGCGTGCGCATGGCGAATTTCGGCGTCTCGCCGGGGTCACGCATGTTCGCGTAGAAGATGCCGGGCCGCGAGCCGTCGAAAGCACCGGCTTCGTAGTACGCGCCGGGCGCGGTCTTCTCGGAGAATGCCGGCACCGCCCTGACCTCGACGCCGAGCTGCGGACGCGCACGGAACGTGTCGCCGAGCTTGCCGTTGATGTCGTCGAGGATCGCCTGGTAGGCAGCCAGCATCGCCCGCTTGCCTTCGTCGGTGTTCGGATACATCTGCTCGGGCGCGCGTGCCAGCACCTGCAGGCGCGCGCCGACCGTGCCGTCGACGAGATCGTGGTCGCGCAGGATCGCGTCCATCTCGGCACCGATGCGGGCGACCTCGGTGAGGCCGAGTTCGTGCACCTCGTCCGGCGTCATCGTCGTCGTGGTGTGGCTGCGCACGGCCCAGGCGTAATAGGCCTCGCCGTCAGGCAGGCTCCAGGCGCCCTCGTTGACCTGCGCCTTCGGCTGCAGGGCGGTGAAATGATCGATCAGCAAGCGATAGGCCGGGTAGACGCTGCCCTCGATCGCCGCGGCGGCACTGGCGAGAAGATCGTCTCGCTTCGCGGCATCGAGTGTGCCGGCCGGCAGCTTGTCGAGTTTCTCGACGAGGTTCGCGTACAGCATGTGCTCGCGCGGCGGCGCGGAGATGAAGTCACTCATCTGCAGCAGCACCTTCTCGACCACGAAGCGCGGCGGGATCGCGCCGTGTCGTTCGCGCTCGCGCAGCCCTTCCAGCACCTGACCGAACGCGCGCGGGAACAGCTCCATGCGCTTGATGTAGTTCGACGCGTCGCCGGCACTGGCAATGGCGTGCTGCTGGGTGAGGAAGTTCGGTAGGCCCGATTGCACGCCGAACATCTGATTGACCGGGAAAGTGTTCAGGCGAAAGCGCTGGCCCTCGACCTGATCGGCGAGGAAGTGCTCGAGCGCGTCGTAGGACAGCCGGCCTTCGGTATCGAGCCTGTCGCGGTCGTACGAGCGCAACACGGCCAGTTCATCAGCCATCTTCGCCGACATCTCCACCTGATGCGCCGGAGACATGTCGTCGATGTCGTCGCTGTAGAAGTCCATCCACGCCGGCAGGATGCGCATGCTGCTCAACATCATCGGACTCTGCAGGGCGAACTGCGCGAACGTGCGCGCATAGAACCACTCGATCTTGGCCGGCTTGAAATACCAGACGTGGACGACGAACAGGGCAATCAGCGCGATCGCCAGAAGGACGAGGCGCGACAGCCATTTCCACACGATGCGCATGGGGAGTTCCTGGAGCGGGACGAGGGCGTGGACTGTAGCAGCGCTCACGTGCTGGGTGTGACTTCCGGCAGCCTTGCCGCGTGCCGCCACGGCCACTAGTCTGGCCATCCCATGACCACGGGCGCGGATGCGTCGTGAACTACCGCCACGCCTTTCACGCCGGCAACTTCGCCGACGTCCTCAAGCACACGATCCTGGTCGGGCTGATCGAAGCCCTGAAGGCCAAGCAGACGCCATTCTGCTACTTCGACACACACGCCGGCCGCGGCCGCTACGACCTCGGCGGCGCCGAGGCCACGCGCACCGGCGAGGCTGCCAACGGTATCCAACGCCTGCTCGCCTCGACGCGTGCGCCGGCCCTGCTGCACGTTTACGTCAACCTGGTGCGTGCGCTCAACGGCGGCCACGAGGAACTGGCGATCTATCCCGGTTCGCCGCTGATCGCCAGCCTGCTGATGCGCGAGGACGACCGCGGCATCCTCTGCGAACTCGAACCCGGCGAGGCAGAGTTCCTGCGCAGCGTGTTCCGTGGCGACGCGCGCTTCGCCGTGCACACGCGCAATGGCTACGAAGGCATGAAGGCGATGCTTCCCCCGCGCCAGCGCCGCGGCCTGGTCCTGATCGACCCCCCCTTCGAGGCACAGGAAGATGAGTTCCGCACGATCGAGAGGGCGCTTGCCGAGGCGCTGAAGTCGTGGCCTACCGGCGTCTACGCGGTTTGGTACCCGATCAAGCTGCGCCAGCATGTACAACCGTTCCACCGCTGGCTCGCGCGCTCGGGCTTTCCGAAGGTGCAGGTTGCCGAACTGCTGCTGCACCCGGACAACTCGGCACTGCGTCTCAACGGCTGCGGCATGGCGATCATCAACCCGCCGTGGAAGTTCGAGCGCACGCTCGCCGAACTGTTGCCGGCCCTGCAGGAGCTGCTCGCGCAGGGCCGTTTCGGCCAGCACCACATCGAGTGGCTGGCGGGCGCCTGAAGCGCCATCGGGCGGATCCGTTCGCGGCCTCCCCTGTCACGACACCACTTGCTGGCGCACAATGCATGCCATGCAATCCCCCCTCCGCACCCTCGGTTCAGCCATGCTGGTGGCGGCCACGCTCGTTGGCTGCGCGACACCACCCATCCGCGACACGGCCCGCGTGGTCGCCTTGCGTCCGCTCGACGTGCAGCAGCAGCCCGCGCGCGACGACGGCGCCGAGGTGCTCTGGGGCGGGCGCATCGTCGCTTTCGACCATCGCAGTGGACATGCCGAGATCGAGGTCGTCTCGTACCCGCTCGCGCGCGACCAGAGTCCGTTGACCGAAGCGCCCAGCGAAGGCCGCTTCATGCTTCAGCTGTCGGGTTTCGTGGAACCGCTCGACTATGCGGTCGGTCGCCACCTGACCGTGCGCGGCATCCTCGCCGGCACGCATGCAGGCATGGTCCAGGAGCAGCCCTATCTCTATCCGGTCGTACGGGGTCGCGAAGTGCACGTGTGGCCGTGGGGCTTCATGCTCGACCGCCGTCCGCGCGTGCATGTCGGCGTGGGTGTGCGCGTGCGTTGAAGCACGCATCGGCGATCAGCACCCTTTCTCCCTTCTCCCCCGTTCCTTCCATGGGGAGAAGGAAAGCAGGTCAGGCTTTCGCGTCTAGCGCAGCCTGCGTCTTCTTCGGCAAGGCTGCGCGCACGAGGTCGTAGGACTGACGCACATAGCCGGCCAGTTCGGCCTCGGCGAAATCCTGTGGTTCGGTCACGCTGACCCAGAACGCGCGCGCCATGTAGGGCGCCGGGGCGTAACCGGGCTGGTCGGTCAGTTCGAGGAAGCGCTCGGGCTCGACCTTGAAACTCAAGCGGCCGCGTTCCGGCCCGAGCATGCACAGCACGGCGAACATCTTGCCGGCCACGCTCCAGACCAGATCCACCTCCCACTTGATCGAACGGCTGGCACCAGGCCAGTTGGCGCAGAGTTCATCGAGTGTTTCGACATCCAGGCCCATTCGTTCGGCCATCACCCCTCCCCCACCATGTAGCGGCCGTCGACGACGCGGATGCGCGGCGGCCGGCGCGACTGCTCGAAGGCCGTCCAGGCCGGTGCCAGCTCGCTCCAGAACGCGTGCCACGGCGAGGCCTTCGCCGCGTCGAGTCTGGCAGCTTCCGGGCGGAACGGGAATGCATGCACGTCGAAGGCGCGTTGGCCACCGGCATGGGCGGCGGCCGCCAGGGTGTAGATCTGCTCGATCGCGGCATCACCCATCGCGTAGCAGCCGATCGATACGCAGGCACCGTGGACCATGAGGAAACTGCCGGTGTGGCCATGCGCGCGGTCGTAGGCGTTGGGATAGCCGAGGTTGAACGACAGGTGGTACTGGCTGCGCGGATTCATCCGCGCGGCGTCAACCCGGTAGAAGCCTTCCGGCGCCTGGTTGTCGCCTTCGCGAAGCTTCGGCCCGAGCCTGCCCGACCACGCGCACACCGGCCAGGTGCGGAACAGCACATAGCGCCCATCGGCACCTTCGATCCACAGTTCCAGTTCGCTCTCCTCCTTGAAGATGCGCATGAACACCGGCGCACCCCAGTGCAGGCCGGCAGCGGCGAGATCGCGTTCGAGCGCCGGGCGCACGCGCGTCGCCGCCGCGGCGGCGCGGTCGCCTTCGGCAGCCGTCGCACGCGCCATCAGCGTGTGTCCGTTGTCGCGCCAGAACGCCGGCGCGAACGCGGCAAACGCCACCGCGAGCAGCGCGACGACGATCCAGGCGCGACGCCGGCGCGCACGCACTTCAGCGGTAGTCCTCGTAGGATTTTTCCTCGACCAGGGTCGAGCCCAGGCGGTCGTTGATCTCACGCTTGAAGCGCGCGCGATCGTCGTTGCGGAAGTACACCGAGCGCGCCAGTTCGATGAACTCGGCATCGAAGGCCCTGGCCTTCTCCTTCACGCGAATGCGATCCTCGATCTCCCACAGCGCCTCGTTGACCTCCTTGAGCTTCGCGCGTTCGCCGGCGATGTCGGTGCGCGAAGCCGGATCGGCCGCCCAGGTCGCATTGAGCAGGTCGAGTTCGGTGCGCACGTTGGCCAGCTTGGCCGCATCGCCGATGCGCGCGGCCTTGATCTCGAGGATGGTGATCTTGTCGATCAGTTCGCCGTAGGACACCGGAACGGAAATCGTGCTCATGGGATACCACCGTGGAAAAATCGCGATGGTAGCCCAGATTCCGTGCAGCATTCGCGCGCGTCGCGCATGGCGGCCGCACGCCGGCCAGCCCATGCCCTGGCACGCTTACAACCACGAATCGCCGGGCGCTCGCCAAACGCGACCCGGGCGCAGCTCCGCGTCGCTGTCGTTCGCACGGACTGCAAGGAAAAAAGCGGTGCGCGCCCCCCGACGCGCACCGCGAACGCCCGGTGTCAACCGGACGTGGAGAGACGGATCAGAAGTGGTAGGCGGCCGAGACGCCGAAGGCGAGCGGATCGATGGCGACCGTGCCGACGCGGGCGCCGTCGACCTTGACCTTGGTGTCGATGTCCATCCAGCGTGCGTCGACGGTGACACCCCAGCGTGGCGAAATGGCGAAGTCGATACCGATATGCGCCGCGGCGCCGAACGAATCGTCGAGCGAGACACGCGTGCCGGCCAGCGGACCCTTTTCGTCGATCGAGAAGAAACGCGTGTAGTTGAGGCCGACACCGACGAACGGGTTCACCGTGCCACCCGGGTTGAAATACCAGTTGACCCCGAGCGTCGGCGGCAACTGCTTGACCGATGCGGCCTTGACGCCGTTGAGCTTGACGTCGTGACTGAACGGCAGCGCGGCGAGCAGATCGACGCCGAGGTTCGGCGTCAGCATGTACTCGAGCGACAGCGTCGGGCGCCAGTTGTCGTCGACATCGCTCTTCAGTGCACCGCCGGCGAGCGAACCATTGTTCGATTTCGGTTGCACGACGTGGGCACCGAAACGGAACGTCCACGGACCACTTTCGGCGGCCAGCGCGGCGCAGGGCATCGCGGCCAGCACGGCGGCGACAAGCAGATTCTTTTTCATGTTCATGGCGGGGCTCCTCGTTGGAATCGCCGCGATTCTGAGCAGCGCATCCCGGCCGGGATTGATCGTGGTCAAGCACGCGACGGGCTGCGACGAGGCGCCGCAGCACAGTGACCAGGTCGGTCCTGCTGCGGCTCGAGGACGTCCGACCTGGCAGCGGGTGGGAGCCCGGCGTGATGGCTCTTTGCCGGTCAATTCGGCGCGGGCCGGACAGCATCGCGACCGAGGGTTCTTCCACACCCAGCACACCCAACGCACCCGCCGCACCTGTGCCGGCCACTCCCGTACCCGCCCCTTGTCCGCCGCCACACAGAACGCGCGCGTGCACCGCGAGGCCTGCCACCGGCCGACCTTCCCCACCGTGCCCCCGCTTGACCACGGTCAATGGCCGGCGTGCCGCGATCACGCATGATCGCCGCCATGCTCGCCACCTCCGCCCTGCCCGTCACGCCTTCCGCTCCCCAGTTCGACCGCGCCCTGATCGAGCGCTACGAGCTGAACGGACCGCGCTACACCTCGTATCCGACCGCACCGCATTTCCGCACCGATTTCGGCGAGGCGGAGTTCCGTGCCGCGGTGCGCGCCTCGAACGAGGATCCGATCCCGCATCCGCTGTCGCTGTACGTGCACGTGCCGTTCTGCCCGAGCCCGTGCTTCTATTGCGGCTGCACGCGCATCATCACGCGCGACGCAAGCAAGCCGGTCGCCTATGTCGATCGCCTGGTACGCGAGGCCTCGTTGCTCGCGCCGCTGTTCGACCGCGACCGCGAAGTGATCCAGCTGCATTTCGGCGGCGGGACGCCGAACGTGCTCGACGAACCGAGCTTCGACTACCTGATGAGCGCGCTCGGCCATCATTTCAGTCTGTCGCACGCACCCTCGCGCGAATTCGGCATCGAGGTCGATCCACGCCTGGCCACGCCGGGCGACATCGCGCGCTTCGCCAGGTTGGGCTTCAACCGCCTCTCGCTCGGCATCCAGGACTTCGACCCCGACGTGCAGCGCGCGGTCAACCGCGTGCAGGGCGTGGCCGAGACACAGGCCCTGCTGGAAGCGGCGCGCGCCCATGGTTTCCGCTCGACCAGCGTGGATCTCATCTACGGCCTGCCGCTGCAGACCGAACAGCGTTTCGCCGACACGCTCGACCGCGTCGTCGCCATGCGGCCGGGACGCATCGTCACCTACGCCTACGCGCACCTGCCGGAGCGCTTCCCGGCACAGCGCCGCATCGACCGCCACGAACTGCCCGACGCGGCCACGCGCCTCGGCCTGCTCGAACTGGCGGTCGAGCGCCTGTGCGCGGCCGGCTACGTCTACATTGGCATGGATCATTTCGCCCTGCCGGAGGATGACCTCGCCCTCGCCCAGGCCGCCGGCACCCTGCAGCGCAACTTCCAGGGCTATTCGACGCATGCCCGCACCGACCTCGTCGCGCTCGGCATGAGTTCGATCAGCCATGTCGGTGCGAGCTTCAGCCAGAACGCGCGTGACCTGAAAAGCTATGAAGCGGCGATCGATGCCGGTCACCTGCCGGTCTGCCGCGGCCTCGCGCTCGATGCCGACGACCTGATCCGTGCCGACGTCATCCAGCAGCTCATGTGCAACGACGCCGTCGATGTGCGCCGCATCGAAAGCCAGCACCGCATCGACTTCGCCTCGTACTTCCGCGAGGCGCTCGACAAACTGGCTGAAATGGCCGCCGATGGGCTTGTTTCGCTGTCACCGACCCACATCCGCGTGCACGCCAGGGGGCGGCTGCTGCTGCGCAACGTGGCCATGTGTTTCGACCGCTACCTCGGCCGCGGCCTGCCTGCGGCATTGCGCTACTCGAAAACGGTCTGAAGAACAGCCATCATGGGCAACCCCAAGGGGGCCCTTGCGGGGCCTGCCCAGGAAGCGCCGTGAAAGCCCACACGACCGGTATCATCCCGTTCAATGAAGCCCGCTCGGCCTCATGCACGCAATGCGCCTGGCAGGCACTGTGCCTGCCGGCCTCGCTGGACGGCGACAACCTCGAACGCCTCGACGAAGTCGTGCGCAAGCGCCGGCCGCTGCGCCGTGGCGATGTGCTCTACCGCGAGGGGATGCGCCATCCGTCGCTGTTCGTGGTCCGCAGCGGCCTGCTGAAGACCTCGACGACCCTGCCCGACGGCGACACCCAGGTGCTCGGCTTCCACCTGGCCGGTGAGATCGTCGGTTTCGACGGCCTGCTCGACGAGCCGCATCACTCCAGTGCCGAGGCACTGGAGGATTCGACCGTCTGCGAAGTGCCGATCGGTCGGCTGACCGAGATCGCCGCGCACATTCCCGGCCTGCAGCAGCAGGTCTACCGCATCATGGGTCGCGAGTTCTCGCGCGAGCAGATGCATGCCGTGATGATGGGGCGCCGCCAGGCGATGGCGCGCCTCGCCCTGTTCCTGCATAGCCTGAGCGAGCGGCGGCGGGCGACCGGACACGACCCGGTTTCACTGCACCTCGGCATGTCACGCCAGGAACTGGCCAACTACCTTGGCCTGGTCATCGAGACGGTGAGCCGGCTGTTTTCGCGCCTGCAGGCGCTGGGCGTGCTCGAGGTCGAGCGCAAGAACGTGCGCATCCTCGACCTTGCCGCGCTCGAAAACCTCGCCCAGGGTGATGACGAGGCCCACGCCTCGGCCCAGGCCTGAGCAAAGGCATCGCGGCTTCAGCCGCGATGCTCCTGCTCGCACGCCCCAATGCCTTGCTCCCGCCCAGTCCCGATTCCCCATTCCCGGCTTCTCCTGCCGCACTGCGACAAATCGCCAGCCCCAAAACACCCGGCATTGATCAGGGTCAACAGTCGCTGAACGGGAATCGCGGAAACTCACCGCGACACAATCGCCCGGAGGTGTGCCCGTGCAAGCCACGGATACGTACAACGACAAGGTCGTCCGCCAGTTCACGATCGCCACCATCGTCTGGGGCGTCGTCGGCATGGCGGTCGGACTCCTCATCGCCGCCCAGCTCGCCTGGCCCGCCCTGAACTTCGGTATCCCCTGGCTGAGCTACGGCCGCCTGCGGCCCCTGCACACGAATGCGGTGATCTTCGCCTTCGGCGGCTGCGGCCTGTTCGCCACGGCGTACTATGTGGTGCAGCGCACCTGCCACGCACGCCTGTTCTCCGACAAGCTCGCCGCGTTCACGTTCTGGGGCTGGCAGGCGGTCATCGTCGCCGCGGCGATCACCCTGCCGATGGGCCTGACCCAGAGCAAGGAGTACGCCGAACTGATCTGGCCGATCGACATCCTGATCGCACTGGTGTGGGTGGCCTATGCGGTGGTGTTCTTCGGCACCATCGTCAAGCGCCGGGTCAAGCACATCTACGTGGCCAACTGGTTCTACGGCGCGTTCATCATCGCCGTGGCCCTGCTGCACCTGGTCAACAGCGCCGCCGTGCCGGCCGGCCTGATGAAGTCCTACAGCGCCTACGCCGGCGTGCAGGACGCGATGGTGCAAT
>Ga0116142_10004915_pt1 | contig 12410 bp, 7 predicted proteins | sample AD_UKC033_MetaG_FD_89785 | JGI IMG/M metagenome (GOLD analysis project Ga0116142, IMG submission 89785) | Active sludge microbial communities of municipal wastewater-treating anaerobic digesters from USA - AD_UKC033_MetaG | ecosystem: Engineered > Bioreactor > Anaerobic > Digestate | place: USA... | reverse complement strand
GCAGCGTTATCACGGATGCGGCGCGTGGCCTCGTAGCCGTCCATCACCGGCATCTGGCAATCCATGAGGACGCCGTCAAAGTCTGCGCCACGCGCCTGGAGCGTTTCCAGCGCCTCCAGCCCATTGGTGGCCAGGGTGACCTGCACCCCGGCATGGCGCAAGAGCTCCATGGCCAGCTCCTGGTTGAGTTCGTTGTCCTCCACCAGCAGCACCCGTGCGCCTTCGAGCTGGCGCATGGCATTGCGGCTTTCGTGCGCCATGATGCCGGTGCGGTTCTCCACCAAGCCCTTGCGGTCGATGGCGGCGCCAATGGCGTCGAGCAACTGGCTGGGCATCACCGGCTTGGTCAGTACGGACTTGAGCGCCACGCCCTGGCGTTCCGCCTCGTCCAGCGCCTCTTCGCGGCCAAAGGCGGTGACCATGATGCTGGCGGGCACGTTGGGCAGCCGGCGCGCATGCATGAGGCGCAGGGTTTCAATGCCATCCATTTCGGGCATTTTCCAGTCGATCAGCACCAGGTCGTAAGCTTGGCCCTGCTGCTCGGCCTGTGCCACGCAGGCCAGCGCGGCCTGGCCGTTGGCCGCCGTGTCCACCCGCAGGCCCAGGCCACGGGCAATGCTGGCCGTGATCTCGCGGGCGCTGCTGTTGTCATCCACCACCAGCACGCGCATGTGCTGGAGCACCTCGCGCGACATGCGGCGCGAGGCACTGCCCTGTGCATTGCGTCCCAGTCGCGCTGTGAAGTGGAATTCCGAACCCACACCCGGTTCGCTCTGAACCCAAATGCGCCCCCCCATCTGCTCCACCAGCGCCCGCGAGATGGCCAGCCCCAGGCCCGTGCCGCCGTAGCGGCGTGTGGTGGAGCTGTCGGCCTGGCTGAAGGGCTGGAACAGCTTGGCGCATTGCGCCTGCGTCATGCCGATGCCGGTGTCGCGCACCCAGAAGTGCAGTTCGATGTGCTCGGCATCGCGGTCGATTTCCTCGATGCCTATGACCACTTCGCCCTGTTCGGTGAACTTGACGGCGTTGTTGCCCAGGTTCACCAGGATCTGGCCCAGGCGCAGCGGGTCGCCCACCAGCGCCGTGGGCAGTTGCCCCGGCACGCAGAACAGCAATTCCAGGCCTTTTTCCTCGGTGCGCAGGCCAATGAGGTTGGACAGGCTCTCCATGACATCGTCCAGGCAGAACTCGGTGTCCTCGATCACCATCTTGCCCGCCTCGATCTTCGAAAAATCGAGAATGTCGTTGATGATGCCCAGCAGACCTACGGCCGAGCGGTGCGCCTTCTCCACATAGTTGCGCTGGCGTGCATCCAGCGATGTCTGCAGCGCCAGGTGGGACATGCCGATGATGGCGTTCATGGGCGTGCGGATCTCGTGGCTCATGTTGGCCAGGAAATCGCTCTTGGCCTTGGCAGCGTCCTCGGCCACACGGCGCGCCTGCTCCATGGCACGCTCGGCGGCCTTGCGTTCGGCGATGTCCTCGAACACCCAGATCGTCACATGGTGGTGGCGAGCCGATCGGATGCCCCGCCCCGATACCTGCGCCACGAAGGTACCGCCGTCCTTGCGGGCAAAGTCCCATTCCACGTTGACGTCCTTGCCCGCCGCCAGCACCGGCCCGACCAGCGCGCCAAAGCGTGCGTAGTGTTCGGGAGACTGCTGGATGATGCTGCCAGGTTGGCCCACCAGCTCGTCTGCCCGATAGCCCAGGTACTCAACCAGGCGCTGGTTCACGCGCAGGATCACACCATCGGCGGTGTAGATGATGCCGTTGGGGGCGTTGTCGAAAATCATCTGCTGCTCGTCCAGCAGGTTCTGCAACTCGCGTTGCTGCAGCTCGATCTCCAGGCGCGCACGGCGCTTTTCGGTCACGTCCTCGGGCATGCACTGCACCAGGCGGCGCCCCCGGTACTCGAAGGCCGCCAGGTGCACTTCGGCGTCCCAGGTGTCCCCATCCGGGCGCTGGTAGCGCCACTCGCAGCGGGCATGCCCCTGGGTCAGAGCGCGCTGCAAGGTGTCCTGCATGAGGCTGGCACTGTCCTGTTCGCCGTATTGCTCGGGCGCCATCAGGAACAACAGGCCTTTGCCCAGCAACTGGCTCTTGGCGTTGACGCCAAAGATCCGCACCGCCGCCGGGTTGCAGTCGATGTAGCCAAAGTCCGGATCCAGGATGATGATGGGGCGCGAAGACTCCTGGAACAACATCTTGTTGTAGGCCTCGCTGTCACGCAGGCTGGCTTCGGCCACCTTTTGCTCGGTGATGTCCTGGTTGATGCCCACCAACCTGCGTGGGGTTCCATCGCTTCCACGCAACGCGGCATGGCCTATGTCCAGAATCCAGCGCCACTCGCCCGATGAGCTGCGCATACGAAAAACCTCGGTGTAGTCGGGTATCTCGTTGAGCAGGAAGCGGCGCAAGTGATCCTGCACGCGCTGCACGTCTTCGGGGTGAATCAGCGATACCCAGCAGGCCATGTGGTTGGGATGCTGGGCCAACAGGCTTTGCTTGTCGTAGCCGAGCATCCCCGCCCAAATGTCGTTGACCGCCACTTCGACGATCTCATGCTGGTCGTTGATGGTGCAGTCGTACAGCCCCAGGTTGGCTCCCCGCAAGGCCAGGGCCAGGCGCTCCTCGCTGCGCGCTACCAGTTGCTCGGCCTTTTGGCGTTCGGTGATGTCGTAGATCCAGGAAACCAGGTAACGCCCATCCGAAAAGTCGAGCAGGATGGACGAGAGCAGTACCGTGACGGGCGTGCCGTCGGAGCGCACGAAGTCGGCCTGGTAGCCTTTGACAGCGCCTTCACGGCGCAAGCGCTCCATAAAGGTCTGGCGATCCGCCGGGTTGCGCCACGATTTGCTGGCAGGGTGTGTGGCCAGTTCCTCGGGGCGCACACCCAGCATTTCCGCGTGCTGGCGGTTGGCAAAAACAATCTGCCCAGCCTCGGTGCCGATGATCACACCCACGGGGCTGTTTTCGAGAATGCGGAGCAGCCGGGCCTCGTTCTCCTGGCGCTCCCGCTCCAGGCGCTTGCGTTCGGCAATGTCCTCGTACACCCAGACGGCAGAGCGCTCGAACCCAGGGATGTTGATGCCCTGGCCCGACACCATGGCCTCGAACACCGCCCCATCGTTGCGCCGGAAATCCCACTCCACGTGCACTTCCTGCCCCGACGCGAGCAGCGGAGCCGCCACGGCCGAGAACGCCTGATAGCTGGCCTCATCCCGAAACAACCGCTGCGCCACCGAATGGCCCACCAGGTCGGGCGGCTCCAGGCCCAGGCTCTGACACAACCTGCGGTTGACCCGCAGGATGATGCCGTCCGCCGTGAAGCACATGCCGTTGGGAGCGTTCTCGAAGATGACCTGCTGCTCCTCCAGCAGCTTGCGGATCTCGGCCTGCTGGCGCTCGATCTCCAGGCGGGCGCGGCGCTTTTCTGACACATCGTCCACAGTGAAGCGCAACAGGATGCGCCCCCCGCAGTCGAAGGCCATGAGATTGACCTCGGCGTCGAAGATTTCGCCATTCGCACGACGCGCACGCCACAGAAAATTGGCAATGCCGTGCTCCACGATGGAACGGGTGATTTCCTCCCCCGCGGTCTGGGTGTCGGTGCCGTCGTATTGCGTGGGCGCAGAAAAGTCCAGCGGCATGCGGCCTAGCACCTCGTCCCGAGACTGGAAGCCGTAGATACGCACCGCTGCGGTGTTGCAGTCCACGATGCCGATCGCTGGGTCGATGATGACGATGGGCACCGGCGAATCCTGGTACACCCGCTTGTTGTAGGCCGCGCTGCGCTCCAGTGTGTCCTGGGCTTCGCGCATGGCGCTGTCCTTGGCGGCCAGTTCGGCTTCCAAGGCAGCGCAGCGCTGCTGCCATTGCGCCAGTTCCTGCTCCAGCGCAGCCTTTGTGGTGTGCGATCGCTCCATGGCCCCTCCCAGGTGAACCGTCCGCCGCACACACCCATGGCGGGCGGCGGAGGAAGGCGTCGAGCTGTAGGGGAGTATCGGCAGCGGTTGACCTGCACGTCAACACACGGCGCGGCAATTGCGCACACGATGCATGGGGTGTTTGAGCTAGCGCAAGAGCCCTGCCCCCTCGGCCCACATCAAGAGGCCCTGCGCAGCGCCCCCAGCTTTTGGCCCAAGGGCAACAGATGGCGCTTGAGGTCCTCCACCGGCAGCCTGCCGTAGGCCTGCACCATCACCCCGTTGGGCAGCATCAGCGCCACATCCGAACTGCTGCCGTCCTTGCGGTAGCTTTCCTTGATGGTCGTGTCGCCCTGACGGTAGATGCGCTCCACTTCATCGGCATTCTCGCTCTCGGCGGTGGTCGTCGCCCAGCCCGCCATGGCCATGCGCAGCGCAGGGACGGCGCCCAGGTCCTGGATCTGGATCTCCAACTCCTTGTCCTCGTGCGTGTACTGCGCACTGACATGGGTGAACTGCATGCCCATGGCGCTTTCGGAGCGCGCCTCGATCGCTGTGCGCGGCAAATCGCCCACACGCTCGGGCAGGGTGTCCCGCAGAAGTTTTGGCGCAAAGGGCTCACCACCCTTGCCACCCAGTGCAGCCCCCATCATTTCGGTGGCGGCCTTGGCTGCGGCCTGGGTGTCTCCCTTGGCCTGGGCCTCTTCCATTTTGCGGCTGGCTTCCTCCAGGCGTCCTGTGTCGATCTTGATGTCGGTGCCGGGAACCTTCATGGTGACCGAGCCCGTGTCGCCCATGCCCGCCATGCCTGCACCCAGACCCCGTGCCCCCGGAGTCACAAGTGATGTGGCCAACCCGACCACAATGCCTGCCAGAATGCCGCAGACCACCAAGGCTGCCGTGTAGCCCACCGCTTTCTCTTGGGGGGCCTTCATCAGCACGGGGATGCCGGTGTAGATCAGGTACACCGAATACAGGGCCGCCAACAAGCCCAGCATGGCCAATGACGGCAGGATGCTGAACACCCCACCCAGCATGCCCGCCGTGGAGGCATAGGCCACCAGCTTGAAGGCGCTGCCCATGTCTTGCTGCGCCTGAAAACGCGGCGCCAGCATGTTGGCGATCAGCGCCAGCACGTACACCATGGCCAGCGACAGCACATAGCCCACCACCATGCTGACCAGACCTTGCACCACGGGCACGCGCACCGAGATGCCAAAGGCACCTACCCCCACCAGGCTGTACCCAATGAACCCCGCCACCGCCGGAATGGCCGCCAGAAAGACCAGGTAGCCCAGGTAAATGCGGCCTGGGTTGCCGTCCTCTGCGTTGATCTGCAGCCAGGTTTCGCGTGGGCGCATCAAGATATCAAGCACACGCTGCAACAGCGCTGCGCGGTCTGTCGAAGCCAGGGGGGAAGTGTTCATGGTGCAATGTCCTTGAAGTGATCAGAATGGTTTGCGCTGCGCATCAATTCGCAGCAGCAGGCTGGAACATGACCTTGGCGCCGGGTTTCACGCCAGAGACCCAACCTTCACCTGGATTGGTCTTTTCTTCGCTCAGCGCACCACCCGTGCCTTTGAGATCACACCGTGGGTGCTCGATGAAATAACTGCCCGGTGGGTTGTACACCCAGGCACCGCAGGCCGTGTGCTGCATGCACAGTGCCTGGCAGTCGCGGGCGGTCTGGCCCTTGGCAAAGTCCTTCACGCCAAGCTCCCCATCGCGCTCGCTCCCGCCACCCTCAATCTGTGTGCCCGCCTCCCACCACAGCATGGTGTTGGGCATCCATTCGCGGCCCTGGGTGGCATTGACTTTGGGCGCGGGGGGCGCAGCCTTGGCCACGCTGCGCAGGGCATCGCTCAGGCTGCCAGCATCACGGGCGTCCAGATACCGGCCGCCCGTGCTGGAAGCCAGGCATTGGAGCTGTTGCTCGGCCTTGCTGCCCTTGGAAATGTCAAAGCCGATCACGTGGGCCGTGAAATCCACGCCCAGCTTCTCCAGTTCCTTGCCCACGGCACAGGGATCGGCATGGCAGGTTTCCTCGCCGTCAGAGACCAGAATGACCGTGGCCTTTCGTTCGCTGAACTTGAGTTGTTCTGCTGCCATGCGCACCGATGCCGAAATGGGCGTCATCCCTTTGGGTTGCAGCGCATTGACGGTCTGCACCATGGCGCTGCGGTCCAGCGCACCTGGGGCACGCAACAGCTCGATGTCGCTGCAGTCGCCTTTGCTGCGGTGGCCATAGGCCATCAAGCCCAGTTGCTGGCCTGCGGGCCAGCCATCGAGCATTTGTGCCACAGCATCGCGTGCGATCTCGATCTTGGCCCGCCCCCCCATCTTTCCCCACATGGACCCCGAGGCATCGAGCACCAGCATGCTCTGCCCCGGCCCTTGCGGTGGGCTGGGGGCGCGCTGGGCTTGCTGTGCCTGGGCGCCCATCGACAGCAACATACCGGCGGCCAGCCACCAGGCGGCCCGGCCCATGCGCGAATGGTTCATGGTGTTCCCTCTCCAAAAAGTTGCAGTGAACGCCTGTCTCATGACTGGCGCGTGAAAACAAAAGGTGACTGGATGGTGCAGGCCTGCGGCACGGTGACGCGCACGATGCTGGCACCCTCCATGCGCTCGGGGCTGAGCACCCGCAGGTCGTACTCCATGGACATGGCAGCGCTGGCTGTCTTGAGCCTGGCCTTCCAGTGGTTGGCCGCCACACGGCTCCACTGCACCTGCGGGCTGGGAATGAGCTGGCCACCGCTGAAGGGCCGCGCAAACACGACCTGCCCCGATTGGGGCGCCGGCATCTGCCCTGCGACCGCCTGGGCTACACCCGCAAGGCAACCACCACTGGCACGGGGCTGCCCTTCGAACCGGAATACCCAGTGCCCGTCCCGGGGCTGGAAATCCGTCCCAGGTTTCGATGGTGGTACAAGCACGACCTCCGAAGCCCCCGGGCGAGGCACTTCGACATCGATCCCGGCCGGTCGCTGCCCTCGCCCACTTGCGGAGGGGTTTGTTGCGGCGACAACCAGGGGCGCCTGCATGGCTGCCGACTGCGCTGCTGGCGGAGCCCCACGCAAGCGCTGCGCTGGTCCGTAGGCATCGTCATGCAGCCCGATCAATATGCGCGCCTCATCGCGGCTCAGGTGCCCACACTGCGACGCAGTGGCAGCACAGGCCCACACCGTGTCGGGCCAGTCTCTGCTGGCCTCGACAAAGGCAAGCTCGGCCTGGTTCCTATCCATACCCAGGCGGGCACGCGCCCCGATGGCGCTGGCAGTGCCCGTGCAGTGCACGCCAGCGGCACAGGCCAGTTCGGCCAAGGGTGCTGCACTGGCACCCAGGGGCCACCCGCAGGCCAAGCCCCACAGCAGCGTGCTCCCAATGTGTCTGGTTCGTGTCATGTGTCGATTTCCTCGGCTCCAAAAATTGCAGCCCGGTCCATGCGACAGGGACTATGCAACATGGGCGCCATTGTGGAAACCGTTGCAGAGCATGCCCACCCCCAGAACTTGGGGGACACCGTGACTTATTGCAGCAATCCGCGCCGCTGTGCCTCAACCGCTGCCTGGGCGCGGCTCTTGATGCCCAGTTTGCGGTAGATGGATTTGATGTAGCCGTTGGCCGTGTGGTAGGTGATGCCCAGGCGCTCTCCGGTCTCGTGGATGCTCAGGCCCTCACCAATGGCGGCAAGCACGTCGCTTTCTCTGGGGGTGAGCGCTTCGGCAAGGTCAGCGCTGGGCCTCAGATCGGCGCCCGGGGTGCTGCGAAAGTAACCCAGCACCCTGCGGGCCACCGCAGGAGACAGCGGCAGCTCTCCCCGGGCGATGCGCTGCAGTGCGGCCACCAGGTCGCAGACCGGTTCGGACTTGAGCAGATAGCCATCGGCCCCTGCCTGCAGGGCGCCAAACACCGAGGCGTCATCAGAAAACAGTGTGGTCACCACGGCGGGCACCTCAGGGTTGCACTGCTTGAAACGGCGCAACACCTCCAGCCCCGAGCCATCAAGCAGGCGCAGGTCGATCAGGGCCAGATCCCATGCTTCGTCCACCCGCATGAGCGCATGTGCCACCGTCGGGCAGTGCGTGGTATGCGCTGCGGGGTACACCTGCTGGGCAATGTCCTGCAGCAGTGCGCAGGCTTCGGGCTGGTCTTCCACAAGCAGAATGTTCATGTGCCTGATTGTCATGGCTCAGCCCGGATCCTGCAGGGCGTTCAGGGGCAGGCGTGCTTCCATGACCGTGCCACCGGAACCCAGCGCCTGCCATTGCAAGTGCCCACCCAGGCGCTGCACCCGGCGCAGCAGGGACTGCATGCCCAGCCCTGCGCCCCAGGTCGCCGGATCGGTCGCAGGGCCATCGTTGCGCACCTGCACCAGCAAGCACTCCTCCAGTACCTGCACCAGCACCTCGATGCGGCTGGCACCGCCGTGGCTGATGGCGTTGCGCACGGCCTCAGACAGGATGCGCGCCAAGGCCAGTGCGGCCTGCGGGCGCACGCTCTGCAAACCTGCCTGTCCCGGCAGCGCGCTCTGCCATTGCAGTTGCAGACCTGCTGCACGGATGCGGGCGGCCAGTTCGGCGCGCAGGTCGGCGAGCAGATCGGTCAATGCCACCGCCTCGCCCGCCATGCCGTGGGTGATCAGACGCATCTCCTGCAGCGTGTCCTGGGCATAACGCCCCCAGTCGCCAGGGGGCGCCGCATGGGCCATGTGCAGGAGACGTGCTCCCAGGTCATCGTGCAGGTCGTGCGCAATGCGTTCACGCTCGCTCTGGCGCGCCTGCGCGGCAGCACGGTCTTTCTCCACCATGGTCTGTACCAGGTGGGCGCAGTGGTCGGCAAAGCGTTCGTCCTGCGGGCCAAACAGGCGCCTGCCGCCATGGGCATGCACCAGTACCACACCCTGCCCCGTCCATGCCAGTGGAGCCCACAGGGCGCCACCCGCTTCCTGCATGCGGCTGTGCGAACCCGCCTGTTGCGCCAGCACACTGCTCTCGGGCTCGTACACCTGCTGCAGAAACTGCTGCCAAGCCTGCAATGCGGCCATGTCGGATTGCTGGGCTGCACGTGCCACGTCGTACAGCGGAGCGATGTGCTGCTCCAGTCGCAGCGGCCGGGTCCCCAGCAAGGTCTGTGCAATCCAGCCACGCAAAGGCAAATAGGCCGCACCCACCACCAACAGGCTGATGAGCAGGGCGGTCTCGGCCTGCACGCTCAGGGCCAGTACCAGCATCAGATCGCACACCACCAACAGCAGGCTGGCCAGCACCCACAGCAGAATGCGGCGCAGCCCCCCCTGCGCCCAACCCAGCACCGGGCTGACCAGGAGCACGACGATGGAGTAAGTCTTGACCGCCAGGAAGCTGGCGCTGACGAAAAAGGCCCGTGTTTCGAGGTCTTGCACCGGCAGGGCATGGATCAGCGCCAAACGCGCAAGCAATATCAAGCCACCCAGGGCAAACCACTGCATCAGGGCCCGCAGCAAGGGGCTGTGCGAGCGCCGCCATTGCCAGCCCATGGCCAGCGGCAGGGCCAGCGTCCACACCACCATGAAGGCCTGGTGTCCCCACATGGGTGCGGGTGCCAGGGCGGCCAAGTCCACCACGATCACAGCCAGTGCCAAACAGGGCAGGACGCCCAACCATCGCGCAGGCACATACCGGCGCGGAAGGGTCAACACATAGCCCAGGTAGCCCGCAAACGCCAGTTGCACCGCAGCCCGCGCCGCGCCGTTGATGCTGCCCGCAGCCCCCAGGGGCCAGGCCAGGCCATGCACCAGTTCGAGCCCGCCCAACGCCATGCCAACGGCGTATCCGCTGCAGGCCAACGCCAGAAACCCGTTTCCGAGGCTGCGCTGACGCAGATAGTGGGCCCATCCACTGGTCCATGCCAGCGCAGCCAGCAACAAATGCCACCAGAGCATGGCGCCGATGCCGCCCAATCCCCGGTCGCGCACCGTCACCGGATGCTCGCTGCCATCGGCCATGACCAGGCGCGCGGAGTCGCTCGCCAACAAGGCGTGCAGGGCCTTGTGGCGGTCGTTGTAGGCTTCGCGCAGCTCATGGCTGGGCAGGAAATGCCCCGCGTCGCTCAAAAGCCAGGCGTCAAGCTCCAGCGCCCCATTAGGGCTGCGAATGCTCACCACCGGCCGTTTGCAATCAGCCCCAGGGTGCAGGCAGACGGCCTGGGATTCCTGGCTCCAGCCCAGTTCCACACCCACCAGCACCCGCTCGCTGGCCGCCAGCCACAGCACCCCAGCCGCCAGCGGAACAAAGGCCAGCAGCGACAGCACCATCCAACTCGCCAGATGGCGGGCATGGCGCTGCCACCACGCCCGGGCAGTTTGCCAAGGGCGCGCAGCGGGAGACAGGACAACGGTGGAGAACCTGGAATCCATGGCGTACTGTCAAATGATTGCACAAGGACTGCAGTGACGCCGCCCCACGGAGTCCATTTTGGTAAGACGGATGCTGCTGGTCCCACACGCCGCGCTGACACTCCCCTGTAGAACGCAACCGAAACCCCGGTTCTCAACTCACCCGGCGTCCGTTTTCCGCATAAATGGCCAGATACAGCGTGTTCGACCCGACATAAGGGGCCTTGTTGCCAAAGCCCACATGGAAATCACCAAAGGACAGCGAGCGAATGCCCGCCAGCCCGGCGCGCAGGCGCTCGCGACTGAGGTCCTTGCCTGCGTTGCGCAGACCTTCGATCATGACCTGGGCGTTGATCCAGCCCTCCAGGCTGCTGCCGCTGGTGAGGTACTCCGGCTTCGCTCCCGCGCTCTTCATCGAAGTCTGGAACTTGCGCACCACCACCGACTTGGCGGAGGTGGCATCCGGAAACACCTGCACCGCCGCCATTCCCCGCGTAGCGTCCCCGAGCTTGGGCAACTCGGAGACAAAGAGCGTCACCGAAAGGCCTGCCAGCGGCACGGTCTTGGCACGCGCGCGGAATGGCAGCACAAAAGCCGTATTGGCTGTGCCCGTTGTGGCCAGCACCACCGCCCCCGGTCGATCGGCATAGACCTTCTCGGCCACCTCCTCGCCGTTCTTGCCGTCCACAGCCAGGGCAAAAGCGCCGGCACGCTCCACCTGCGCCTCGTCCAGTGCGGCGGACAGGTAGCCCAGCACCTCCTTTCCGAAGGGGTTGTCCAGGTACACCACGGCAATGCGGCGCAAACCCATGTCCACCATTTGCTGCACCAGGCGGCGCGCCTCATCGGCATAGCTGGGGCGCACAAAGAACAGGTTGCGCTGCTCGGGGCTGCGGACGGAGGGCGCGCCCGTAATCGGCCCCACCGTTGGAATGCCCTTGCCCTCGATGAGTGGCAACAAGGCCGCTGTGTTGGCCGTGCCCATGGGCGAGATGAGGGCAAAGACCGACTGGGCATCGACCAGCTCCGTCACGTTCTTCAGGGTGCGCGCGGGGACATAGGCATCGTCCATGACCTGCAATGCGATCTCGCGTCCATGGATGCCACCGGAGCGATTGATCTCGTGGAACGCCGCTTTCATGCCGGCCACCTGTTCCAGCCCCGCCGCGCCCAAGGGGCCCGACAAAGCCAGGGAACAGCCCAGGGTGACCACGCGCCCGACGCCCTCGGTCTCGGCGGCGTGGCTGTGGCGCATCCAGGCGGGCATGGTGCCGACGGCCAGGGCCTGGGTGGAATGCAGAAGAAAATCGCGGCGGCTCATGGTGGTGCGGGGCTCCATGCAAGAAAAGGTGGCCGAAGATTACGTTCCGGCCCCCTGCCCCGCCTGTCAGTTCAGCGACAGCCTGCGGCTGTGCGGACACAGTGAAAACCCTTGGCTGAAGGGAGCGCGCAACGTGCAGCGGCATGGTGCTTGGCCCCACCAGCACCTCATCACCCCACACGACTGTGACCACCGTCCCGGTGGCATGCGCGCCACCACCGAGCCCAGCGATCCATGGCGATCACGCGCCGCTGGGGCCCCCTACCGACTGCGGGAGCATTGACTCAGGCGCCAACAACAGCGGCAGCAATTGCGCCGCCGTGCCCCGCAGCACGGCATGGGCCACGGGGTCCAGCTCGCTGGCATGGGGGTTGACGATGACCACCCTGGCACCGGCATCGCGCGCCAGGTGGGCCAGACCTGCCGCCGGGTACACGGCACCAGCGGTACCCACCACCAGCATCAGCGCACAGCGGCGGGCGGCGCGCTGGGCGGCCTCCAGCGTGGCCAGGGGCAAGGCTTCTCCAAACCACACCACGCCAGGGCGCAGCAGGTTGCCGCAGCGTGGGCAATGGGGTGGGTCGCCCGCTTCCACGGTGTCGGGGTGGCAGCAGGACCGCGGCAGATCGAGGAAGCGGTCTTGCATCAGGTCGCCGTGCAGGCACAGCACGTCGGCGCTGCCCGCACGCTGGTGCAAGCCATCGACGTTCTGGGTGATGAGCGTCAGCCGCCCAGGGTGCTGCTGTGCAAAGGCTGCCAAGGCCAGGTGCGCCGCGTTGGGCTG
>Ga0116142_10004909_pt1 | contig 12419 bp, 9 predicted proteins | sample AD_UKC033_MetaG_FD_89785 | JGI IMG/M metagenome (GOLD analysis project Ga0116142, IMG submission 89785) | Active sludge microbial communities of municipal wastewater-treating anaerobic digesters from USA - AD_UKC033_MetaG | ecosystem: Engineered > Bioreactor > Anaerobic > Digestate | place: USA... | reverse complement strand
TGCTTGAGTGCTTCGCAGATCATGACCGGGCCAAGATCTGACCCGCCGATGCCGATGTTAACCACGTAACGAATTTTTTTGCCGGTAAAGCCGCACCATTCACCACTGCGAACTCTCTGGCAGAACGACTTCATTTTTTCCAGCACCGCGTTGACTTCTGGCATGACGTCAGTTCCGTCAACAATTACCGGAGTGTTCGAACGATTGCGCAAAGCGCTGTGTAATACCGCTCGACCCTCGGTCCAGTTGATCGTTTTGCCTGAAAACATCGCAGTTGCAGCTTCTTTAACACCGGAAGCGCCGGCAAGGTTGAACAGAAGGTGCATGGTTTCATCATCGATGCGGTGCTTCGAATAGTCGATCAGCATGTCGCCAAGCTCGATGCTGAATTTTTTGAAACGATCCGGGTCAGACGCGAACATGTCGCGCATGTGCCTGTCTTTTATTTTTTCGTAGTGTGAACCAAGGGCTTTCCACTCAGAACTTGCCGTCAGGCTGCCGCCGTTTTTTATTTCCTGATCCATTTTTGAAGAAAAATTCATTTGAACCTCCAGCAGGTCGGTATGTCTTACAGAAACCTTATACTCCAAACGGCAGCCCTAATTCAACCACTAAACCGCCCATGGAAAATAACTGCAGTTTGTGCTAAAATAATAAACCAAGTTTTAACGCATGGTTCAAAGGAGTATATGAAGTATGCAAAAAATCGTTGCCGCTGCCGTACAGTTTTCTGTCGAGCCAATGGCCGTAGAACGCAACATGGGAAGAGCCTACGAACTGATAGCTGAATGCTCGCGCGCCTCGAAAGCGAATCTCATCGTTCTGCCAGAAAGCTTTACCACCGGTTTCACACCGCGCGGCAAGGCAGAAGACCTCTGGGATGCCGTCGACACAATTCCGGGCCGCCTCACCGAACAGGCAATCGCCTGGGCAAAAGAGTTCAACTGCTATATCTGTTTTCCCACCTATGAAAGAGGCCCCGAAAAGCATATCGTTTACAACAGCGCCGCCCTGATCGGCCCTGATGGCGTGCTTGGTGTTTATCGCAAAACCCATCCGTTCCCGACCGAAAGACTCGAAGGCGGCGGCTGGACAACTCCCGGCACCGATTCATGCTGCATTAACACCCCGATCGGAAAAATCGGCATCGTTATCTGCTACGATGGTGATTTCCCCGAACTTGCCCGTGTAACGGCTCTCAAAGGTGCCGAGGTTATTTGCCGTCCTTCGGCTTTTATGCGCACTTTCGACCACTGGGAACTCACCAACCGCGCCCGAGCCTATGACAACCATGTGTATTGGATTGCCGCCAACAGCGTCGGGCCTGATGCCAGCGGTGCCTATTTCTTTGGCTCATCGATGATCGTGCACCCTAACGGTGTTAAGCTTTCTCAGGCTCGTGCCTGTGACGAATTTGTCTGGGCCGACCTTGATCCAGACCCGATTCGCACTGTCGTTCCAAATTCTTCCACTCCGCAGATCTTTGATCATCTCGAAGACCGCAATATCACATCATACGTCGGGATTCTTACCGAAGGCCGTTCTTCATTCGAACCGGCCCGCAGAATTCCCTACAACACCCGTTGGAGATAAAAAATGCCCGGACCGCTGCACGGAATTAAAGTTATCGACCTGACCAGAGTTTTGGCCGGGCCATTCTGTACCATGACCCTTGCTGACCTCGGAGCCGAAATCATCAAGATCGAAAAGCCAGGTACCGGCGATGATTCAAGAGCCTTTGGCCCGCACCTGCATGGTGAGAGTGCCTACTTCATGAGTATCAACCGGGGCAAAAAAAGCCTTACCCTTGATCTGAAAGCCGAAAAAGGGCGTGAAATATTTCTGAAGCTCGTGAAAGATGCGGATGTCGTTGTCGAAAACTTTAAACCCGGTGTCATGAAAAAACTCGGCCTCGACTACGCCGCCCTGAAAAAGATCAACCCGAAGCTGATTTATTGCGCCTCGTCAGGCTTTGGTCAGACCGGCCCCTACAGCAGCCGCCCCGCCTATGACCTGATCATTCAGGGAATGGGCGGCCTGATGAGCATCACCGGGCCCGATGCTTCGCAGCCGACCAAAGTTGGCAGCTCGATCGCCGACATCTTCGCAGGAGTCTTCTCTGCCATCGGTATTCTGAGTGCTCTCTATAATAGAACCCACACTGGAAAAGGCCAGATGGTCGATGTTGCAATGCTTGACTGCATGGTCGCCATTCTTGAGAATGCAATTGCCCGTTTCACCGGCTCTGGGATCGACCCGGTTCCGATCGGTAACCGCCACCCATCGATCGCGCCTTTTACTTCGGTCAGAACCGCTGATGGCTATATCAACATTGCCTGCGGTAATGACGCTCTGTGGTTGAAGCTCTGTGAGATCATCGAACGCCCTGACCTGGCGACCGATAAACGCTATGAAAGTAATCGCAGCCGCTGCGATCACATGCCCGACCTGCTGCCTCAATTGAACGAAGCCATGCAGGGGCAGCCTTCTTCATACTGGCTGAAAAAGCTCGAAGAGGGCCATGTGCCGGCTGGTCCGATCAACACCATAAGCCAGGTGCTTTCAGACCCGCAGGTTCTTGCTCGCAACATGCTCCTTGAACTTGCACACCCGGTAGCCGGCATGGTTAAGGTCCCGGGCAGCCCGGTTAAACTCTCTGACACTCCAGCCGAAGTCAAGGCTCCGGCTCCAGTTCTCGGTCAGCACAACGATGAAATTCTTGCCTCACTTGGCTATTCATCACAACAGATCGAAGGCTTTCGGGCCGAAGCTGTTATCTGAGGCCATAATTCCGGCAATTTTGCCAGCACGGCAAAATTGTGTTGATTATTGCCTGCATTTCTGATAAAATAGATAAACTGGTTCTGCAGCTGAATCTTCAGCTCGACCAATCGGGGCGTAGCGCAGTTGGTAGCGTACTTGAATGGGGTTCAAGTGGTCGCTGGTTCGAGTCCAGTCGCCCCGACCCGAAGACCGTCATCTGTTTCAGATGGCGGTTTTTCATTTTCGCCAGACTGATAATTTGTGTTTGTAATATAAAATCTTACAACTTTCTAAAACTTGCTGGACAAACTTAAAAAAGCGGCTTAGTATAGCAGAAAATTTTCACAATCAGGGGAAAGGAAGAATCAGAGATGAAACATGCAGAAGTAAAATTCGATACCGCCTGTATCCATGCCGGCCAGGCTCCTGACAAACTGTTTGGAGGCGTCAGCGTTCCGATTTATCAGTCTTCGACCTTTGCCTTCGAAGATGCCGACCAGGGCGCTGCCAGATTTTCCGGCAAAGATGATGGTTATAAATATACCCGTATTGGCAATCCGACTAATGCTGCTCTTGAAAGATGTGTTGCCGAGCTCGAAGGCGGCAAGTTCGGTCTGGCTACCGCAACCGGCATGTCAGCCATTTCCACCGTCTTCATGACTTTTCTCGGCGCCGGCAAACACGTTGTGTCGACCGGCTCGGTATACGGCCCGACCCGCACCATTCTCGAAAAAGAATTGACCAGATTCGGTGTTGAATCAACATTTGTCGACAGTTCCGATGTTAACAACGTAAAAAATGCGATTAAAAAGAATACCGCCATGGTTTACGTCGAAACTCCGGCCAACCCGACTCTCAGCATCACCGATATCGCTGCCTGTGCCAAAGTTGCACATGAAGCAGGGGCCATTCTCGTGGTCGACAACACCTTCTGCAGCCCGATGCTTCAGAAGCCTCTGAAACTCGGCGCTGACATCGTGCTGCACAGCATGACCAAATTTCTCAACGGCCACAGCGACGTTGTCGCCGGCATGCTGGTTACCAGCAACCAGGATATGATGAAGAATATGCACCGGGTTATCTGCCAGATGGGCGGAACTATAGATCCGCACCAGGCATGGTTGGTTCTCAGGGGCGTTAAAACCCTGGCACTGCGCGTTAAAGTCGCCCAGGAAAACGCCATGAAACTGGCTGAAGAACTCGAAAAACATCCTAAAATCGAGTGGGTTAAATACCCCGGTCTGCGCTCGCATCCTCAGTATGAGCTTGCAAAAAAGCAGATGTCTGGTCCCGGCGCCATGATTTCGTTCGAAGTTAAGGGTGGCGTCAAAGCCGGCAAAACCGTTATGGATTCAGTTGGTCTCAGCACTCTCGCAGTTTCGCTGGGCGGCATTGAAAGCCTGATTCAGCACCCTGCAAGTATGACGCATGCCAGCATGGGCCCCGCAGCCCGCGCCGAAGCCGGCATTACCGATGGTCTGATAAGATTCTCGGTTGGCTGTGAAGACTGCGAAGATATCAAAAAAGACCTCTGGCAGGCACTCGATAAAATCTGATCTTTCTCTGTAACTGACGCCGGGCTTCCAATATCGGAATAACCCGGCGTTTTTATTTGCTGTATTTGTCTGTGTTAATACTCCTCTCATTCTTTACGCGCAAAAAAAACAGGGCCACCCGAATGGGCGGCCCTGCTTGTATCTCACATCAGATCATGTGGCGTTAACCAGTTTGAGCATCGGCATGAAAACGGCAAGAACGATACCGCCGATTACGATACCCATGAACACGATAACGATCGGTTCGATGATCGAGGTCAGACCCTTAACTGCGGTGTCGACTTCTGAATCATAAAAGTCGGCGATCTTTGACAACATCTTGTCGAGTTCGCCTGTTTCTTCGCCTACGGCAATCATCTGTACGACCATCGGCGGGAAAACCCCTGAGTTCTTAAGTGGTTCAGCGATTGATTCCCCTTCTCTGATCGAGATGCGGGTCTTGTCAACCGCTTCGGCGATAACGACGTTACCGGCGGTCTGTGAGGTAACTTCAAGAGCCTGCAGAATCGGAACACCCGAGGCGATAAGAGTACCGAGGGTGCGGGTAAATTTAGCGACCGCAACCTTTCGCATCATCATGCCGATGGCCGGCATGCGCAGAATGTTGGTGTCATAAAGGCGTGCCCCGGTTTTGGTCTGGAAGAAGTTCCAGATAAGGATGGGGACCGCGACAATTGCCGGAAGAATGATGAACCACCATGAAATCATGAAGTCTGAGGTGGCCAGCAGCATCTGTGTGACCATGGGCAGTTCAACGTTCATACCCATGAAGATTTCTTTGAACTGGGGCAGAACGAACATTACCAGTGCCAGAACGACGAGTGCGGCGATACCAAATACGACGACCGGGTAGGTGAGTGCGCCTTTGACCTTTGATTTAAGACTTTCTGAGCTTTCGAGGTAGTCAGCAAGCCTTTCAAGAATCGAGTCAAGAATACCGCCGACTTCGCCGGCTTTAACCAGGGAGCAGAACAGGTCGCTGAAGACTTTCGGGTGCTTTTCAAGGGCTTTTGAAAAAGTCATGCCGCCCTCAACGTCAGATCTGATCTGGGTGATAATCTTTTTGAAGGTAGCGTTATCGGCCTGGGCCTGAAGAATGGTCAGACAACTTACCAGAGGCACGCCTGAACCGATCATGGTTGCAAACTGGCGTGCGAAGATACAGACCTCCTGGGATGAGACCCCGCGCTGAAGAAAACTGAAAGACATCCCGCCGGAGCCTTTTTTTTCGGCAATACTGGTAACAAAGTAGCCCTTTTCGCGCAGCTTCGCAATACAGACTTCTTTGCTTTCGCCTTCCATTTCGGCAGAAACAATTTTGCCATCCCAGTTTCTGGCCTTATAGCTGAAGGTCGCCATTGTTAACCCTCCTTGAGAAATACATATGCAACATCAGAAAACCGGGCAGGGTTACCCGGAAAACAATAAGATTATTCTACATGTTAGCATACTACGCATCGGTTTTGTAGCGCAATTTTTTGAGTTTAATCTGCAACTCTTAAATTCTGGACATAAAATGCCTGATGCAGTAGCATATTGCCATGAAAACTCTTGTATTCGCCGAAAAGCCTTCGGTCGGCAAAGATATCGGTCGCATTCTGGGCGCCAACAGACGGGGTGAAGGTTTCCTCGAAGGCAATGACTATATTGTCACCTGGGGCTTCGGCCATCTGGTTGCTCTCGGCCATCCCGAAGAGCAGAATCCCGCCTGGAAAAAATGGAGCCTCGAAACTCTGCCGATGCTTCCCAAAGACTGGAAGTTGATGGTGCTGCCTTCTTCTAAACAGCAGTTCGACGGCGTTGCCCGACTTTTTAACCGCCCCGACGTTGCTACGATAATCAACGCCGCTGACGCCGGCCGCGAAGGGGAACTGATTTTCCGTCTCGTTTATCAGCATGCTGGCTGTAACAAGCCATTTAAAAGACTGTGGATTTCGAGTATGACCGACGAGGCCATTAAAAGCGGCTTTGAAGACCTGCGGCCAGGCGAAAAGTATGATCCGCTGGCAAAGGCCGCAGTCTGCCGCAGTCGGGCCGACTGGCTGGTAGGGATGAACTTCACCCGCGCCTATACGCGCAAACTCAACAGCATGTTTACGGTCGGCCGGGTTCAGACTCCGACCCTGGCGATGGTTGTCAGGCGCCACCTGGAAATTCAGAATTTCGTTCCAAAAGATTACTGGGAAATCAATGCGGTCATGGAGGATTTCTCAGCACTGTGGTTCAACCCCGAAGCAGATGAATATCCCAGCCGTATCGACAGCCAGGAAAAGGCCGCTCAGCTGGCCGAGCGTCTCAAGGGAGTGCAGGCGACGGTTCAAAGCGCCAAAAAGACCGCCAAAAAGCAGGCACCACCCTCGCTGTATGACCTCACAACCCTGCAGCGTGACGCCAACTCGCGCTATTCGATGACCGCTGCCGATACTCTCGCGACTCTTCAGACTCTTTACGAAAAGAAAAAGGTTGTAACTTACCCGAGAACCGACAGTCGCTATCTTTCCGATGATATATTTCCGACAATCGAAAAAAGACTGGCGGCTTTGCCCGAAGAATACGACGGTTATCTCGACCATCTGCGAAAAAACCGGCCCAAAAAAGATAAAAAAGTTTTTGATAACTCCAAGGTATCTGATCACCATGCCATAATTCCGACCGAAAAGAAGGTCGCCGACACCTCAGGCTGGACCACCGCCGAGAAAAATGTTTACGATCTCGTTGTCAGACGCTTTCTTGCTGCATTTTACCCTGATCATCAGTACCTTTCGACCACTATTATTGTTAAGGCAGATGGTGAAAGCTTTAAAGCCACCGGAAAAGTCGTTACCGACGAAGGCTGGCGAGTTCTTTACCCGAAAAAACAGCAGGGCGAAAAGAACTCTGAAAATAGCGGTGAAGACGACGAAAACGACCAGTCACTGCCAGACCTTAAAAAGGGCGATACCAGAATTATCAATGATACCACCCTGTTGACGCGTAAAACCAAGCCACCTGCGGCTTATACCGAATCGACTCTGCTGCAGGCAATGGAAACCGCTGGCAAGCTTATTGAAAGTGAAGAATTGCGCGAAGCCATGAAAGACAGCGGCCTGGGCACGCCTGCCACCCGTGCGGAAATTATTGAAAAGCTGATCAAGGTCGAATACATGCTGCGCGATAAAAAGAAACTGATACCCACTCCGAAAGGCATACAGCTTGTGACTCTCGCTGCCGCAGAAATTACCAGCCCTGAGCTTACCGGCAGCTGGGAAAAACGCCTTTCCGATATCTCGCGTGGTCGTGACAATGACGAAGATTTTATGCAGGGTATCACTGCATTTGTCTGCAGTATCGTCGATCAGATAAAGTCTTCGGCAGCATTGCGGGCTGCGGCTCTGCCCCGGCAAAACCCGCCTGGCCGCGAATCTGGCCCGGCCGCTGCCCAGGCAAAAACCGAGGCGAAAAATATCTCTGCCGCAACTGTCAGACCGGCTGCACAGCGCACAGTCATTGCAGACTGCCCGGCCTGCCAGAAGGGCGGCATTATTGAAGGAAACCGTGGTTTTGGCTGTAACCGTTTCAAGGAAGGCTGCAATTACGTCGTCTGGAAGGAATTTTATGGCAAGAAGCTTTCTCAGGCGGCAATCGATGCCCTGATCGCCGGCAAACCCACCCGCAGCATCAAGGGCTTTGTGCTTGAAGACGGCAGAACTGTCTCGGGCCGGCTGCAGATGAAACAAGATCGCAGCGGTATCGAACTGGTGATTGCCGAAGAAAAAGAGACAAAAAAGAAGAAGCAGGCTGATTGAATGGATCTGGCTTATCGTTTTTTTATCTATATTCTCATCGCCAATGTTGGCTACATGATCTTTTCCCTTTATAAAAAAGGTTTTAAGCATTATTCCGGCTATATTTCACAGCTGTTTTTTCTGCTCTGCCTGATGATAACCATGGTCGCACGCGATGTGAGTGGTGGGGTCGCATTAGGACTTTCTCTTGGCGGAATTGCGATTCTGGTTCTTGCGCCAATCTATCTGCAGCGCCAGATCGATGCCCTGATGGCCGAAAACCGCATTTCTGAAATTGAGCCTTACGCCCGCTGGAAGGCCAATCTGGCATGGAGCGAACTTAATGTGCACATGCACGAAATTGCCCGCATGGCAATGGAATGCGCCGATGATGCCTTGAAGCTGCGCTCCGAGATCAGGTCTTTGCTTAATCGCGGCGAACCCTATGACTCGATGACCAGGATCTTTCTTGGCCTCCTTCACTTCAACAACCGTAATTTTGAAGGCCTGATTATCGACCTGCACGACGAAAATAAAAAAATGGCAGATCATTCATTCGAAGAGATACTTTATCTGGTGCGGGCATACCTCGAAACCGGCAGATATGAAGAGGCTCTGGCAGCCCAGCTGGCTCTGGAAGAAAAAACCGGCGACCCGGAAGATGAGACGCCGGAGAAGCAGGCGAATCTCGTGATCAGCCGCATGATTTTTCTCGCATTTTTCGGATGGCTGCATGAATTTGACCAGCTGATGAACTCACAGGAAGAAGGTGTCGACCGCCTGCCTCTTCAGTTGCGAAGTTTCTGGCATGGAGTCTGCCAGTTCAATTCCGGCAACTTTGCTGAAGGCGAAAAGGAGATGGCCGCGGTAATGAAGGAACTCGGCGACTTCGAAAAGGCCGAAACCGAAGAAGATGTCGAATTTGCTGAAGATACCATGCTGCCTTTTATGCGAAAACGTTTCTTTTCTCTTGTTGAAAACCGTGATTTCTTTTCCCAGCGCATTCTTCCACGTCTGACAGAGTTACATGCCACGCATGCGGAAAAACTGTCCGGACTTATTGAAAAGCAGGCCAGTTCTGCGGTTCCTGCCATGTGTGATGGTGCTTCAAGCCTGCTTGGTTGGGCCACCATGGTTGTTTCTGCCGTGCTGATGATGATTTACAATGTTGATGATGTGGCTGATCTCATTAGAATCGGTGCCAACAGCGATTTCCTGGTTAAGAATGGTGAATATTTCCGATTGTTCACTTATCAATTTGTGCATATTGGCTGGTTGCATCTGATCATGAATCTTGTGGCTTTGAAGTTTTTCGGGCCACCGGTTGAAACCATTGCAGGCTGGCCACTTTTTCTGGGTATCTACTTTTTTTCGGGTATTGCTGGCGGCGCTGCGGCTGTCCATTACGGTCAGCCTCTTTCGGCCGGCGCATCTGGAGCTGTTCTAGGGTTACTTTCGGCGGCAATTGTTTTTGAATTTTTTAAGGCCCGAGGCTATGAATGTCTGACCCGACAGCATAATTTTTCGACCCTGATCTTCATTCTCATAATAAACCTGATTATTGGGGCTGTTGAACAGGTTGTTGACAGCAGTGCTCATATTGGCGGTCTGCTGGGTGGTGCTATTATTGCCTTTCTGCTTTTGCCGGTGCTGAAATCTCAGTTCCTCAGGCGCCTGGCAGGATTTGCTTCTGTGTGGGCCTGCATCTTTGTTGCACTTTTCAGCATTTATCAGATTTATTCATTTTCTGAAACCGGATTTTACCCGGAAACCGCCCATAAAACCTGGAAATATAAAAATGCTGCCACTGGCCTGGAATTTACACTGCCGGATTCATGGAAACCCGAGCCCGGCACTGAAACTGTAAATGGCATAGAATTTAGAGGCCCGTTCAGAGAAGGCCTTGGTTTGTTTCTTATAGCCGTCGAAGAAGCTCCTGATTCAGTTGTTAATGAGTTCATCGACAGGAACACCCGTGAAATAGAGCAGACGTCAGAACTGCTTCTCAAAAAACGCAAAGGCCCCGACAAGAGAGTCGATGCCGGGCGCGAATATCATCGAATTGCCTGGCAGCTGGAAACTCCTGGAGGACCACGCTCGGTCGTTGATTATCTGGTCTTTTCAGGCCCCTTTTTCTGCCACTTCAGATTCTCTCTTGGCACCGACAATGATCAGGTATACGAAAAAATCATGTCGCAGGCAGTGACCACATTCGCTGTTCGATAATCTGTACACGGCTTCATGTGGCGATTAATCAAGCAAAATGCAAAAAAAACGGTTTTTTTCCTTCCCATCGGCTTAACAACTTTTTTTTACCTCTTGAAATTGTGCACCGAAAGTATTATACATTGCATCTGTGATCTAATTCTTACAGGGGGCTTTTATCGCAATGAGAAAAAATTTGATCCTTGTTGTCATCATGACCATGCTTGCTATGCCGACTGGCGCTTTTGCCAAGGGTGACTGGTGGAAACCCAGTTCCTGGTTCAGCAAAAAGAGCCGCTCGACCACTGTTACCGGTATGGTTGACTCTGTGGCTGAAGGCAAAGTAATGTTCAAGACTCTTGATGGCCAGAACCTGATGCTGATCGGCGAACAGGCTGAAAAGCTTGGCGAAAACAGAAGCGTCAAGATCAGAGTATTTGGTAACGTTTTCAAACCCGACCAGAAGTATCCGACCGGCGCCGTTCAGGTTAGAAGCTTCAAGGTTCTCGAACAGGCTCCGGCCCCTGCCGAACCCGTAGTTCAACCGGTTGCCGAACCCGAACCCTATGTTGAACCAGAACCGGTTGCCGAACCCGTAATCGAAGAACCAGCTGAACCGGCACCGGTTGCTGATACCGAAACCTATGACGAAGAACCGGTTGCTGACCATGAAGATGCTGCCGCCCCCACTGAAGAAAAGACCTACGTCGTTCAGTCTGGCGACACTCTTGGCAAAATCAGCAAAGCCGTGTATGGCACTTCCGGCGAATGGAAAAAGATTGCCGAACATAATGGCATCACCAATCCCAAGCTCCTCAAAGTTGGTATGACCCTCAGGATTCCCTGAATTTAAGCCGGGCAGCATTCTGATATCCTCAGAATGCTGCCTTTTTAATTTCTGCAGGATAAAATTGCTGGAAAAGATTGTCCGGGTGTGATAATCTGCTCTGCAGCAAACTTGTCCGTCCAACAGGAGGAAATATAATGAAAAACGTCGAAATGAACATCGAAGGCAATATTCTCACTATCAAAGTTGATCTTTCTAAAGAATTTGGCATGTCATCTTCTGGAAAGTCTCTCATCATCGCAACTACCGAAGGCAACTACGCTATTCCCGGTCGTGATGAAAAAGTCGGTCTCAACGTTTACCGCAAGAAATAAGTGCTGACCTTTTTGAACGGTTCTTATCGGCGCCTCTGTTTTCAGAGGCGCTTTCTTGTTTTTGTTTTTTTCTGTCTTGTTTGGCCGATTCATTCGCTGATGTCAGCCGGGAGTCATGTCGAAAAATTTTCTGATGCCGGTGGAAGCGGCGCTGTGCCTTATAATTTCCGTATCATCGATGGCAGGCTTATGGCAGGTGGTTATCTTTTTAACCCCGTCAAAAAAAGCAACGAAGACGCCAAAGTTCGGGATTATCTGCGATTTCTCAAGGAAAAAGGTGCAGATTCAGTCATTCTACTGCATGTGCCTCTTAAAGACACGTTCACTGACCGCCTGGCCAGCCTGTGCCGGAGCGAGAACATTCAGCTGGTAAAAATGCGTATGAATTCAGAGCAGATACCTGATGCAGCCCAGACCGAAAAACTGCTGCAGCTTATCGCTTCTGGTACATATGTTCATTGTATGTGGGGTTGCGACCGCACCGGTGCAATTATTGCCAGATATCTGCGGCAGCAGCATAATTATACCGGCAGACAGGCTTTTGAAGCCATTGTTGGTGGGGGCAGTCATGCAGGCCCGCTGGGCGGCTTCAAGAGAACGCCGGCCAATCTGAATCTTCTTGTTTATTTCTGGCCGGAAGTCGCATCTGAAGCTCCAGAAATTCTGGCAGAGTATCAAAAGAAGCCCTGATCAGCTCTTTTCTTCTTCAATCTCTTCTTCAGCCTCATATTCGACTTCTTCTTCGACTTCCTCTTCAACCTCTTCTTCCACAATCTCTTCTATTATTTCTTCGACCGTTTCCGTGGTGTCTTCGTCTGCCTCTTCTTCAACTTCAACAATTTCAACAATTTCAACAATTTCGACGTTATCGGTTACTTCTTCTTCTTCTTCTTCTTCTTCTTCAACCACCACTTCTTCGATAATTTCTTCGCTTTCGTCTGACTCAGAAGCTTCTGTTAAATCTTCTTCT
>Ga0116142_10004903_pt1 | contig 12428 bp, 3 predicted proteins | sample AD_UKC033_MetaG_FD_89785 | JGI IMG/M metagenome (GOLD analysis project Ga0116142, IMG submission 89785) | Active sludge microbial communities of municipal wastewater-treating anaerobic digesters from USA - AD_UKC033_MetaG | ecosystem: Engineered > Bioreactor > Anaerobic > Digestate | place: USA... | reverse complement strand
TTAAAGCGCCGGTGACGGTCACCATCAACATGCTGCAGCTCAATCAGGGAAACGCCGAGAACATGTGGGCTTCGACCCATCCTGATTATCCACCTGAACTGGGCTGGTATGAGTATGTTCTGCCAGGTAATATACCTGAAGGGCTCTTCGATGATGAGGTGAAATCTTTCAGAGTCACGGCTACCGATGATGCCGGAAATTTCGACACAGCCGACATAACGACTCCCGTCGGAATTGACAACAAGCCGGTCAAGGCCACGGATTTCGATGTCAACGTGACCTATCGTAATGATCCGCCCGACGATACCGATATCAGCATAATCAATCTCAACAAAATCGTTGAATTTACCATCAATCTTGACATAACCACCAATGTTCTCGACCTTGGTGCTGACCCCGATACCGCAGCAACTATCGATCTCAGCGACTTCGGCGGCATGACGAGCACGGAACCGCTTACCTACATAAACGCCGATCACGCTTTCAATGGCACTCTCGACAATGCCACCGCCTCCAACTACGACGTTTCGAACCACAGATTCACCGTTACCATAACCGACAAATCAGGCAATAAAACCACGGTGCAGTCGGCTCAGCGCCGCGTCGACAACTGGCCGCCGGTCATTTCTCTGGCCAGAGCCAGCCTGCCGGCTGGCGGAACCAGCGCCAAAATCGGCGACACCATTCTTTTCGAAGCCGAAGTGTCGCGGAACGAAGGGGTCGCGCCGGTAATCAACCTGGCCAGCCTTGGGCTGAGCAGCGCTCAGGCGATGACACTGGTTTCTACTACCGGTGGCATCAGCATGTATCAGCACTCAGCGGTAATCGGCAACGGCAGTATCAACAATGCTGCCAACTCATGGACAATTACATCGAGAGACAACGACCAGAACTTTGTGGCCAGCACCACCAACAGCCTGCAGATCGACAGTCTGCCGCCTCAGATAATTGCCGGCCTGACCCTGTCAGGAATGAGCGACCCCAGCTATATACGACTTGGCGAGAACATCACCTTTACCGTCGAGCTAGAACCGACTGACACTTCAATCGCCACAGTCACCGTAGACATGAGGGCAATCGGCCTGGGAGCGAGCGAAACCCTGCCAATCACCGGCTCAACTGCCGCCAGAACGGTGCAGACCCAGCTTACGACAGCTGAATATACCAATCATCGCTTTACCGCATATATCAATGATTTTGCAGGCAACAAAGTTACTTCACTGTCGCAGACTTTTACCGAAGTCGACTGCCGACCGGTAATCTTCAACAATTCCGGCATGGTGCTCTGGCAGGACAACGGGGTAGTCAACCCCGGATTTGCGGGGCCCGGCGATGTCGTGATGGTCTGGGCCAGTGCGACTTATTATGATGATGCCGTTCTTACTGCCAACCTGGCAACCGGAACTCCGTATGCCGACTTCGCGTCGGCCACCATGACCTTCGATTCGACCAGAAACCGCCACGAAGGCCTGATAACCATTGCGACAGCAACGGCATTGCCCGCCAACTGGCAATTAGTTGCCGGCAATCTTGCCTACCGGGTAAGAGCGGTCGACAACGTCAATAACGTTGCCTCAACCGCATACACCACATGCCCTGATTTTGTCGTGCGCAACTTCCTGCCAACCACGCTGAATGCCGGCATCAGCCTGTCACCCAACTATCCTCTGACCATAACTGGCTCTAACGCTCTGGTCTATAATCTGGCCAGCAGCACAACCGGTGACGGCCTGATCGCATCGGTGACCTTCGCCAATGACGTGATAGTTCATAAAGCCTGGCTCGATTTCAAAGAATTCGGAACCGGCACCGTCGACCTCAGAACCGACAACAGCAGCAGTGCCGCCACAATCTCAGGATATACCGCAAACAAGCTGCCACCGCTTGAAGACAGCTTTCTGCGGGTCTGGTTGTATGCCATGGATGAAGCCGGCAATGCAACTTACACTACCGAGCGCATTTTCATCGACAACGTCGCGCCGACTCTCAGCAGCGCCGAATTCGATGGCAACATTCTCGCAGTCAATCTTTCGGAAACATTCGACAACAACACTTTTGTGGTCGAAAACTGGCAGATTGTCGGCAGTTCGACCCTCGGAGCCCCTGAAAATCTGCAATTCGTTTCAGGCCCGGGCGAACCCACGTTCACTCCCAGCCTGTCGAGCTTCGAATTGGCGCTCACCACCGACCACCTCAAAACCATGTCGGGCTGGGCATCGACCCCGATTTATCTGAAAGTCACCAATGACAATGCCACCTCAGCCGTAACTGACCTGTGGGGCAATGAACTCAGACCGGTCAGCTACTATCCGATCACGATAACCGACTCGTCGTGGCGCGAACCGGCCAGGGTCACGCATTTCACCATGAACCAGAGCTGGCCGAACTCGATAACTCTCGACCTGCTGTTCAGCAAGCCGATGGATGCAACAAGCCTGATGGCAACCGGCGCAGTGCTTCTGCTGGCCACCGACACCACCGGCACCTTCGAAAACAACGTCGATTACAATCTTGGCTATGTCTTTCAGGCATCGAGCACCAACCCGCTCGCATCAGACACCTTCGCCTGGCAAAGCACCACACATCTGCGCATCACGCTCTGTGAAACCGGACGCCGCTGGGTTGCCCGCAAACTGCGCAACGACACCAGCGTCAAGCTGTATTTTGCCTGTCGCCACCATGAACGACCGTTTGCCTACGATTTTCTTGGCAAACCACTTACCCACATTGCAGCTTCGAGCCCGTTGCAGGCGGTCGATAACCGGCCGGTCTCGGGATTTGCCTTCAAAGGCCCGCCCAACGACCCCAAACTCAGCATCGGCAACCGCAGTCTCGTGCTTTCGGCCACCGATCTGCTGCTGGTCTCGAATGGCAACTACAACAGCAACGAAGAAACGCCCTATCTGATCGAACCCGAGCTGAATTATTCGAACCGCGCAACCGGTTTTCACAACAAAATCATTCTGCACGAAAGCAACAGTGGCAACAGTCAGGTACTTGAACTGGCGCCGCTGGCTACCAGCGCCAACGCTCTCTTCGCCAGCAATACCGTGACCCTGCATCTCACCGGCAATGACCTCACCAATATTCTCGCCCTCTTTCAGGCCAATCCCAACCCGGTCTGGGAAATGACGATACCGGCCGGTTCGTTCAACAACCTCTGGGGCACCCCCAATCTCGCCTATCTGCCTTCTGACTACCCCGGTTCGATGAATGTCGCCACCGGAACCCCGCTGACGGGAGCCGCGCTGGCAGCGATATCGATGAGTGATCCGCCGCCGGTCAGCAGCAAAAACGCCGGTGAACTGACCTTTGAAATCGAGGTATTTCCGCCCGACATCGATGGCACACCTTTGCCATTACAGTATCAGGCCACACCTACGGTTGGCATTTACCTGCAGGATGCAGGCAGCACCTGGGTCGCCTCAGGCACCGCAGTCAGCTATACCGAAAGAACGGTCGATGGAAGATTGCGCGGAGTTTTCCGCTACAGCAATACTGCTGCTCTGACCGCAGATATTCAAAGCACGCCCGCTGTAGTCAACGTTTATGGCGTTACCGACATCTTCGGCAACAAATACGACCTGGTCGGATCTTATGCCTACAACCTGAGCAGCAAGAACAACAACGTTCTTGGCGGCTTCAGCACAGCATCAGCAGCTATAGTTATAGACACCCGAAAACCGGTGGTCACTTCGATAACTCCGAACGACTTCATCGGCAAAATTCCGGCCGGCTCAATATTCAGAGTCAATTTTGACGAAGATATGAGTGCTTCGGTCATTCCCGTTCTCTCGCTCGACAATGCCACCCAGACCATGACCTTCAGCTTCTCGCGCTGGTCAGCCAGCGGCACTGCCGAATTCACCAACGACATGGCTTTTACCGCAGCTCTGCCCAATGGGATCTGGTATTACCAGGTCAGCGCCGGTACCGACGTCGCCGGCAACGTAATGGAACCGACAGGCACAACAGCATTTCCGGTGCAGGTGCGCACTTATGCTCCTGAGATCGCGTCAGGAAAAGTCAGCATGCGCACTGTTCAGAGCATCATATCTGCCGATCAGCTGATCAACAAACCCTGGAGCCATTATGTCGGTAATGCTGTTTTCAGCGTAGAATACGCCGTTACACCGATCCAGAACCCGCCGCATTATCTGGAAATCTATGACCCGGAAACCAATGCGCTGCAGGCAAAAGTATCGCTGTCGATTCCCGTCGGCAATCTTGCCACGGCGACAGTGCCCTCTATCGCTGCCGGCCAGATTGGCCCGACCAATATGTCTGTGCGAGTTTCCGACAGTCTCAACAACCGAACCGACAACCTGCTGACAGTAATTCATGATGGCCTGCCTCCTGCTCTGACCCATTTCGCCATCACCGGCAATGGAGTTGGTTCGACTACTGCCGACGCCACTTATTTCAATCCTCTCAAAGGTGATCTGCAGCTCAGCCTGCTCGCCACCACTACCGACAGTCTCAGACTGGCGGTCTACAACGGCGTTGCCACAACGACGCAGGATCTCTATGGTAACTCCGTCACCGGCAACTACACTCTGGCGACCGGTAGCGGTTATGCCAACGGCACCTACACCTTCACGATCGTCGATCTGGCCGGCAATATCGGCACCGGTCCGTCTATCCGCCGGGTTGTCGCCGACAGCGTCGCGCCTTACATGGTCTCGATCATTCCGACACATGCAGTTGGCGGCAATCCTCCTTACTACATCGGGCTGAGTCTGGCTTCAGATACCGAAGTTCAGGTTGCCTTCTCAAAGATTATGGATGTAGATCCAGCTCAAATGCCGGTTCTAACGCTGAGCTCCGGTTCAAAGACCCTCAACTGGGATTTCAAACAGTGGATCAATCAAAATCAGACTGCTGTTTACACCAATCGCGAAGCAATCGACGCAAGTTTCGGCAACGCGAGCTATACTTTCAACCTCAGCGGCGGGCGTGACCTGGCCGGCAACGCAAGAGACACGACACTCGAAAGCCCGCAACAGGTTTACGTCTATACCAGCGGCCCATATGCAAAAGTTACCAACTACACCATTCAGGAACACATCTACGGCCCGACTCCACAGGCTGATCTCGCTTACAACCCAGATTACGGCTTAGCAACACTGAGCATCAACATTACCGGAGTGCTCGCCGGCCCATATGATCTGGTCGTATATGCAGGGGCTTCACCTGTGGGAGAATACCTCACCCTGCCTGCCATCAACCCGTCAGAAATCAACGTCACCAACATTACTTGGGCGGCCGGCCATCCAACAAACAATAACTACACCATCAAAGTTCGCAATGCCGGCGGCGAATCGCCCGGCGACCTCTTCAGATACGACACTGCCTCGCCTACGGTAACCGGCATCAACATGATCGGGCCTGGCTCATACACATCAGACATCTTAACCGGCCTGAGCTTCTATCATTCACCGACTCTCGGCGACGCCAGTGTCAGCATGACGACATCGAACTCTGATCTGATGAGACTTCTGGTCACCGATTACAACGCTACTTACACAACCGACATGAACTCAACTTTTGGCGGAACGGCGCATCAGGCCAATCTGTCAGGCATCGGCAGTCTGGCCGAGGGAATATACATGCTGACCGGCGTCGACCTTGCGGGTAATCTGGCTGAAGGCGCAGTACCACAGGCTCGCCTGATCATCGATACGACCAGTCCCAAGGTTTCCTCGGCGACACCCGTGATTGCAGGAGCCCTGGCAACCGGCACCGGCGTCTTCGAAGTCATCTTCAATGAGCCCATGAACACGGCATTTTATCCCTCTCTGCAGATTGCGTCAGATGCCATACCGGCGCCGATCGCGCTGCAATTCAGTTCTTGGCTCAGCTCGACGACCTGCCGCTTTACCAACCCCCAGGCAATAGCGGCCAGCCTGCCGCCGGGAACTTACAGCTACCTGATCAGCAGCGCCGCCAAAGACCTGGCCGGCAATTTCAACGAAGCCTCGCCCCCCGGCTCGTTTACGGTCGAGCTGTTCACAGTGGCGCCGCAAATTACCGGGCCTGTCGTCACCAGCCGCCAGAACGAAATCTGGGGCAGCAAAGACCTGGTGAATTATCCATTGTCTTTCGAAGCCAGTTCGGCATCGCCGAATTCGGGCATTCTGAGCTTTACCTACAACGGCCTTTATCAGACGCCGCACGTGCTGCATGTCTAGCGCAACGGCGACAACAGCAAAGTTGCCTCGTTCGTGATCACACCCGCCGGAACTTCTACGGTAACAATCGACAACAGCGCCCTCGGCAACCCGGCCGGAACGAACCTGATGGCGAGCTACAGCTTCATCATTTCCGACAGCATCGGCAATGTCGGGGCTTCATACAGCATTCCGATACGCTATGACGGGGTCAGACCTGTAATTTCTGCGACCAGCATCGGCAATACCTTCATTCCTCCGGCAGAAACGACGCATTACTACAATGGCAATGCCGGCTCGCTGAATGTAAGCTTTACTACGGCGGCTTCGACGGCAACCGATTCTCTCGTGCTGTGGATTGCCGGCATGGCATCCGGCACCGGTAATGCCACCTACAGCTACGAAATGAGCGCAAATCTCGCTTCCGGTCTGAACACTTACAGTGTTGCATCGACTACGATACCCGATGGCACTTACATGATCAGTGCCGCCGACCTGGCCGGCAATTATGCCGGTGGTGCCGCCACGCTCACTCCGCTGATCGTCGACAGAACTGCGCCGGGCGTCACACTGGCAACCAGAGCCGATGCCGCCGGAACCGCGACAACGACGCCGATCGTCAGCAGTGCGGCCGGGCAGTCATATTTCATCGTGCAGTTCGATGAACGCATGCGCGCTACCGCTTCGCCCACTCTCAGCATTGCCACGACTTCGACCGAACTGGCTTATACCTTTGTCGGCTGGCTGACCACGGTCAGTGCTTCAGACACGGCATTGTTCAAAAATACTGCAGCGATAACCAACAGTCTGCCGCAGGGCAGCTACGTCTGCAAGGTGACCGGCACTGATCTGGCTGGTAACAGCATGAGCATCAGCACAGGAACAGTAGAGATCAGATCGCGCGGCCCGGTTGTCAGCTCTTTCGTCACCACTTCACAGCAGTTCACCACGGCAAGCGGCACTGAGACGCTGTTGAATCAGCCTTTCAGCTTCAAGGTCGAACCGGGCGAAGCGACGATGAGCATTCAGCTGGCGCAGATTCCTGATGACAATCCGGCCAGTATCTGGCTGCATTTCATGCTCGACAATTCGACCACCGCGGCATCTTACCCGGTCGATCTGATCGGCCTGAATGCCACCTTTACCTGGAGCACTGCGACCGGCCCGATGTATTTGTCGCCAACTACATACACAATGAGAGTTGCCGACGCCAATGGTGATCTGTCACTGGAAAACCATTTCTGGCGCATAGACAACGCATCGCCGGTTGTTCAGCTGGTAACTGTCAGCGGTGGCGAACTGGCTACCGGAGCGGTGTATTTCAGTCCGGCCCGCCATCGCTATATTACCACCAGCTTCAACACTGCCGAGACAGAAGCTCCCAGGCTGCGCATCCGCGGTCTCGATTCAGCAGGCAGCAGCATCATTTCAACCGATACTTATGACCTGACCGTTGCCGGCACGGCGAAGTGGTCGACCAACTTTGAAGGCCGCTACAGCCGCCCCGACAATCTCGGTAACATATTAACCATGCCTGACGGCATCTATAAACTCGACATGGTCGACCGTGCCGGCAACGTGGCATATCTTGCCTCAGGCGGCCTGCAGATCGACTTTGACGTGATCATCGACAGCAGCGCTCCGGCCATTGCAACCTACACGCTGACCCAGAACTCTCTGGCCGTAACATCGTTCGCACCGGCAGCCGGAGATCTCGAAATCATCGTCACACCGGTAGATCTGGTAAACACCACGATCAGCGAAGAAGACCTGTGGCGCATAGAAGTTCTCGACAACTCAGGCACAAGGGTGAGACGTCTACAGCTGATCAACGCAGCCGGCACTTTCTACGCCAGCTGGGATGGCACCAACGACAGCGGCAGTCTGGTGCTCGACGGCACCTACACCCTGGTTGCGACAGACTATGCTGGTAACCGGGCGAATTTGACCACTCAGATCTTCGCCAGAACGACTCCGTTCAGAGTTCTCACCACGATGGAGCAGGTGAGCTCTACTTCGGCGCGCATCTGGTTCAACCACGACATCGATCCCAACAGCTGGGTGGGCGCTATATCAGATCCCATTCTGGCTTCTCCGTCACTTACCATCAGCAACCTGACCAGAGACCGCGAACGTGCGATCACCTTCGACGTCAGCCCGGCATTCGAACATGGCATTTCTTACATCTTCACCGTCGCGACCGACACGATCAGAAGCGTGTTCGGCGCCGGCGTGGCCAAAAATGCCAGAACGGCCATTCTGATTGCCGACGGGCGCGGCCCGATTATAAGCGGCGTCAGCTTCCATGCTCTGGCCGGTCAGCAGGAATTCAGGGTCGAGTTCGACGAAAACTACACTGCGGCTTCAGCGGGCAATAAAAACAATTACACTCTTGTCAGTGCAAGTGGCGCTGTAACCATAGCAAATGCAGTGACACAGGCAGATCTGCGCAGCGTCATTCTCACCGCCAGTCCGGCACTGGTCGAAAACGCCAGCTACACAATCACTGCCAATAACATTGCCGACGGCTTCGGCAATGCCACCAGCTCATCCTATGCGTTCAAGGGTCGCGACCTGACGCCGCCGGTTCTTGCTGTATCGGCCTTCTCGAACCCGGCCAACGAAAGCGACATCATCGTCGTCGTAACCAGCAACGAGACGTTAAAAGCGGCGCCGTCACTTACTGTCGCGCAGAGCAACGCCCCGGTGGTCAACACGGTGATGCAGCAGGGCGCCGAACCGAACGCGTATATGATCGGTGTCAGCCTGAGCTCGTCTTACGCCGGCAATGGCACCCTGAGCGCCGAAGCGACCGACCTGGCCGGCAACACCGGCTACGGCACCAATACTTTCGTAGTTGCCTATGTTTCTTCGACCCGGGCGTCGATCGTTCTCTCAGCCGACAACATGCTGGCTCTCAACTTCAGCGAGCAGAGCCTCAAATCAGATGCAACCATCAAAATACTGCAGCACAACCTCGAAAAATCAGATGCCACCGGCGGAGCAATCAGAACCTCTCTGCAGAGGCAGCTAAGGGCCGCCATGGGCTCTCTGCGCGGCAGCACAGCGACTGACACAATTCTGCCGAATCACAGCGAACTGGTTCCGCTCTCTGATGCGTATGAAATCGGCATAGCCAAAAACAAGATCGACAAGGGCTTTGCGGTGAATCTGAAAAGTGACACTGCAACCAGCACTACCGGCATTGGCCTGTTCAATCAGGTTGGCGACAGCTGGAACTTCGTCACCGCCAGTCGTGACAAGGAAGGGGCCTTCGCTGCCCGCACCGGCTCGTCGCAGATCTTTGCGATCATGCGCGACATTGCAGCGCCGCGATTGAGTCTGGCCGCCGACATGGAACTGAGTGAGCCCTTCCGCACACCCAGACCTGAATTCAGAGGCCGCGTCGAAGAAGCCGGTTCAGGCATCGACGCAAAAACGGTCATTGCCCGTATCGATGGTGGCGCCGGACAGCCGGTGCAGATCGACAGCAATGGCAACTTCGTATTCACCCCGATCGTCGATCTCGTTGCCGGCAATCATGACCTCGAAATCAAGGCCGCCGACCGCACCGGCAACACCGGTGTGATGGCCGCCATGAGATTTCAGGTTGTGCTGCCACTGAGTATCGGTCAGATCATGCAGTACCCGAACCCGGCCAGTCGCCGGATGTTCATCAGAATCAGCGCGAACCGCGACGATCTCAGCAGCGATCTGGTATCGGTCAACATCTACGATGTCGCCGGTCATAAAGTAGGCAGTCTTGACTATATCAAAGCGGTCAAGGAAAGCTGGGGAGCCAATCAGAGATATCTCTACGACATCCCCTGGGATCTTCGCAACAGCGAAGGCAAAGCGGTTGCCAATGGTGTCTACTTTGCCCGCATCGTGGTGCGCGACCCCGACGACCCGTCGCAGAAAACCCGCCACAACTTTAAACTGGCAGTACTGAGGTAAAACATGTTCAAACTTACCACAAAAAACCTTCTCAAAACTGCATTCGTAATGTTCATCGTTGGCGTCAGCCTGGTCATCGGCTGCGGCGGCGGAGGCGGCGGCACCGGTCGCCAGACCTTGCCCGGCGAAAACCCGGCCGGCCCGGTAATCATCATCGGCACCGGCACGGGAACCGGAACTGGAACTGGCACTGGAACTGGCACTGGAACTGGCACCGGAACCGGCACTGGCACGGGAACCGACACCGAACTCACCGTCAATCAGAAAATCAGCAAAGGCTGGACAGAGATGGAAGCCGGCAACTGGGGCGGCGCCATGCTGCACTTCGAAGATGCCGTCAATGACACCAGAGCCACCATCGATCAGCGCAAGGCGGCATTCAACGGCCGCGGCTGGTCACGCGTAAAATACTACAACACTCTATCAGGCATGTCTGACTTCATACAGGCCGGCGACATCATGGAATCACTGCTGGGCTACGCCCTCGGCCTGATTCAACAGGGCAGTCAGAGCGGAATTTCGCAGGCCGTAACGATTCTCAAAAATATCGGCCTCGACAGCGAATCTTATCAGTTGACGCTTGAACACCAGTCGATCGGTGTCAGCACCGCCGAAGCACGCGCCATGCTGGCGTATTCCCACTTCTGGCGGGCAGATACCGGCGATGCCGACGAGGCACGCAGACTTATACTGATTGCGAAAAGCGAAGATACCTCGACGACTTCTTCTGTCGAGCAGATCTACAACACCCTCAAAGCCGCGGGACTGACCGGAATCTGATTTGATGTTCCCACATTGACTGGGAAAAAGGGATAGGCCGGCAGGTCGAACAAACGATCTGCCGGCCACACTTTTTAGCTCGATCCAGGCGTCATTGAGAATGTACTATCTGTCTAAGCGTTTCGGCAAGCCACTGGTTGATCGATTTGCCAGCTGCAGAAGCTCGCGCGGCAATTTCGGCGTGCAGTTCCGGAGCTATTTTCAAACTGAACTTACCTGAATATTCTTTATAAGGCTCGATGCCCTTCTCTTTGCAGACATCAAGAAAAGTCTGCAAAGATTTTTTGAACTCTTTGCGCAGTTCTTCAGGGTTTTTGCCGTAAAAATCGGCGATGCCATTCAAACCCAGAATTTCGCCCCTGAACAGATCGAGCTCAGGGTCATACTCAATTTTTGCTTTAAACCCGTTTAAAATCATCATACTCATGGCGTCACTCCATGCCGTTCAAGCCATTTGCGAATACTTGCCACAGCGCCTTTGTCAGTATCCGGCGAAGGGTGGGGTCTATGAAAAACCATTACCTCGTTGAACAATACCACTGCAACTCTTGAGCCCTCACGCTGAATTATTTCTCCGCCCATCGACCTGAACAAAGCTTCGATGTCATGCCAGCGAACTGTACCACTCACCGGGCGGGCAAATATCTGTTCAAGAGTTTTTGCATGCTTTCTCTGCATAATTTCATTTTACCTCAAAACACCTGAGGATTAACCACTTTTTTTACTCCGGATTTCGTCAGGAATTGCCGATGAACTATCTGACTAGTCGAAAACTATCAGTTCCACCCGGAGGAACCATTGCTATGACGATAAAAAAGGCAAACACTGGATCGAATAAAATCCTGATCAGGAGCGTATTTGTACTATTACTGCTCCTGTTGACGGCAGGAGCAGGCCAGGCTGCCATTACCAACCAGACAGCCGTACTGTCTTCAGATCTCAACGGCGACGGCATTGCCGGCATCGGCGATACGATTACCTTTTCATGCCGTTCGACCACGACCGATCCGAGCCAGTACCCTTATGTGAACCTGAGTGCATTCGGGAACCCATATTTTCCTCTGGTCAACATAGCTGGTGATTTTTATTCAGCTTTTCTTACTGTTTCTCCGGGCAGTGTAGAAAACAACACCGTACAGACCTTTCAGTTTGCCGATGAAGGTGGCGTTCGCATTGGCGGCAGCCTTCTCGTTGATAACCGCCGGCCCAATTCTCTTTACGGCCCGTCAACAACCGGAATGACCGGTCTCAGCAGCGTATATAAGGTTGGTGACAACCTGCAGATCGACATGGAAATGAGCTCTTCTTTCGACAGCGACGTACCGAGAGCGAATCTCACCAATATCGGGCTTGGTGCCAGTCACATCATGTCACGCGTCGGCGGCCCCGATTCGGCACCGGTATATCGCCTCAGCCTTACCTTTCCGCTGAACCGCGAAGGAACAGCTACTCCGATAAGCGTTGCCGCCACAGATGATGCCGGCAACAGCCGCAGCTGGGATCTCTCGGTATCTTATGACA
>Ga0116142_10004902_pt1 | contig 12432 bp, 7 predicted proteins | sample AD_UKC033_MetaG_FD_89785 | JGI IMG/M metagenome (GOLD analysis project Ga0116142, IMG submission 89785) | Active sludge microbial communities of municipal wastewater-treating anaerobic digesters from USA - AD_UKC033_MetaG | ecosystem: Engineered > Bioreactor > Anaerobic > Digestate | place: USA... | reverse complement strand
GAGTTACCTGGGTAACCGGTAAGGTGGGCTTAACAAAATAAGGAGCCGAATTGGAAGGAGGTTGCGTGTTAACCAAAACTTTTAGTGTATCGGTTAAGGGTAAACTGCAGGCATCGTCAAAAGCAATAATACCTATCTGGTACGGCCCACCTTCAATGAACGGGCACAGGGGGAAACAAATTCTGAAATCGTGTGTACTGCCATTGGTAAGAATGGCCGTGGTGGCTGCTGGCAAAATACTGCTAACATCTTTTCTGAAATTAAGCGGCACTACACGAATAGAAACGCGCTCGGTAAAGTTGTCAGTAATTTTGCTTGCATCCGGATCGCTTACGCGCACATCAATACACCGGTCGGCATCGGTGGCCGTGCTATTGAATGTAACCGACATATTATCAAAGTATGTAAAGGCTGCATCGGTAATTTTTTTTCCGCTTATTTTGGGAGGTTCCGCCTGCGGGCATGCATCTACAACCAGCATTTGAAAATCGCGCCTGCTTTCTCCAATTTTATCTCCATCCCGGTATTCTTCAATCTTTACAGCGAAAACAAACAAACCCTGTGTGCGCGGAGTAGCGGTAAGTAACCCTTCTTTGCTGATTTGCAGATCGGGCTGTCCGTTAATAATATTCGTGAGGCTGTAACCCGGGCGCCAGACTACAGGAGGGAACGGTCCGGCAGAAACCGGAGGCAATGCATCGGCAGTAGTTGTATTGAGGGGCGTGGTGAGGGAATAGACTAAAGAATCTCCGTCATCATCTACACCGGCAAAATCTACATAGTAAGGTCTGTAAGGACAAGCAAAATCATTTAGTGGCGGAAACAAGCGTGGCGATGAATTAACAAAAGGGGCTCCGTTTTTTACTACCGGGGGAAATTCCAGGTAAAATGTTTGACCTGCAGAGATATTGGCACCACTGGGTTCGTTGCTGTAAATATTCGAGATGGTATAATTTCTACAGCACCGTTGCCATACTACATAATATCCTTCGGGATCATTAAACTGTGCGGCAGATAGGGTGATCTCGCTCGAGTAAAAAAGTTTAGAAGTAACAATTTCGCCATGCGAACACTCGGGTTGGGTATAGGGCACGTTGGTTTCATTGTTTAAAACAAGCGTAACGGTGCTCATTGGCATTTTGTCGCGCTTACGAAATATTGAAACATTGGCACCCAGATCTTTAGCCCCCGGTGCTCCGTTTATCTGGTCGAAATAGATAATCAGGTTAAGCCGATACTTATTTCCTGAAATATGAATCAACTCAAATTCGCCACCCACAATGTGCGAGGCAAATACAGGAAACGAAAATGCGAACAGAAGTATTAGTAGAATCTTTCTCATACACCCAACTCCGTACGAAAGGTAACGAATTTTAGCGGCTGCTAAAACCACCAATTCTTGTAATTTCGCCCCTTAGGTTGAAACTTAAATGATGAAAAAGGGCGATCGGTTGGAAAACATTACCATCGAAGCAATGGCTGCCGAAGGTAAATGTATGGCCAAAGTAAATGGGCAGGTGCTTTTTATTCAAGGGGGTGCCCCGGGCGATGTGGTGGAGGTTGAACTCACCAAAATAAAAAGCAACTTTTTAGAAGGGAGGGCTATTGCAATTCAAAAACCATCGCCTTTGCGGGAAGAACCTTTTTGTGAACATTTTGGATTGTGTGGCGGTTGTTCGTGGCAACACATTAATTATGAAACTCAGTTAAAGTATAAACAACAACAGGTAATTGATAACCTGGAACGATTGGGTGGGCTTACGCTTCCGGCTATATCGCCTATATTAGGTTCGGCTCAAACCCAACATTACAGAAACAAACTGGATTTTACATTTACTGCCGGCAGGTGGTTAACTGCTGAGGAGCTAGCCGAAAAAAAGAAGCGTGGACTTGAAACTTCACCGGGTGGTCGGTTTCCGGATGAGCCCGGTTTGGGCTATCACATTCCGCGTATGTACGATCGGGTTTTTGATGTACACACCTGCTATTTGCAACCAGAGCCTTCCAATAGTATCCGGTTGCTTGCCAGAAAAACTGCACTTGAAAACAACATTCCTTTTTTTGATCTGCGCAAGCAAACCGGATTTATGCGAACGCTCACCATTCGAACAGCCGGCAGGAGTGAGGTAATGATAATCCTTCAGGTGGCACATAACGAACCAAAATGGATTGAGCTTATTCTGAAAGCACTTACCGATGCATTTCCGCAGATAACTTCGGCCAACTACATTATTAATAATAAACGCAACGACACATTTGCCGACCTGGAGGTGGTTTGCTGGAAGGGAAATCCGTACATCACAGAGCAAATGCCCAAGCCGGATGGATCGGGTGTTTTACAATACCGGGTAGGACCAAAGTCGTTCTATCAAACCAATTCAAAACAAGCGTATGAACTTTACAGAACGGCCTGGCAAATGGCCAACCTGCAAGGTGATGAATTGGTTTATGATTTATACACAGGCACGGGTACAATTGCCTGCTTTGTTGCGGGCCATGCTAAAAAGGTTATAGGCCTGGAGTATGTAGAAGCTGCCATTGCCGATGCAAAGGTTAACGCAAAAATCAATCAACTTACCAATACTGATTTTTATGCGGGCGATATTAAAGACTTGCTGAACGAAAGTTTTCTTTCGCAATATGGCCAACCCGATGTGATTATTACCGATCCGCCACGGGCAGGCATGCACGAAGATGTAACCCGCATGCTGATTCATGCTGCACCTAAGCGAATTGTTTATGTAAGTTGTAATGCGGCTACGCAGGCCCGCGACCTGAAACTTTTAGCAGATAATTATACAATAACAGCCGTACAGCCGGTGGATATGTTTCCTCAAACCACCCATGTAGAAAATGTGGTGTGCCTGGATCGCCTGCGGTAGCAATTTGGTTATCCTAAGCTTTTTTTGACAGATTTTTCAATGGTACTTTTTATTTTATCAACTTGGCTACCAATAATAATCTCCTAATTTTGTGAGCTAACCTTTTTCGCTATGAGTGTACTTGTTAATAAAGATTCCCGTGTAATTGTTCAGGGTTTTACCGGCTCAGAAGGCACATTCCATGCCGGCCAAATGATTGAATACGGTACCAATGTGGTGGGTGGTGTAACCCCCGGCAAAGGCGGGCAAATTCATTTAGGCCGCCCGGTGTTTAATACAGTAAAGGAGGCTGTTGAAAAAACAGGTGCCGATGTATCGATCATATTTGTACCCCCTGCATTTGCTGCCGATTCAATTCTGGAAGCAGCCGAAGGAGGAATAAAAGTTATTGTAGCCATAACAGAGGGAATTCCTGTAAAGGATATGATGATAGCCAAAAAGTATGTGAAAGAGAAAGGAGTAACGCTGGTAGGCCCCAACTGCCCGGGTGTTATAACTCCGGGTGAAGCCAAAGTGGGGATCATGCCTGGTTTTGTATTTAAGAAAGGCCGCGTGGGTATTGTATCGAAGTCAGGGACATTAACATACGAAGCTGCCGATCAGATTGTGAAAGCAGGGTTAGGAGTTTCTACTGCAATTGGTATTGGAGGTGATCCGATTATTGGTACACCCACCAAAGATGCGGTTGAATTACTCATGAACGATCCGGAAACAGATGCCATTGTAATGATTGGTGAGATTGGCGGTAACTATGAACCGGTAGCAGCGCGCTGGATTAAAGAACAAGGAAATAAAAAACCGGTTGTGGGTTTTATAGCCGGACAAACAGCACCTCCCGGAAGAAGAATGGGCCATGCCGGTGCAATTATTGGGGGCGCGGAAGATACAGCCGCTGCCAAAATGAAAATTATGCGCGAGTGTGGTATTCATGTTGTAGAATCGCCCGCGTTGATTGGCGAAACCATGCAACAGGTGTTGAAGAAGTAATTGGTAGTTGAATAGAATACAAAAGGGCCATCCACCAGATGGCCCTTGTTTTTTTATGCAAGCCTACAACAACTCATTTGCCAGGTTGGCCAGCTCTGAGCGCTCTCCTTTCTCTAAGGTAACATGCGCATATAGTTCATGATCTTTTAACCGGTCAATCAGGTAAGAGAGGCCGTTACTTTGGGCGTCCAGATACGGAGTATCAATCTGGTGTATGTCGCCTGTGAAAATAATTTTTGTGTTTTCACCGGCACGGGTAATAATGGTTTTTACTTCGTGGGGTGTTAAGTTTTGTGCTTCATCCACAATAAAACAGATATTGGATAAACTCCGGCCCCGAATGTAGGCGAGGGGAGTAATCACCAGCTTTTCATTTTGTACCATTTCGGTAATCTTCGAATACTCCTTATCGGATTCGCTGTATTGGTTTTGAATGAATTTCAAATTATCCCACAGCGGCTCCATGTAAGGGTTCAATTTTGATTTTATATCTCCCGGCAAATAACCGATGTCTTTGTTGCTGAGGGGTACAATAGGCCGCGCCAGGTAAATCTGTTTAAAATCCCGTTTTTGTTCCAATGATGCGGCCAGGGCAATTAAGGTTTTGCCGGTACCGGCAACCCCTTGCATGGACACTAATTTTATTTCGGGTTTCAACACAGCATGAATTGCAAAGGCCTGTTCGGCATTGCGCGGTTTTATTCCATAGGCATTTCGTTTTTCAACTTGTTCCACCATGCCATTTGCTGAATTGTAGAATGCCAGCACCGACTTTTTACCACTCTTTAATATATAGTAGTGGTTCTTCATTGGTCTATCCTTTCCCAGTACATCTTCGGGTGGACAATACCCCTTTTCATACATCAGGTTAATGATTGAGGGATCTACCTCTTCCACTATGGACCGGCCCGTATGCAGCGAACTGATATTCTGGATTTTACCGGTTGTGTAGTCTTCTGCCTGCAGCCCAAGCGCCTTGGCCTTTAGCCGCAGGTTAACATCTTTTGAAACCAGGATTACCTTGCGGCCTTTTTCTTCTTTTTGCAGGAGCAAGGCTGAGTTCAGAATGCGGTGGTCGGCCTTATCTTCATTAAAGATTTTGTTGGCATCCATCAGGGCCGTGCCACCGGTATCCATCACCACCTTAAAATTGCCCTTACCCTTTCCGTTAATCGGATTCCACTGGTGCAGCATCTGGTCTTTGGCCAGTTTGTCGATAAGCCGGATAAACTCGCGGGCTTCAAAATTCTTGGTGTCGTTGCCTTTTTTGAAGTTATCAAGTTCTTCCAGTACCGTTATCGGAATTCCTATGTCGTGCTCGTCAAAGTTAAGGATGCTGTTGTGTTCGTAGATGATCACCGAAGTGTCGAGTACAAAAATTTTTCTTTCTCCTTTAGATTTTGACATAAAGAGATACTGAGTTAAATGTTAGTAACGTGGCTTGCGGGGGTGTACCGGGGAGACAAAGATTTTCTATTCGTGCCGAATACAGGGATTTTAAAAAAATAAACTGTTCGCCCTTCATCCTCTGGAATACCCTGTGAAGGTATTAAAATGTGAATACAATCCAAATCCTGTTTAAACTGTAGTGTTTAATTTTTATATTGTAACATCTTGTTTGGTTGTATTCTGAGGTGAAGGCCAACAAGCGATTTTTAAAAATTTTTATAACCATTAATTGTATGCAATGAGAAAACTCTACAATGCAAAAGCAGGACCGCGCGATTGGGGCTTTAGACAGAAAGCCTCCTGGTCCTTGTCCGTTCTTCTGATGACCCTGACTTTGTGTTCCTTTGCACAGGAAAGAGTAGTTAAGGGTAAGGTTACTTCGGCTGAAGACGATTCGGCTATTCCTGGGGCAAACATTATTCTCAAGGGAACATCAACCGGTGCTGTTACAGATGGGGCTGGTAATTATAGTATTAGCCTTCCGCAGAATGGCGGAACATTGGTTTTTTCCTTTATCGGCTTCAAAGCACAGGAAGTGGAAGTTGGTGCCAGAACAGAAATTAATGTAAGGCTCGAGGTGGATATTACCCAGCTATCAGAAGTAGTGGTAACTTCTTTTGGTATCGAAAAGAGTAAGCAGTCGTTGGGCTATGCCGTGCAATCTGTGGGAGGGAAAGAACTTGCAGAAGTAAGGCAACCTAACATTGTTTCTGCCTTACAGGGCCAGGTAGCGGGTGTGCAAATCACCAACACCGGTGGTGGCCCTGGTATGGGAGCCAGGATTTTGGTGCGTGGGGTAACGTCATTGAACCCAAATGCAGATAACCAACCGCTTTTTATTGTGGATGGTGTTCCGATTGACAATTCAACCAACGAAAACTCAACCTACTCACGCGGTATGAGTAACCGGGCTGCAGACATTAACCCGAATGATATTGAGACGATAAGTATTCTGAAAGGTGCGGCAGCCACGGGCCTTTACGGAGTAAGGGCAGCAAACGGAGCCATTGTAATTACTACAAAAAGTGGTAAATCCAGCAAAGGGCTTACAATCAATGTGGGGTCCACATTCAGTACCGACAAAATCAACAAGCTTCCAAAATTCCAGAAAAACTTTGGGCGCGGTTGGTATGGCATTGATGATGGTAGCGTGTATTCAGCTTCTGGTGCGCTGATCGAAGCCCAATCTGTAGTAGATCCTACCTATATATATTATGATAACTATGAGAATTTCTTCCGGAAAGGAAGTATGCGTGATTCTTATTTTAATATTTCAGGCGGAAATGATGTGTTCACCTTTTATACCTCAGTAAATAATACCGATCAGGAAGGTATTATTCCTTTTTCTGATTGGGGAAGAACATCAGCTCGTTTCCGGGCAACCGCAAAATTCAGCGAAAAGTTTAATGTTGAAGCCAGTGTGAATTACTCTAATTCCGGTGGAAACAGAGTGCCGCATACCAGTATGGGCGAGCGGCTCATGTACTGGTCGCACACCCAAGACATTACTAATTATATGAAACCCGATGGTACCCAGGTAGCGGGTATTTTGTCGGCTAATCCGTTATGGACAGCCCGCTTCTGGACTTACGAAGATAAGGTTGACCGTACCATCGGCAACCTGACCTTTAACTATAAACCGGTTGAATGGCTACAGTTTACTTACCGGTTTGGTCACGATTTTTATGTGGACAAGCGCGATGAAATTATTCCGGGGGCAAAAGGAGTAATTGGCGAGAACCTCAGTGGATTAAGTGCAACCGGTTATATGGAACAGCGCAGATTCATAAACCGGGTAATTAACTCCAACTTTTTTGCAACGTTCAATAAAAAAGTAATGCCCGATCTGAATTTAACCGCTCGTATCGGTCATGAATTATTTGAAACCGAAAATAACTATAGCTATAACTACGGAGGCAATTTCGTGACGTGGGGTTTTTACAGCTTTACCAACGTAAGGGAACAGCGTGTATCTGAAAATACATACAGAAGGCGATTAATTGGTGCCTTTGCAGATGCCACCTTAGATTATAAAGACTTCTTATACCTGAACCTTACTGCCAGAAACGACTGGACGTCCACACTTCCAAAAGGAAATAACTCGTTCTTTTACCCTTCAGCAAGTTTGAGTTTTGTGTTTAATGATGTACTTAACCTGCCCAGCCAGTTAAGCTATGGTAAACTACGTGCTGCCTATGGACAGGTAGGGAAGGATACAGAACCGTACAGAACAGCCGCTACTTATACTACAGCCTCAGCGTTTCCGCTCAATGAGATTGTAGGTTATGTACGATCCGCTCAAAAGGGAAGTGATAAACTCGTACCTGAGATAACTACTACACTTGAGTTTGGTGCTGAGTTGAAGTTGTTTGAGAACCGCTTGGGATTAGACCTTACCTGGTACAAAGCCAACAGTAAAGACCAAATTCTGGCAGTACCAGTATCCAATGCTACCGGGTATTCTTCGTTATGGATCAATGCAGGTGAAATTGAAAACAAAGGTTTAGAGATGGCCCTTACAGGCACTCCGCTTCAGGTCGGAGATTTTCGCTGGGATGCTACCGTTAACTTCACCCGCAACCGGAACATGGTAGTGGATATTGCGGAAGGCGTAGATAATATCACGCTAGCAAGCCAGTCGGGGTATCTTGCGGCTGGCGTAACTATGAAAATAACGAGCGGTCAACCTTATGGCGATTTGTATGGTACTGGATACCTGCGGTACTATGAGGGTGGTGAACCCGATGGACTCACGCACTTAGATAGAAATAGACCTATTGTAATTGGAAGTACAGGTGCGGCAGCAGGATTCCCAACTCTTACACCTGCCAGTAAACAATTGGTGGTGGGTAATGCCATGCCCGATTGGTTAGCAGGTGTCCGCAATACCTTCAGTTATAAAAATGTGTCTCTTTCTTTCCTTGTAGATGTACGTTGGGGAAATGACCAGTATGACCAGTATGGTAACTGGCTGGCAGCATTTCTTAAAACAGACTTTACTAACGACAGAAATGATATGGTAATTTTTGATGGGGTATTAGCAGATGGTACACCCAATACACAGCAAGTTTGGTTGGGCCAGGGATTGGGCCCCGATGGAAGGGATTATTTAGCTGGTTATTATAGAAATTATTACCGGGCTATGTCCGAGAACTTCGTGAATGATGCTTCGTTTGTGAAGCTGCGTAATGTAACGTTGAATTACAACCTGCCTAAGAAGTGGTTATCACCATTATCAATCAGGGCGGTATCTGTTTCGGCATCCTTGAATAATATTATTTTATGGACACCGTGGAGAAACTTCGATCCAGAATCTTACTCAACAGGTTCAGCAAGTAATGCTACCGGACTTTCGGGAATGGGTTACCCTGGAACAAGAAGCGCGCTGATGTCTATCAACCTTACCCTATAATGTTTGAAGTATGAAACTGAGATTTTTGATATTACTAGTCATAGCAGGAGTTTTCACTGGTTGTGAAGATTATCTTGATATAAATACTGACCCCAATAACCCTACAGATGTTCCGGTTAAAGGATTAATGTCAGTAAATAGTATGCGAACTGCCACCAACACGGCAAACATGGGTTACTTCACTTCGTATTTTGTTCAATACCTGGCCGGGCCCAATGCAGGTGGCAATACCGATACACACCAGCCCATTGATCCTAATGGCACTTGGGTGGGTATATACAATGTACTGAGTAACCTGAGTGATATGGAAGTAAAGGCGGAAGAGCAGGGGGCACCCAATTATGTGGGCGCAGCCAAAATCATGAAAGCGATTAACCTGGCACTCTTGGTAGATTCCTGGAATAATGTACCCTATTCCGATGCATTTTTTGTTCAGACTATTAACCCAACGTATGATGGTGGACAGGCATTATATACCGAAGTGTTTACGTTATTAACAGAAGGCATAGCCAAACTGCAGGAAACCACTACCTCGCTAACCATGGGAACCGATGATTTTATATTTCAGGGTAACCTTTCGCGATGGATTAAAACAGGTTATGCACTACAGGCACGGTATCTTAATCACTTGAGCAAAACATCAGCGTACAATCCTGATGCAATACTAACCGCCATTAGTACTGGGCTGGCCAGCAATGCCGACAATGCCAAAGTTGTTTATTTTGATGTTTCAGGTGCGCGCAATCCCTGGGGTGTAGTTTCCATCAATCAGGCAGGTTTAACGCTGGATGGTTGGATTTCGGAGCAGATTGTACAAGCTATGGATGGTACTACGTTTGGTGTTGTAGATCCCCGCATGGGCTTTTTATTCAGTCAAACCCAGTACGGAACTTTCCGTGGTACGAAAAACGGTGCTGGACGCGACCCGGATGTAGTGGATCTTAGAAGGGATATTTCAACTCTGGTTGAAGCAACTTTCTATGCCAACAGAGTTTCACCGGTAATGGTGATGACTTATGCTGAGCAGAAATTTATTGAGGCAGAAGCCTACCTGGCAAAAGGAGCCGCCTTTAAACCTCAGGCTTATGCCGCGTACCTTGCCGGAATTACCGCACACATGGACATGGTTGGGGTAAGCGCAGCAAATCGCGACACATACTTAAGCGATCCGATCGTTGCTGTGGGCGATGCTAACATAACGCTGGATCTGATCATGAAAGAAAAATATATAGCCATGTTTTTGCATCCCGAAGCATGGAACGATGCCCGCAGGTATAATTTTCAGTACACAGATATGACCGTGCCTGACCAATTAAATGAAGCGCTGAACGGTGAGTTTAGCCGAAGGTTACAGTATCCTTCAAGCGAGTTCTCCACAAATTCAGCAAATGTACCAGAGGTTAATTTGTTAGATAGAATCTGGTGGGATCAAAACTAATAACATGATGATTATGAAAGCATATATAAGACTAATTGCACTATTTGTTTTTGCAGCAGTGCTTGGCTCCTGCGAAAAAAATGAGGTAGGACCTTCTTATCAAAAGATAGGAACTTCAACATCTACCAATGCGTTTATTACCGTTTCACCAGTGTCAAGTACTGAACCAGCAACGGGTACCGATGTAACGGTAACCTTGCGGTATGTAAACATTGCCAGCGATCCTGCAAAAACGCTTGTATTGAAACTGCGTGAAGGCAGCACCGGAGATTTTGTGACAATCCAATCGTTTGATGAGTCCAGTTCTTCTACAGGCGTTGAAATAACACGTACTGTAACGTACACCGTTACGCAGGCTGCAGGAACTCAACTAACCTTTAGATTGGAACTTACTACCCATGCAGATTTCCCTAAGTTGGTAAATCGCGCTGCGTTTCCGGTTAGGTAAACGAGGCAAATTTTTAACAAAATAATAAGAGGCTGCTTTTGGCGGCCTCTTTTTTGTTTTCAGGTCTAAGCTCTCGAATACAAATCTCCTTTTTCTGAGGCTGTAATTTTAAGTACGTTGGCCAGTACCAACAGAATGAGTTTGCGGCTTGCTTTAAACCGGTTAAGCCCGGAAAATTTCATGTATTGTGCCAGTGTAATGTGAGGAATTTGTTCCAGCTGTTGCAGCAGGTTTTTTTCAGATTCGCCAAAAGTAAAACGCACATCGCGCTTCTTTTTAGAACGCCTGATAATCTCTTGCATTTCGGCACTGGCTTTTATGCTCATGTCTTGCACACGCACAAAAGTTTCGCGCGTATTATTCAGAACCAGAAAGTGAATTTTATTTCCGGGCGACACATCGTACCGAACCACAAACCGATTTTCAGAAATAGGCAAAACCGATTCCTGATATACTAATAAAGGTTTGCAATGGGCAAGAAGCGATTGGCTTACTACGTGAATTTCTTCGTCAGGATATTTTACCCCGGGAATGGTGCCATCGTCATCCACTCCTATTAACAGCGTGCCGCCATCGGAGTTTGCAAAAGCAATCAACTCGCGCACAACCTTTTCGGGGTGGGCAGCTTTGCGTTTAAATTCCAACTGCTGGCCTTCGCCCTCCAATACCAGTTTTCGAATCTCAAAAAGATTTTGAGCCTCAGCGGTGGCCGGTGCCGAAGTCTTCATCGTCTTCCGATTGCTCTTCATCTTTTGGCAAGCTAAACATACCGCTTAGTAAATCCTTAAACTGTAAACCCGAAGTAAGGGTGTGTTTGCTGATGAGGCTGAACTCGGCCAGGCCGTGCAACGCAAACTCCATCAGGAATAATTTTAAGGCACTATCACCACCTTTATGATACTCGTTTACCAGGTCGGCCAGACCAGGCACGGACTTCAACGTTTTTTCATATTCGGTTTGCGTTAGTTCATGCAACAAATCGATGGTGTTGCCTTCACCAAACCAATTGGTAATTTTTTTATACGGACTTTTTTCTTTCTGCTTGCGGAATTTATCCGGATCGGGGAAGTAATTCAGAAATTGTGTACGGATGGCTTTGCCTACCAGGTTTTGTGCAACAATACCCGGTCCCTCTTGCTGCCCTTCATAAACCAGTTCCACCTTCCCGGTAACGGAGGGCACCACACCCACAAAATCGGAAACGCGGATGCTTGTATTTTTTTCTTTGTTCAGCAATGCCCTGCGCTCGGCCGCAGCCACCAGGTTCTCGAATGCAGAAATAGTTAAGCGAGCCGAAACGCCACTTTTAGCATCTACATACTCACTCTTGCGTGCTTCAAACGCTATCTGTTCAACCAGGTCTTTGGCAATTTCCGGAACTGAGATCAATTGTTTCTGCTCGCTGCGCACGTGTGCTTCCTGTTGTGTAATTTTTTTCCCGATCTCCAGTGTTTTGGGATAGTGCGTAATAATCTGACTATCGATGCGGTCTTTCAATGGGGTAACAATGCTTCCGCGATTGGTATAATCTTCCGGATTGGCGGTAAACACAAACTGAATATCCAGCGGTAATCTTAATTTAAAACCACGTATTTGAATGTCGCCCTCTTGCAGGATGTTGAATAATGCTACCTGAATGCGCGCCTGCAAATCGGGCAGTTCGTTAATCACAAACAAACACCGGTGCGATCGTGGAATCAAACCAAAATGGATTACACGCTCATCGGAATAAGGAAGTTTAAGTGATGCTGCCTTGATCGGATCTACATCGCCAATCAAATCGGCAATGCTTACATCGGGTGTGGCAAGTTTTTCT
>Ga0116142_10004900_pt1 | contig 12433 bp, 8 predicted proteins | sample AD_UKC033_MetaG_FD_89785 | JGI IMG/M metagenome (GOLD analysis project Ga0116142, IMG submission 89785) | Active sludge microbial communities of municipal wastewater-treating anaerobic digesters from USA - AD_UKC033_MetaG | ecosystem: Engineered > Bioreactor > Anaerobic > Digestate | place: USA... | reverse complement strand
AGTCAGACCAGAGGGCAGCTTCATGATGCCGACACGCATGGCCGGCTCCGGAGAAAATCTGCTGACCAGAGTTGCAGGCCGCCCGTCGATATCAAGAACTGTGGCCGAGATCTCGATGCTGTTCATACCGCTCAAAACCCCCTGAGCCACAGGAAGCGAAACGATCAGCTCACCATCTTTGTCGAGCACCGAATTGCCCGACTCGATCAGCTCTTTCTGAACATCATTGCTGCCAAAATGAAACAGAGGATATTTGTCTACTTCACCTGCCCGTTCGGTCAGATAAGCGGTCCATTGAACCTTGGCGTGACGCAGGGGGCCGCCAGTGTAATATCTGCTGCCAACCCGGCAGTCAAGAAAAAGTTGCTCTGATTCGCGACCAACTATCTGTCTTATTTTTCTCTTTTTTGTCGTCATATTCAGATCGACAAAATGTCGGGGCGGCTCGAACTCTTGAACCTGAAAACCGGTAGCAGCAAGAGCCGGCACCGAAATTTCGCCACTCTCATCTGCATTTGAGTTTGAGGTGGTTGTAGAATCAGAATTCTGGCCCGAACGGTTCATAAGATAGTTCCAGCGCGGGTCGAGTTTTACGGTCTGAGAACCAGTCTGATCATCGATAATCGGAGAAACCCTGAGATTATACTGCCCGAGGGGAAAATGAGATTTTATCTCGAAAGTTCCCGAACAGGTGCCGTATTCATTTAGTTCGTATTCCTGCGTCAATACGGCTTCGCCGCGTGAGTTCGTCACTGTGGCTTCTACTTTCAGGCCGGCTGGCGAAACTACCTTCTTGTCGAGATATTCACGAGCAGTCGCTTTCCAGAAAACGGTTTCGCCAGGCTTATAAACACCACGTTCAGTGAAGACATGGCCGCGCTTCGTCAGCTTGAGCAGCTGATCAGGGGCGCTCTGATTCACGCCGGCCGAATACATCCTGTTACTGTTCAGAGCAATGAAACAACTGTCGTCAGGCAGAGCAGCGGCGGCCACAACCAGATCCGGGATTGCCAGGCTGGCTTTTCCGGGCTGGGCAATACTGTCTTTAAAAGACACAAATGCATGTTCTACCTTCTCGTCAATCTTCAGCAGACCTTCATGCGAGGTTTTACCCGGGAAATAAGACCGGCCATCTCTGGTGAGCAGCATGATCGATGCGTCTGCGAGAGGTTTTCCGGTTTCGAGAGAAGTCACCCAGAGCAAAAGCTCGCGGCGACTGAATTTGTAGGCAATCGACATGTCAGTAATCTGAAACAACCTGGCAGTGCTTTGCCCGCCCTTTTCAACGGTTTCACTGACTTTTACTACGACAGCCCCGCCCTTTTCGGGTTCGGGCCTGTAATCGAGCGGCAGCGAAAAAAAGTATTCGCTGTCAGGGTTGTCTGAACCCATAAAAGCCTGACTGTCAGAAGAGAACTCGGGAGCGACAAAATTTTTGAGGCCAGCATATGCCGGTGATGCCGCCAGTTCCTTCAACTGCTCGAGTTGCCGACCGAACTGCAACATGAGATTGTCAATGTCGGCAGCTTTCTTGTTGATTTTTGCAATCGTCTCTGAATCAAGGCGCATGCCACTTGAATCCAGGGGCCTTTTTTCTTCAACTTCAGGAAAGGCGGTCAGAGCCTCAAGAGCCGGGCCAAAAAAAGCCGGTATTCTCATCAGTTGAGCTTTAAAATTACCCACGCTGGTAAAGCTGAGAGGTACCATCTGGCGACTGCGCAACTCGAGCACCGAACGATCAGCGGTAAAAAGAATCTGCGGGTCTGCGCCACGGCTGACAAATTCTATTTTGCCACTGGCAAGCAGCTGATTTTCGCCTTCTACCTGGCCACCAGCCAGACGAACTTCATATTTCCGACCGGTAACGAATTTGCCAATAATCTTGTAGCAATGACGGTTGCTGTAATACTGCCTGTCAACCCTGAAATAACCAACCGACGGAAAAACGCGCAGATGTTTCTGCAGCCTGTAATCTTTAACATTATCGGTAAGATCGATGAGAACACCCTTCTCTGAGGGGCTGTCGAAGAACGCCTCCCCTCCCGTCATTCTGATCGCTTTTTGTGTTTTAAATGTCACAACAGAATCGGCAGAAAGAGCAGAAGATTTGTCGGCTGCCTGTAACCCTCTCGAAATAGTTATTTCGATGCTTCCGGTGGCTTCTCCAGCCTTTTCAGGGGCAATGACAAACACACTGCGCTCAGAAGCAAGCGGTTGCGCCGCTTCCGGCTCATCGAGTTCAAGAGTGTTAATAATTCTATAATTCAGACCGGTAGCGTTGAACCGGCACCTGATCTTTTTAGAGAGTTCCACCGAGGAAACCGGCGAAGAAAATTCGAGCTTCAGACGCCAGTCGACGGGCTGCACATCACCTGGCACAGCTCTGCCAACCGATAAATCAAGGGCCAGAGCTGAATTTATAACTCCAATGAATAGCAGCAACAGAAAAAATACGACAGGAATCCTACAAATACCTCTTTTTGCCATTTGTTTACCTCTCGATCGGAATATGCCCATTCTACCGTACTGCCCAAAACTTTTCAGCAATTCACCGGGCAATTTTCTGCGGCAATTTTAATGCTCTTGCGGCAGCTGTTGATTATGAGCTAAGATAACAGCTGAAAAAAACCGGAGGATAAAATATGAGACGAAAATTGGCATTGTTTTGCGTTTTTATTCTGCTGTTCTGCTCCAATGACCTGATGGCGCAGAAACTCAGCCCGGTGACGCCAGTAGAAAGTGATCTGATAACTCCGGTCAACGCTCAACCACTCTCAATAGAAACCGTCTCAAAAAGGCGCGGCATTTCGGTCGATTCTCCGGCCCGAAATCTGATCATATTCTCGACATCTGGCTTCACTGGCGCATCAGCAGCCTTCAGAGATGCATTTACCAACAGTTACCGTGACACAATTCGCTGGCAGGGTTTTCAGCTTATTTTCCCGGTATGGGCCGATCGTCACAAAAGTGCCAGAAACAGCATAATTTCGACAATGACCCACATCGGGAAAAAGCTGGCGATGGTCAGCGACGAAGACTTCCTGCTGCCAGGCATTCTTGATGGCGCGAACCACGCCAGAATGCCTGACCTGACATCTTTTTCGGTGGCAATTTCTCTCTCAGACAAAATGACCGCCCCTGAGCGGGCCGAATTGATGAAAGACGTGAATGCCGGGCAGACGGCTGCAACAGATCTGCCCACTCTCGAGAAAGTTTTTACCAGTCGAGCCCCGGTAATCACAGCCTGCCTGCCAAATTCTCAAGTTATCCGCCCCGGCTTTGCCGAGCTCGTCTCTGCCGTAGTCAACAGAACATCGTTGGCGCCCGAAGGCTTCTGCGCTCTGATAAATCTGTCGTCGATCGCAAAACATCGTGAGAATAACAATTTTATCCAGATGCTTGCCAGCATGCGCATTCGAGAAACGGTTCTCAAACAACTGGAAAACTTTATTGCCAATAGAAAAGACACCCTGCTGCTGATTATAGACGAGCCTGAACGTGGCTACTGGCAGGCCGGTGAGAACTTTGCCGCTGAAGATTTTATCAATGCCCTCAAAAAAATTGCAGCCATGCAACCCAGCCTTGAAAGCCCGGAATGCAATGTCTCGAAACTCCTCGATGAAAACTTTCCCGGGCTGAACTTCCCGGTTGACGAAATTTCAAAAACCGTCAAAAACAGAGAGCCAGGTAAGGCACTCGATCTCATAGAAAAAACAATAAACAAAAACTTCGCTGTCAATTTTACATCTTTTCAGCCCCAAGGCACCTACGCCGGCTATACCGTCCTGGCCCAGGGTCAGAATGCCGATCTGTTTTTCGGCATCAGCTCATTTCCTGAATTTTTCAGAAGACTTGGGCTGGCGATGGGCGTCAGTCCCAAAGAAAAATAAAACTGCGAAAGGAGAGCCACATGGAAAAGCTTGTCAGTTTATTCCATCCTGATATCGAAGGAGGAAAAACCACCAGTGGCATAACCCGTGTTCCCGAAATTATCAAAGCCCACCCCGAAGGGTGCTTTCGCAGCACTTTTTTTCACGACTCGACAGGTCAGGAATTTTACGGTTCTCTGCCATTGGTTTTTGCAATCAGAAAAGCCAGAGATATTCTTCTTGAAGGATGTGATTACCATGGCCTCGAACTGCAACTTGAAACAGCCGGTCGGAAACTGCCACAACTGCCGGTTGCCGGCGAACTCAACCGCCTGCTCGATTCTGCCGACACTCTGATTCACATCAACGGCAATGTTTTTAAACCATCGACAGAGGTATATGGCTTTCAACAGGTTTACGACGACTCGGTGCACTGCATCGAAGCATTGAAAAAACTGGGTTTTACCCAGGAGACCATGGCAATATACGCCACCCCGGAAGAAATATGCGTTGAAATACATGGTGGCGCAATCGGGCTGACAAACGACAAAAGCCTGCCCGGCCTCTATCACCGACTTCTTTGCCACATTGCAGGCGTCAAAAGCACCGGCAGCAGGCTGCAGAAAACCGATATCAAAACGGTATTGCTGCAAAGCTGCCATCCCGAATCGCAGATATTGGTTCCGGGGTGTAATCACCCGGCTCTGCACCGGCCCAAAGTTGGTGTCGGGCCATCTCACTTCGCTTACGGCATCGCCGCTTTTTCTGATTTCTGCGGTAAGAAGCGCACTTTAAACGAATGCCTGCAGGAAACATTTGCCTGGGTCAAGTTTATCGAATCAGAGCTGCCAGCGATTCCCGGCCTGAAGGAAAAAATAGAAAAACTGCCGGAAATGCCTTTTTCAGGCGGAAGCCAATCTGGCAAAGCATCGACCGTCGGCAGTAACAGCAGTTACAGCGGCCGTTTTCAGCCTCTTAAAGCTGAGTTTGCAGACAATGCCGCAACATTTAAAGCACAGCCGGCAACGCTCGGCACCATTTCCGCTGGTCTGGACCGCAGCCTTGGCGGAGGCTGGGTCAGCGCTGGGCTTCACCTCGCAGTCGGCCCGCGAGAAGCAGGAAAGAGTGCATTTCTCATACAGCACGCCCTGCAGCACGAAGCAAAGATGCCGGTTTTATACCTTTCTTTTGAGCACAGTCTTCGCGAATTCGTAACCAGAGCGTCTACCTCGACAGTCGGCATAACCCTGAGCGATCTTCTCGGGCAGATGGGGGCTAGCGGCAGTATTGGCGAAAATGCCAGAACCGTTTTCGCCAATGCCCTGAACCATCTACAGGGTCGGTTATCAGGCAATATCTTCTTTTCGGGCATTGAAGCAGGTCGAACTGGCCTCGATCCTGCAGAAATACAACAACTTGCTCTGATGATGCCTGGAGACGGCGAAAAACTGGTCTTGATCGACTCTGTCTGTGAGTCTGATTTTGGCGGAGAACTTGATTCCCGTTTGCGCCAGCTGCGAGAAATCGCCTTTACAGGTCGTTTAACCATAGTAATGTCGATTCATTACCCCATGACCTGTGACAAGCGACCTCACTTCATTGAAGAACACGACCTGGAATTGCTGCATAAATTCCAGCGCTATTCAGACTCTTTACTGGTGATGTTGAGCGAAAAAGTCAATCTGCGCCGTTTTGTAGCGATGGTTAAAGGGCAAATTGACGCTCAACTGGTAGGCAGTCTTGAGCAAAAGGCTCTGCAGATGGCAGGAAACAAGCGATTCAAAACTGACACATTCACACTGATGCGGCTCATTCACACCAGGACCGGTCGGCGCGAACTGCTGCTGTTTCTCTATCAGCCTGATACGGGCAAATTCTTTGAACTGGCCTCTCTGCCAATGACAAAGGCCTGACACGTAATGAGCAGTGAAGTCTTTCACAGAGTGAGGCTCGTTATCCGTGGCCGGGTGCAGGGAGTCGGTTTTCGCAGATTCGTCTACAAGCAGGCGTTACAATTCGGCATTGGCGGCTGGGTATGCAACAACCCCGACGGTTCTGTAGAAACCGAGGCATGGGGCAGCAATTCTCAGATACAGAGCTTTATTGCCGAACTGCGAAAGGGGTCGTTTCTTTCAAGAGTCGATGAAATAGAAGAAATCTTCAAAGAAAACATGCCATCAGCTCCCGATGGCCCCTTCAGCATAAGACACTTTTAAACGCAAAAATCAGTTCAAAAATGTTCTTGAATCGATTTTCTGCAATGATTTCTTGATAGCTTCCTTGACCCTGAAATCAGGGTCGTCACGATGTGAGAGCAAAAGCCGCAAAGCTTCGGCAGTGGCCACATCGCCAAGCTTTTTGGCGGCTTCAATTCGCACCGAGGCATCAGGCGACTTGAGATCTTTGGCAAGTTTAGCCTCCGCGGATTTACCCAGACAACCAGACAGCATCGTCAAAATCAGGCAAAAACACAACGCGAGTTTCTTCATCTTCCCTCCTCGGTAAGTTCTCAAAGGCCGGCGGTATAAACAGTCGAAGCCGTCTCGACAGCGCCGGTTTCAGACTTCAGGTATCGTTCCATCAGATTCAACAATCGGTGAAGTTCGTCGACCTCAGTAACATTGGCCGAAGTATATACGAAAAATGCCAGGTTTTTAGTTTCAGCAAATACTTTGGTCGCCTGAGAATCTTTTACAGGGCTACCGACTGCTGCACGATCACCGCCCTGCCTGGCGATAACCAGAAGTTTCTTTAGCGATATTTCATGCCCCTCACGGTTAAAAACATATGATTCATCATCGAAACCGATGCGCATGCACAAATCATAACCAGACTTGTCGGTATCGATAACACTGATCGGCAGATGAGAAATCAGTGAGACGTGATTGTTGATATCGACCACGTTGTTGATGAAGTTAAATTCGCCACGGTTCTGAAGATCTTTAAAAAGAAACTCCGATGCGGGTCTGCTGCGCCCGGAAGGATGAAAGCCAAAAGTTTTCAGCAGACTTCTGATGCCCTTCTGCATATGATCCGGATAAATGAAGTCAGAAGACAGAAACTTGCGTATATCAGCATTAACTTGGGCTTTGTAACTGTCTGACGAAGTTTTAACACTAACATTGCGTGCTTCGAGCACACCCACAAGCAGTGAACTCGGTGGCAGAGAAAATACCAGACCCGTTTTCATGGCAAATATCCTGAAATTTTATTTATCGAACCATGCGTAAAAAGTTGCACCTGTTACCGGACGCTCGCTCAGGCGGCGCATTTTTGACAGCCGGGCAGACGTTCGAGAATCTGGCGGCAGATAACGTTTATGTCGCGGGCGCCCATCACCAGAACAAGATCGCCAGCCGCTGCTTCAGCGCTGATACGAGAAACAATTTCATCACGGCTGCCGGTGTAATAAGCGTTTTTGAAGCGTTTTCTGACACTGTTCACGATCTCTTCAGAGGTTACATCGCGGTTGACCGTACCACCGCCATAAAATATGTCGTCAAGAAAAAGAAATTCATTCTCTTCAAGATTACTGAAAACTTCGATCAGATCATCGCGGGTAAAACTTGTCGGCCCAAAACCATGCGGCTGATAAACAATGAACCTTCTTGTTGAAGACTTGCGGGCAGCCTGAACGGCAGCTGCTATTTCAGCCGGGTTGTGAGCAAAATCATCGATAACCGTGACACCGGCGCACGAACCCACTTTTTCGAAGCGGCGCTTCATACCGGGAAAAGCCTGCAGAGCGAGAGCTATTTCTTTCAGACCGATTCCACAGGTCGCGGCGGTGGCAATTGCAGCCAGAGCATTCAGAACATTGTGATCTCCGGGCATCTTGATGGTAAACTCGACGCCGCTGACCTTAAAACTTGCTGTATCGGTATCGATACGAACGTCTGTCGCCCGAAAATCGGCGTCTTCAACAAAACCATAAGTTGCAATGTTCTTGTTTACAAGTTTTTTGAGAGACATGGCGTTGGGATCTTCGGCGCACAGCAGCCTTAAACCGTCTTCTGCGGTGTTGTCGAAGAATTCTGCGAAAAGCAGCCTGAGCTCATCGAGTGTTTTGTGGTCGCGGGAAATATTGGTCACAAGCGAGAGCCATGGCCTGTATTTGACAATAGAACCATCCGATTCATCAGCTTCGATGACGAAATGAGGGCCTTTACCCATGAAAGCGTTGGTATTCAGACCTGATATAATGCCGCCAACCGCACAGGAAGGCTCCTGACCACAATATTTCAATATCCAGGCAATCAGCCCGGTAGTCGTGGTTTTACCAGCAGTGCCGCCGATAGCAATACCTTTTTTAGCGTTAAACATTGCAGCAAGCAAGTCTGAACGCATCATCTGCTCAATATTGAGCCTTTCGGCGGTCTGCACATCAGGAACTTGATCTTCTACCGCCGTTGATTTAACGATTTTGAATTCCGAGGGCAGCAGCCCATTTTCCCGCATGAATATCTCGGGGCCATTGCCATCCTGAGGGTAAATCCTGACGCCAAGCTCCTGAAGCCGGCGGCAATAGTCGCCGTCGAGGTTACGGTCAGAACCGGCAACTTTGTATCCTTCGCCATGAAGTATTTTGGCCAGGCCGCTCATTCCCATGCCGCCGATTCCGATGAAAAATGCGTTCATACAGTGCCTCCAGAATTGCATTGACGGGCATTGTTTTCTGCCCCTGCAGATACTATCGTCACATGTGACCCCGATCTTTAATCAGCTGGCGACACGCCGGGCATCGACAGTCGATGCCTGCAAAACCGATTGGTTATAAATATTTCAGGGTTCTGTCGTGAAGCTGAAGTTGCGTGACCAGCTCCTGGTCGAATCAAGATTATGGCGGCTGGCCACTATGCGAAAATGATAGCGGGTGGCGGGCAGCAGGTTGAAAAGCTGTATTCGGTGCCGGGTTTTCTGATCAGTGGTCGCATAACTTGCGTAACCATAGACTTCATTAGTTCCGTATTCGACGTATCCATCCGATTCAATTCCAGTTTCCCACTCGATCACGGCTGAATCAGAGTAAATCAGAGGCACGGATACCGACACCACCTGGGGCATTGGCACCATCTCGGCATCAACGACAGTCACGGTCATGTTGTTATCGATCTCGACAGTTTTGCGAATCAGGGTAAGCTGCCCGTCTGCGCTCTGCAGCAGCAACTGGTAAACGCCTGGCGAAAGACGCGCCATGAATTTTCCATCTGCGCCGACTGGAATAAGAACTTTTTCGTCACCGCGCATGGCAACGAGCTGAGAATCTTTTGCAATTTCGAGATTGCCGGTCAGAATACCAAGATTGTCACCATTTTCTCTGCCGTTGAAGCAGCCAGGCAAAAAGGCAACGGCAAATATAGCAGCGATAACCCAGAAATTTATCTGCGATTGTTTTTTAAGCATCAGAATTGTTCCCCTGCCGGTCGCAAAGTCACGGTGGTTGCAGTCATTTCACCATAGCCGTTCTTGTAAAACCTGACGTCGTATTTTCCCGGTGGCATGTTGTAGATAACATACTCGCCCATAGAATCGGTTTCAGCACGATAATTCGTTCCTCTTACGGTGACACTGACACCTTCGAGAGGCCTGCGCGTGCGTTCATCGATAACCCGGCCGCGCAAAACGCCCTGGCGAAGATCTACCGCAACTCTGAGTCGATTGAAAAACATACCGGACACCTTTGAATAAAGGCGCAGCCTGCCGTCTTCAATTTTGAGGGTATAAACATCGCTACCACGATCTTCGTAGCGAAATCCCCAATCTGACGTCAAGGCCGAAAGCCGGTAATTCAAACTCACAAGGATCGCGCCATTCTGTCTTTCGAAACGGAACGGATGCAGACTAAGCCTGACATCGCGGTAGCGGCGCAGGGTATCGTCGGCCATATTTGTAAAGTCGAACCAGGTATTACCCTGCCAGTCGCGAAAATCTTTTGAAACTGCCTCTCGCAGCCACACCTGGTCTTTTCTGGCAAAGGCATCGGTCATTGCCCGGCAGAAACTGCGGGCGGCATCTTCGACCGCCCGGCGGCCATAAAAAGTGAACCCGGCACTGAAAACATGCTGCCGGCGCTCGACCGAATCGATGTGATGCACCACAGCCCGAAATTCAGGAAAAGCCGGAACCGCGAAGTTAACCTCAAAATAACCATCGCGACCCTCCCTTACCGCATAAACCAGGTCTTTACCAAGATGCAGTTCAAAACGATGTGAAGGAGCCGGATAAGGGGTTATTTTCATCTGTAGAAGAATAGAAGAAGGCAATCTGCCACCAAAGCCAGAAAGCAGATACATGCCGTTTTCCTGTGGCAGAGCACTGACAAAATTTCCATTAACCTTTACCGAGTCGATCTTGAAAGGAATTTCGATCGACCGGGCGAGGTAGCGATCATTAAAACGCTTCAACCACCCGGCAAAACGGCGAAAAGATTCGTATTCGCTGTCTGGATCGAATGCGGCAACCGGCTTTTCACGGCCTTCAGAATTCACTTCCAGAAAACAGGCCTCGGGCAGCAGAACCGGTTCGGCGCTGCCATGCAGCCTGAAACCGTTCTGTCCCTTGAGCGAACGCACAAGTTCGCCAGTTTCGCCTGTTACCACACTGGCATCTCCGTGGTTTACCATTAGACTGCCGTGCCGGCATTCAACTTCAACCTGACCGCCATCTCTCGCACTGACCATAACCTCGGCACGATGCAGCTGCAACACTGGCCCTGAAGTGGGACGCTGCTGCACACGCAACCCCGAACCTGGTTTTATCATGATCAGATTGTTGTCTCCCCAGGCGAGGACAAGATAGCCGTGGGCAGCCGTTCTGACGCTGCTGGCATCGATGAGAGTCTGGCCGGCGACAATTCTCTGCCAGTTACGGCTGCCGGGTAAACAGAAGTAGGTGGGACCGTCAGACATAATAACAACCAGCTGGGCTGCAGCCTTGCCGTTCAATGGCTCCGAAACTGACGTAACTGATCTGGCGGCGGCAAACAGCGGGTTGCAGCCAACAAAGACCGCCCACAGCACAATCAGAACAGTGAAAATGTTTTTTTGCATCAGAAAGCCTTCAGATAGCGCATTTTTGCGGTATAATCATCGAATTCGCCGGCATTGGCAGAAAACTCGCTGCGATTGCCCTCGAGATCGATTATCAAACGGGCAGTCGCCCCGTATTCTCTTGTCAGAGACAGGTTCAAACGATCATGCCTGGAACTGACCGTCAGAGGATCAAGGGTTTCACGCTGATAATCGATGCTGAAAAGCATATTTTCGTGAAACCTGGAACTGCCACCGAAACCGGTCCAGCTGGTCTGATCCATGCCGCCCGCTCTTTTGTAGCTGAGCTTTTCGATTCCGTAGGAGCTGTATACACGATTGAGTTTGTCGTATTCCCAGGTGAGACACAGATCGAAACGCTGAATATCACGATCATTGAGAATATCGACATCATCTTTGTCGATGGTCTGGCTCAGCCCGGCGTAATAGACCATCTGACCGGCCCGGTGATTGAATTCAAGCCAGAGAAGATCTTTATAGCGATTCATGAAGCCGGAGTTTTCAGAATATTCGTGCAACGGGTAATAAAAAAAATCGAAACGCATATGACGGTAATATTCGCTGGGTTTGACGGTAACCTGCAGCTCTGTCTGCTCTCTGACAATGGTAGAACGCTGATAATTCGCCAGATTGTCACGAGCAACTCTTTGCCCAATCCTGGTTTTGATATACCGATTCAGATCATAATAAAATCTGGCAAAATAAGCTCTTTCGTCGCGCGGCGACCGCCCAAGCGGGCTGATAAAAGCAGTATCAGCCTGTTCTACCCCCGCCTCCAACCGGTAATTCTCACGTTCATAGCCCGTTCTGAATCTATAAGCATCGCCCTTCTGTTCGCCGACTTCGTCGCGTTTGTCATAATCGGTGTCACTCTGGGCGATTTCGGCATCGAGAAAAATATTTTCGGTAGGTTTCATACGAATGTCGAACGACAGAACACGATTGGCAAGTGTCGGCGACTCCAGGCTGGAAGCCGCGTTATCACGTTCGTCTTCGGTGCCGGTCATGTTAAAGCCGAACCGCAAAGAATCATCACGAGAATGTTCGATTCTAAAACCGCCAACATAACGGGGGTTTTTGAGGTCATCTTTTTCAAGGGCATAATAACCGGCAAAACCGCTGATTTTTGTGTAATCGAATTCCTGAACACCATAGGCGCCAAGCATGCTCTGCGTCATGGTAAACTCAGAAATTTCCGGAAACGCGTGACCAAGAACCAGCCTCGAGCGTGCAGTGCGGGAGTCGACAGTGATCTGATTCAGCGTGAATCCGTCACGGTAGGGTCTTTTGTCATTAGTATAGGTGGTATCGAAGTTTAAAGAGAGTGAATCACCGTTTCGACGGGTCGAGAAAAGTTCGTAGCGATAATTTGTTTCATAAAACTGCCCCTGATCGCGTGAAGAAAGGTGTTTGTCGCCTTTGGTCCAGGTCGAGTAAAAAGCCGTATCAGTATAAAGATTCGAGCTGAAAAGGCGCTGCTCTTCCCATTCGTTGAGGTCGTTATGCATGGGCTGT
>Ga0116142_10004894_pt1 | contig 12446 bp, 6 predicted proteins | sample AD_UKC033_MetaG_FD_89785 | JGI IMG/M metagenome (GOLD analysis project Ga0116142, IMG submission 89785) | Active sludge microbial communities of municipal wastewater-treating anaerobic digesters from USA - AD_UKC033_MetaG | ecosystem: Engineered > Bioreactor > Anaerobic > Digestate | place: USA... | reverse complement strand
GCTTTTGAATTCGGCTTCGAGTTCGCGCGGGGCCATGACGCGACCGCTGTTTTTCAAAATAGCCCCTTTTATGGCCGGTTCGGCAGTGAGACCGTTGAGCCATGCCGGTTCGGCCTGAGGCAGCGGTGATCTGCCGATCAAAACCATTGTTGTCTGGTATTTTTCGGCAAAGGCAATAGCTGTTTCAGCAGTCACACCACGGGCACCGCCGGTTACCACAACCACGTCGCCTTTCTGGAAATTGGCCGGCGCTGTGTCATTGCTGGTGAGCGGCGCTTCGACTTCTTCGATTGTGAAACGTGAAGATCTTGTCAGACCGGTTTCTACCGGCCCATGGCAGATGAGTTCGGCAGTCAGCTTGGCTGCGGCATCATCACTGTCTTTGAAGCGGTAATCGAGATCGATGGCACGGGGTGTGACTTCGGGCCATTCATGTCTGATTGTTTTGATCAAGCCGGCCAGGCCGCCCTGAACCGGGTCGATGGTTCTGGTCATGGCTTCAAGTCCGAAGTTGCCGTCAAGACGGGCGACAGTGGCGATCAGGCCGTTATGTTTGCGAATTGTGGCGCCGGCTTTCTGGGTGACCATGAACACATCTTTCAGCCATTCTTCTGACGGGCTTTCCCAGAGGTTCAGCGCCGCTCTTTCAGGAACCGGTGCGAGCACGATCAGCCCTTTGATGTTTTCGCTGAAGTTGCCATCGGCAATTTCAGTCAGACTGCGTTTTTCGGTGGCAATGCCCTGAACCGCAAAACTGCTGACGAGGGCATCGGCAAGTTCGAGATCATCGTTAGTGATCACCACCCGGTCGCCGTCGTTCAAAACTGTTGCTCCGGCCGGCTCGACAGGCAGTTCGACAACCTTCAGCACGGTTCTTCTGATCGGGCAGTTCGTGGCAGCGGTTTTTTCGACGGTGGCAGGCTGCAATGCAACCGGCGGTGTAGCAGCTGTCGTCTGAACAGGTGCTGTATCGGCAATGATTGCTTGAGTCTGGGTTTGAACCGGCTCGGCAACTGCCGTCGCCGGTGCCTCTGTCACTGCTGCAGCAGGTTCAGAGGCTTTCAGAAAGCCGAGAATCTGCGAGATGGTTCTGAATTTTCCGAGGTCGCCAGGTTGCACTACCGGCGCTTCTGGCACCCGTTCCTGAAAGGCCGAAAGAATTTCGACGCGCTTGATCGAGTCGATACCGAGATCGGCTTCCATATCCATGTTGGGGTTGAGCATATCGGTTGGGTAACCGGTCTTGTCAGCGATCACTTCGAGAAGAATGTTGTCGATGACATTGCTGTCGACAGCTGCCGGCTGTTGCTGTGGTGTCGAAACGACTGGCTGAGCAGCAGGTGCAGCTGTTGGCGCGGCAACCTGTGGCTGCGCTGCAGAAGCGCCGGCCTGGCCGCCGATAAATTCGATAATCTGGGTCAGGGTGCGCAGTTTGCCGAGCTGGTCGGGTTGAATGACCGGCGCGTCGGGCAGGCGTTCCTGAACTGCTGACATGATTTCGACGCGTTTAATCGAGTCGATGCCGAGATCGGCTTCCATATCCATGTCGAGGTTGAGCATTTCTGGCGGGTAACCGGTTTTTTCGCTGACAATCTCGATAAGAACAGGCTGAACGTCACTCTGTGGAGTGTGGTCGGTTTTTGTCTGAACCGCAACAGCCTGAGCTGGCGCAGGCGTCTGCAAAGCGGGCTGCACTGCTGCAACAGTTGGCTGCTGCGGTTTGCTGCCGGCGCCAAGGTGTTGGAGAATCTGGGTCAGGGTGCGCAGTTTGCCCAGCTGGTCGGGCTGCACCACCGGAGCATCGGGCAGGCGTTCCTGCATGGCCGACATGATTTCGACGCGTTTGATCGAGTCGATACCGAGGTCGGCTTCCATATCCATGTCGAGGTTGAGCATTTCAACCGGATAGCCGGTTTTTTCGCTGACAACATCGAGCAATACCGGCTGAATATTGCTGCTGCTTGTGGTTGTCTGAGCCTCAACCGTTGTAGATACCGGAGTCGGTGCCACAGCAGGTTGTGTCGCGGGAACCAGTGTTGCCGGGGTTGATACAGCAGTCTGAGCCGCTGCCGGCACGCCGGCTGTAAGGTGTTCGAGAATCTGGGTCAGGGTGCGCAGTTTGCCAAGCTGGTCGGGTTGCACCACCGGAGCATCGGGCAGGCGTTCCTGCATCGAGGACATTATTTCGACGCGTTTGATCGAGTCGATGCCGAGATCGGCTTCCATATCCATTTCGGGGTTGAGCATTTCGACCGGGTAACCGGTTTTTTCGCTGACTACATCGAGCAGAATATTGCGAACTTTGTCGCCGTCTACCGCCGGCGCTGTTTTTATCGGGGCTGTGGTCGCCATTGCAGCAACCGCCGGTGCTGTAACTGTTGTAACGGCTTTAGGCTGAGATTGTGCCGGAGCTGCGGGTAAAACAGCACTTGATTCGATAATGACCGGCTTTGTTGCTTCTGCTACTGTTACCGGAGCTTGTCTTGCTGGCGGCTGTGCTGTAATGACCGGCTGGGATGGCTGTGTTGCCTGAGTCGGAACCACAGCAACAGGCGCAACGGTCTGCTGAGATATGGCAGGTGCAGTTGTTTGAACTGGCTGTGCTGTTACCTGCTGCGTGCCGACAAGCACCTGGCTGTTGTTGCTGACTATGGCCAGTATGGTTTTTTGTGCCTGTTCCTGGCCTTCGAGAAAGCGGCGGTGCAGGTCAGCGGTCTGCTGTTGCAGTTGCTGCAGAGCAGAAAGGGTTTCGCGGGAAAGTTTGAGAGCTTCAAGGTTTGCTGGTTGGCTGGTCATAGTTTTTTGCATCTGGTTGGTATTTGGCTGAGTTGAGGCAGGGGCCTGGGGCGCAGCTTTTTCAGTTTTTACCGGTAAAGTTTGCTGAGGCTTCTGTTGGGCCTGAGTTGGCGAAACTGTTGTTGTCGGCATCTGAGCCGGGGCAGTGACTTTGAGTGGCTGCGAAACTGTCGGGGCCGGTCGCGCAGCTTCTGTTGCTTTCGGCGCGGCCAAAGCAGGTGAAACGGTTGTTGCCGGTGCAGTTGCCTGTATTCTTACGGGCGCTGGCCGGGCGATTTCTTCAATGGCTTTAAGCTGGGCTTTGCCCTTGTAATTAGCACCACACACCGGGAAAGTCAGTCTGGGCTTTGCATCGGTCGGCTGGTTGGCCAGCCAGGTTTCGCCATTCTGCCATTTGCTGAGGTTCAAGGCATAGCCGGCCGCAGCCAGCTGGCCGAGTGCTCTGGCGAAATCGACAATGCCTGAGCGTTTTCCGGCTGAAGAATCTATGGCGATCACGTTGCAGTCACGACCTTCGAGAATCGCTCTGATCAGGCCGGTCATTTTGCCACCAGGCCCTGCTTCGATAAAGGTTCTAATGCCGTCGGCATACATTTTTTCGATGAGTTCGACGAAACGCACCTGGTTGGCGAGCTGAAAGCCAAGAAGCTTTTTAACGGCATCAGCACGTGAGGGGTAGGTGTCAGCGGTGGTATTGGCGTAAACAGGGTATTTGAGTCTGCTGAATTTTTCTTCGGTGAGGAAGGCATGAAACGGTGTTGCCGCTTCAGAAACAAAGGAGCTGTGAAAGGCACCGGCGACATTGAGAACCGTTGCCCGCAGTTTTCTTTCTTTGAAGATATTTTTAGAACGTTCTATTTCGGCGGTTGGCCCTGAAAGGACGACTTGCTGTGGCGAATTGTGGTTGGCCACGACAAGTTCAAGTCTTTCTTCCATGATAGCTGCTTCGACAATCGACCTTTCGGCTGCTACAGCGATCATTCCGCCGCGATCGCCGCTTCCCTGAGCCATAAGTTGGCCACGTTTGCGCGAAAGCCTGGCGAGACCGGCATTGTCGCAGGCACCGGCGGCACTGAGGGCAGCGAGTTCGCCGTAAGAATGCCCGGCAAAGCCTGCAAATTCAAGGCCGAATGCTTCGAGTGCCTTGAAGTGCCCGAGAGAAATTGCCCCGATAGCGGGCTGGGCTATATCGGTCTGCCGCAGTTTATCGTCATTGAGTTTGTCTTTTTCGGGGTCGTAAGTTGGGCGCGGAAAAATATAATCGATCAATCTGTTATTGGCGGCGTCGATTGCCCCGACTTCGTTCGAGGCATCAGCCAGAGCGGCGAATGCTTCGGGGCTGGCACAGACGATGTCGCGACCCATACCGCAATACTGCGCCCCCTGGCCGGGGAATATAACGCCGACCGGTTTGGCCTCACCGTTCTGGTAGAAGCAGGTGCCATCAGGCAGCACAAAATTTTTGCCTTCGCTGTTCTTGTCGAGCTGAGCAGTGATGCTGGCGATAAGTTTCGGCAGATCGGTGCCGCTGTCGACGACGAAAGTGAGGCGGCAGGGTGATTTGGGGTTGAAGTCGCGGCGACTTTCGGCGGCGGCTTTGCGTATCTGATAGGCCGTTTTCAGGTTGCTGAAAGTGTTCAGAGAATTTTTTACTTCATCGACTGACTTGCCAGAAAGTGTGATCAGCTCGATGCCTCGTGGCCAGTCCCAGACCGTTTTTTTATCACCGTGTTCAGAAAGAACCACATGAAAGTTGCTGCCGCCGAAGCCGAGAGCGCTGACCGCCGCATAGCGCGGTCGATTATTGTCGGTGAGCCACGGTCTGATCTGGTCAGGCAGATAAAAAGGCACATTCTCAGAGGTCATCGACGCAGCCGGTTGCGAAATTTTTATTGTCGGCGGAACAACCTTGTGATAGAGAGCGAGAGCTGCTTTAATCAGCCCGGCTGCACCGGCTGCGGCCTTGGTATGGCCGATCTGTGACTTGACCGACCCGAGAGCGCACCAGGGGCGACCTGTTTCGGCCTGGCCGTAAACTTCTTTGAGGGCGGTGGCTTCGACTTCGTCACCAGCGCCAGTGCCGGTACCGTGGGCCTCGATGAGGGTTATGTCCTGTGGAGTAATGCCAGCCTGGTCATAAGCGCGTATTAGGGCTTTTTTCTGGCCTTCAGCGCTGGGGGCGTAAATGGCCTTGCCTTTGCCGTCGCTCGAACTGCCGACTGCGTTGATACAGGCGTAAATGCGGTCGCCGTCGCGCTCTGCGTCAGAGAGACGCTTGATAACGACCATGCCGATACCTTCACCGAGTATGGTGCCGTCGTTATCGACGCTGAAAGGACGGGCATGGCCGCTGGCCGACAGCGCCGGGGTTTTGCAGAAACACATATACATGAAAATATCATTGAAAGTATCGACGCCGCCGGTTATGGCCATGTCTGTCTTGCCGGTCCAGAGTTCCATGGCAGCAAGGTTCACGGCGCTCAAAGCGCTGCCGCAGGCTGCATCAACTACACAGTTGGTGCCGCCCAGATTGAGGCGGTTGGCTATTCGTCCGGCGGCAACGTTGCCCAACAGCCCCGGAAAAGAGTTTTCCTGCCAGCCGACATAGGCTTTGCCTATATTAGAGATTACTTCTTCTGTTATTTCCGGAGCGATACCGGCATGTTGCATGGCGCGGCGCCAGATCGGGTGCCCGAGACGTGCTCCAAGCGGAACAACCAGTTCAAGGGTGCCGGTCAGGCCGAGAATGACGCTGACATTGTCGCGGTTGAATTCACGGTTGTTGCTGTAACCGGCGTCAACGAGGGCTCCTTGAGCGACAACCAGACTCAGCAGTTGTGAAGTATCGATAGAATCAAGGTCAGAAGGCGCGATTCCCCATTCTGCCGGGTTAAAATCGACGGGGTCGAGAAACCCGCCTGTTTTGGCATAAACGTGGTCAGGTCGCTTTTTATCGGTATCAAAATAATCATCCGCTTTCCAGTGCGTCTCTTGTGGCACTTCGCGAATGGCGTCAACTTTCTCTTTGATGTTGGCCCAGTAGTCTTCCACTGTTTGAGCTTTGGGAAACAGGCAGCTCATGCCAACGATTGCGAGCGGTTCGAAAGTTTGTTTGGTGCGCTTCATACCGGCCTTCCTGTGCTGTTAAATCAAACTGCAGCCTGCGGGCAACGCCACCGCCGCTGCTCGTCTGATTTGGTCAGGGTCAGCGCTTCAAGGCGTTCTTCGCAGGTCTGCCTCATGTACATAAATTTGTGAAGATGTTACCACGCCCCCGCCTTTTTTTGAAGTTTTATTTATATAGTCTGGCTACGTGGCTGTGCTATCGCAGAAACCCGGTTGCTCTGACACGGCTGGCCTGTCAGAGTAGCCTTCAGAGTAACCTCATGGCAGGCTCGGGGCATCTGGAAGCGGAAAACGGTCTGTGCCAAGGTGCGTATCAGGGCAGGCAAAAATTATTGTCAATGGGGCATCGCCGTGGCGCACCAGTTGATGTGCAAATCCTTCTGGAATTGTGAAATGATCACCGGTAGAAACCGGTCTGGCTTCTTCCCAGGTAATTGCCAGTTTGTTTTGCAAGTCTCCGCTGCCGATAACTCGGCCATAATAAAGAGTCCCGGCTCCTTCTACCACTTCGTAAATCTCTGCGCCACACTTATGAAAGTGGCAGTTAACTTTTCCGGTGATCTCTGCGACATGCAGTCGCCAACTCGGCTGCCCATAAAGTTCGGCGTGTCTGATGCCGGCAATGGTGTCGAGCTGAACATTTTTTAGAGCCCCACGCCAGACCGTTTCAGGAACATTCAGACTGTCGCCGCCAAGCTCTATATCTTTGTTAATCGTTATTTGCACCTGAGCAGATCTCGCAAAATTCAACAGTGTCAAAAATCAAACAAGGTTTACATAATCTGGTAATGCAGCCGCAGCGGTTAAAGGGAAAAAGCCTGCAAAGTCAAGCTTAGAGCAGGGGCTTGCAGGGCCACCGCCGCCTGGTAACCGGTCGCCGGGCTGAAATCTTGAAACAGCCAGTCCTGACCCTGGCTTTGCTCGCCGAGCCTCGCGTGCAGGGCCCGAGGCTCGTCAGGTCTGAACGAAATTACAGTATGGCCGAGGCCGGCAATACCTTCGCCGGTAGCTTTCAATACAGCTTCTTTGCGCGTCCAGCCGCGAAAAAAAGCCTGCTGTGGGGTCGGTTGGCTGTATTTTGCCCATTCCTGGCGTTCTGACTCAGAAAAAAATCGGCGCATGACTGCGGCGTAATCGACCTGACGCCCGGCATACTCGACGTCGATTCCGACCGCTTCTCTGGCAAAAGCGATCAGAGCAATGTCGCGACTGTGAGAAATATTGAAAAACAGCTCAGGGTGAGCGGGTAGATAGGGTTTGCCGTGCTCGTGGGTGGCTATTTCAACTTTTGCCGGGCTCGTTGCGAGCATCTGCCCGAGCAAAAAGCGCAATGCTCCGCGCGAGGCGAGAAACATGCTGCGTGCCACCGCATTGGTATAACGCTCCAGCCGGGTAGTGTCCTCGCTGCTGAGGCCGCGTCGCAACTGATCGTAATGCTTGTCGATGCTGGTTGCATCGATGATGTATACCACGACCTGTGTAGACTGCAGCTCAGACAAAAGCATGACGTTCAGATTCTTTGTCTGATCTGTTCGACAGCGATGGGAGTTACTGAACTCAGCTGGTCAGCAAAATGCAGACCCTGGTTGCGGAGCTGGGTGAGGCGCAATTCGAGTGCTGAGCCATAGAGCAGGTTCATGGCCACATCGACGACTTTTCGATTTTCCGGTTTTTCGAAGAAACTGCCCTTGGCCCATTCATTGAAGGCGCCCATGGCCGGCCCACACCAGATCTGATAATCGACTTTGCGGTTTTCTTCGCCGGCTACAGCCCAGCGCGGCGACAGGCCCAGATACCATCTGAAGACCAGCGCCATTTTATGATGAGGGTCAGCTGCAGCTTTTTCGAGCTGTGAAGGGTCACGCTGTTTAAAGAATTCTGCCGTGCCTGCCCAGATATTGTCGAGTGAATCCTGAAAAATGGTTTTTTCAAGCATCTGCCTGTCTGCTGCCGGCAGACTTTCAATGCTGTTGTAGCGTCTGAAAAGTTCATAAAGCTTCTGGGCACGCATGGCGAACATGGTGCCGCGTTTGAGAACCTGCACGGTTACGCCCATTTCGAACATGTCGCCGGCGGGCGCCATGGCAATGTCAGCCTGGCCGGCATTTGCCAGCATAAATCTCGCGGCATCGGAAGTGCCCGATTCGACACAGGCCTGATGCACCGAGCCGACGACCAGATATGAGGCTCCCATAGCGAATGCAGCCGCGGCAGAAGCCGGCGTGCCGGTGCCCCCGCCAAAACCGACACGCAGCGGCATGTCGTATTTGTATTCTGCCTGCATGCGGTTTTTCAGGGCAACCATGGTCGGGTGCAGTGAAACGGCCGGGCGGTTGTCGGTGTGCCCGCCCGAGTCGGCTTCTGAGGTGAGATCCTGGGCAACCGGTATTCTTGCGGCAAGACGAGCCTGGTGCTCGGTGATTACACCGCTTTCAACGAGTTTCTGCAGCATTTTTTCGGGCGGCGGTGCGAAAAATTTAGACGCAACTTCGACACGACTTACTTTGGCTATCACTTTGTTCGGAGTAACTATGCGGCCGTTGGCATCTTCATGAATGCCGGTCACACGGTAACGAACCAGCGGCAGCGACATGGCCAGAAACGCCGAAGCTTCGACCAGCCTGACGCCGTGTTTAAGATAAAGATCGACGATAACATCTTCGAGCCCCTTTTCGTTAGGGCTGTGAATGAGATTGAAGCCGAAAGACACCGGTTCGGCAAGATTTTTCATCTGTAGAATCGCTTTTTCAACCTTCGCCGGCGAATCGCCGGCGGCGCCGATAAAGCCAAGCATGCCGGCCCGGCCAAGCTGAATGGCTATTTCGGGCGAACTGATACCGTGCGCCATCGATCCGCCTATATAGGCGTATTTAAGCCCGTGATCATGGCAAAATGAAGCGTCGCCAAGGTTTTCGAGACTCGAAGGGGATGCGAACGCCATGAGAGGCAGAGAGCCAGCCGCCCGCACGTTCAGGTCAAAAGAAACATCACCCTGATTGGTCAGAAAAATTTCGCCATCTTTAAGAACCGCAAACGCCGGTTTGGTGAGATTTCCAAGAATGTCTGCAGCGCCAGCCCCATCAGACACGAGGGCTTCTGCGGCCCCCTTCCACCAGCCGATGTGCATTTGCTGCGAAAAAGACGGCCAAACCAACTTACTGTTATCTGAAAGACTCATCAGGAGTGCTCCCTCCGCTTGTATCTGTTATGGCAAAGCTTTATTGCCAGCAATTCTATCTTAATTTGCCGCAAAAAACAACGCACAAAAAAACGCCGTTGCGGCGGCGCCTTGTGGTAGAATATTTTAAATTACAGCACTGAACTGGAGAAAAATATGGCAACCCTTGGCACCTTTAACCGTTTGAAAGTAACCCGCAGTGTTGCCGCCGGAATTTACGTCGATGCCGGGTCTTTCGGCGAGCTTAAACTGCCGGGCTGGGATGTAACCACCGCCCTGGAAGCCGGCAACGAAGTCGATGTTTTCATTTTTCCCGATGTCGACGGGCAAATTGTCGCCAGTATGCGGAAACCGCTGGCAATGCCGGGCGAGGCCGCTCTGATGAAGGTTGCTGCGGTCACTGCTTCAGGTGCCCTTGTAGAGTGGGGTATGCCGAAAAACCTTTTTGTGCCGCTGAAAGAACAGGCGCAAAAAATGGTAAAGGGTTTTTCTTACGTGGTTTATGTGCATTTTGATAAGCGCAGCAATGCACTTATCGGCTCTTCGGCGCTCGAAAAATATCTGACCACAACCCCGGGCGGTCTGCAGCTGAACCAGGAAGTCTCACTTCTGATCTGCGATCAGAGCGAACTTGGCTACCGTGCAATTATTAACAATTCTTCTCTTGGCTTTATTTATCAGAATGATTTGTTTCAGAAGCTGAAGATAGGCGAGCGAGTGCCCGGCTTTATCAAGAACATCCGCGAAGATGGCCGGGTCGATCTTTATCTGCAGAAGCCCGGTTACGAAAAAATCATCGATATCAGTGATCAGGTCTACGAAAAGCTCAAAGCCGCCGGCGGTTATCTCGCTGTCACCGATAAAAGCCCAGCCGAAGATATTTACGCGCTTTTTGCCACCAGCAAAAAAAATTACAAAAAAGCGGTCGGCGGTCTTTATAAAAAGGGGCTCATCACCATCGAAGACGCCGGCATTCGCCTCGTTACCGGCAAAAAATCCTGAAAACTCAGCTCGCAAAACTGTTTGAATTATTTGTTGGCTGGTGTTAGAATATTTCCGGCGATGGAGTTCGCCTTTAACCGCCTTTAAAAAGCTGATGACTCCTGCGTGATTCGTTTCGCGCAGGAGTTTTTTATTTTTATACTGCAGTTCGCCAAAGGAATTTAAAGATGACAATCAATGCAATCGCCGTGATAATACTTCTGGGCGGCTGGATTTTCGGCCGCCTGTTCGAAAAAATACGCCTGCCGGGAGTCCTTGGCATGGTCGTCTTTGGCATACTCTGCAGCGTCGGCATCAAAGACCTGGCACCGCAGACGCTCTGGGAAATCTCACCGTTTCTGAAGTCGCTTGCTCTGATCGTGATATTGCTGCGGGCCGGGCTGGGCATCAGTCGCAGCAATCTGCAGAAGGCCGGGCGGGTTGCTTTATTGATGACTTTTGTGCCCTGCATTTTTGAAGGTACCGCTCTTACCTTCGTTTTTCACTACCTCTTCGGGTTTTCTTTTGCGGTTGCCGGCTTGACGGCTTTTATGCTGGCGGCTGTTTCGCCGGCAGTCATTGTGCCGACCATGCTTCACCTCAAGCAAAACGGTTATGGGCGTGTCAACGAGGTGCCTACGATTATTCTGGCCGGCGCTTCCGTTGACGACGTTTTTGCCATAACGATTTTTTCTGCTTTTCTTGGAATTGCGGCCAACCGTGAAGTGAATTTGTTCGCATCTCTGGCTTCTATTCCTCTTTCAATAGCCGCCGGCATCATTCTCGGAGCGATTATCGGTTATGTTCTGGTTACCTGGCTCGAAAAAAGATATCACTCGATCAGAGCCACAGAAAAAACACTCGTCTTGTTGACAGCTGCGATTTTTCTGGCTGAAGTTGGCGACTGGGTGCATATTGCCGCTTTACTTGGCGTTATGACCGTGGGCTACATAATGCTGCAGAAGTCAGAAAAAGTGGCGCACGAGATTGCGTCGAAACTCGGCAAAATCTGGGTTTTTGCCGAAATCATTCTTTTCGTTCTGATCGGCTTTTCGGTCGATGTAAGCGTTGCAGCAGATGCCGGGTTGAAAGGTCTGCTGGCCATCAGTGTCGGTCTTTTCTTTCGCTCTATCGGAGTCTGGCTTGCTACTGCCTTTTCAAGCCTGAGCTTAAAAGAGAGGCTTTTTTGCGTGATCGCTTATTTGCCCAAGGCAACCGTTCAGGCAGCCCTGGGCAGCGTCGCCCTGAATAACGGCATTGCCGAAGGGCAGATCATTCTGGCGATTGCAGTTCTTTCGATAGTGTTCACAGCCCCTCTCGGTCTCTTTGGCATCAGATTTTTCAGCCCCAGGTTGCTCAAAATAGATCTTTAAAACTGTTATTGCGAGGCGCCGCTTTTGCCGGGCGATTCACTTTAACAGTCGGGTTCTGATCAACGCAAAAAGCTTTTCCTGGCCGATGGTGTTGAACGGTGATTCATAGCAGAAAGCCAGGCGGTTGAAACGGTCGATACCGATAATTGTCGGGATGTCGTAGTCGATACGCAGACTGCGGCCTATCAGAGAATGTTCATCGATAACCACCGGCACCGGGGTCGAAAACTCGCAAAATTTTTCCTGGATACGTTTGCGATGATCGGCAAATTCTGTTCCAGATGGGTTGAAAACCCAGATCGTATCAGCGGTGAGCAGGTAACGCATGCTGATGTGCGCTGCCCATTTGCGCAGATCGTGCCGCAGAGCCCAGCTGCCCGTGATAAAAATTATCGCCCGTTGCAGGTAGGGGCGGTTTGTCCAGGTTTTGCCGTCGAGGTCGACCAGTTCGAACGGAGTGAACTCACCGCCAACCGCCACTTTGCGAATATAAAAAGGCGGAAACGGCTTTTCTTCGACGTCGAGCGCCAGCACTGGCCCCAAGCAGGCGTTAACCAGCAAAAATGATGTAAGTAACAGTTTTTTCATGTTTCCAACTTAACAGAGCCTCGATCAGCTTGCAAGAGGCAAGCCTGCTGCAACGGCCGACATGTCGTAATACTCTGCCGGAAAGAATAAGGGCCTTTTAACCTGCATTTAACGGTTGTTGCTGTGTTTTTTTTGCGAGCGTGATAAAATTGCAGTGTTTTAAATTGACTTTACAGATTGGTTTGGCAAATAAAGCAGCATGCTGTGAAACCGGCCACGAGATTTACCGCAAATCGAAGGTGAAATCAGTAATTAAGCCTTTGCACGATTCATCAGACCCAGAAGAGGCAGAAATATGAGCTTTGACGATAACGACGGGTATTCAGACAGTAACGAATTCAGTGGGTTTCCGCCAAAACAGCAAGCTGGCAGATCTTGCCTTTCGCATCTCTGGGGCTTGTTTT
>Ga0116142_10004889_pt1 | contig 12457 bp, 10 predicted proteins | sample AD_UKC033_MetaG_FD_89785 | JGI IMG/M metagenome (GOLD analysis project Ga0116142, IMG submission 89785) | Active sludge microbial communities of municipal wastewater-treating anaerobic digesters from USA - AD_UKC033_MetaG | ecosystem: Engineered > Bioreactor > Anaerobic > Digestate | place: USA... | reverse complement strand
TTCGTCGAGCTGCGCCTCGGGGTCCGAACCCACGTTCAGGAACAGCCGGCCTTCCCGGTCGATCGACAACACCAGCGGCTTCTGGTCGGGCGGCAGCCTCACATCGAGCGGCTCGGCGCCGGCGCGCGGCAACTCCACCTTGACGCCCTGGGTCAGCAACGGCGCCGTGACCATGAAGATGATCAGCAGCACCAGCATGACGTCGATATACGGCACGACGTTGATCTCGCCCATCAGCCTGCGACGGCGCTTGCCCTCGGCCATCTCAGCCTCCGCCCGTGCCGCTGCGCGCCGCGACGTAGCGCTGCAGGATCGTCGAAAACTCCTCCATGAACGCATCGTGCCGCAGCTCGAGGCGGCTCGTCTGGTCGGCATAACGGTTGTAGGCGATCACCGCCGGTATCGCGGCGAACAGGCCCATGGCCGTGGCGACCAGCGCCTCGGCGATGCCCGGCGCCACCATGGCCAGGGTCGCCTGCTGCACGCTGCCGAGCGAAACGAACGCGCTCATGATGCCCCACACCGTGCCGAAGAGCCCCACGTACGGGCTGATCGAGCCGACAGTCGCGAGTGTGGCGAGACTCTGTTCGAGGCGTTCGATCTCCTTCAGCTGGGCAACCTTCATCGCGCGGCGCGCACCTTCGAGCATCTGCTCCGCCGGTACGCTGCCCTGCTGGCGCAGCCGCGCGAACTCGCGAAAGCCCATCAGGAAGATGCTCGCCATGCCGGTCACGTTGGCGCGCGCCTCGATCTCGCGGTACAGCGCCGACAGGTCGCTGCCGCCGACCCAGAACTGTTCCTCGAAGTGCTCGGCCTCGGCGCGCGCGCCGCGGATCACGCCGCGCTTGCGCAGGATGATCGCCCAGGACATGACCGATGCGATGAGCAGCAGCAGCAGCACCAGCTGCACCACCGGGCTCGCCTCGAGCACGAGCCGCATGATCGAAAGTTCTCCCGTCATTCAGTCGACCTCTGCAAGTACGGATTCGGGTAACCGCGTGGGTCGCAGTGTCGTCGCCGCGAGGCATGCCACTCGGACGTCCGCATCCACGAGAAGTTCCGCGCCGCGCAGGATACGCTGCGCGAAGCGCAGGCTTGCGCGGCCCTCGGCATGCGGCTCGCAGGTAATCAGAAGCTCATCGTCGAGACGTGCCGGACGGCGATAGTTCACCTGCACGCTGACCACCGTGAACAGGATCCCGGGGTCGCGCGCGAGCGCGGCCTGCGAATAGCCCTTCGCGCGCAGCCACTCGGTGCGCGCGCGCTCGAGGAAGCGCAGGTAGTTCGCGTAGTAGACGATGCCGCCGCCGTCCGTGTCCTCCCAGTAGACGCGCGCGGGCCAGCGAAACTCGCTCATCGGTTGTCCTCGAACAGCGACAGTGTCGGTGCCAGCCCTTCGGGAACCGCGAGCCCGAAATGCCGCCAGGCATTGCGGGTGGCGACGCGCCCGCGTGCGGTGCGCATCAGGAAGCCCTGCTGAATCAGGAACGGCTCGATCACGTCCTCGAGCGTGCCGCGCTCCTCGCCGATGGCCGCTGCGATGCTGTCGATGCCCACCGGGCCGCCGTCGAACTTCTCTATCACGGTGAGCAGAAGGCGCCGATCGAGCGTGTCGAAGCCGTGCCTGTCCACTTCGAGCATATCGAGTGCGGCATCGGCCACCTGTTCGTCGATCCGGCCTGCAGCCTTGACCTGCGCGTAGTCCCGCACCCGCCGCAGCAGGCGGTTGGCGATGCGCGGCGTACCGCGCGCGCGCTCACCGATGCGTCGCGCTCCCGCAGCGTCGATCGGCACGCCGAGGATGCCGGCGGAGCGTGCGACGATGCTCGCGAGCTCATCAACATCGTAGAACTCGAGGCGCTGCACGATGCCGAAGCGGTCGCGCAGCGGCGAGGTCAGCAGGCCCGCACGCGTCGTCGCGCCGACCAGCGTGAACGGCGGCACGTCCAGCTTGATCGAGCGCGCCGCCGGACCCTCGCCGATCATGATGTCGAGCTGGTAGTCCTCCATCGCCGGATAGAGCACTTCCTCGACCACCGGCGACAGGCGGTGGATCTCGTCGACGAACAGCACGTCGCGCGGCTGCAGGTTGGTGAGCAGTGCGGCCAGGTCGCCGGCGCGCTCGAGCACGGGTCCCGAGGTCTGGCGCAGCGCGACGCCGAGTTCCTCGGCGAGGATGTGCGCGAGTGTGGTCTTGCCGAGGCCGGGAGGACCGAATATCAGCACGTGATCGAGCGCCTCGCCGCGCGCCCGTGCCGCGTCGACGAAAATGCCGAGCTGCTGCTTGACCTTGGGCTGGCCGACGTAATCGGCGAAGCGCCGCGGGCGGATCGCACGCTCGACCGCCTCTTCATCGCGCGAGGCCCCAGGGTTCACTATGCGTTCGAGTCCCGGCGGCATGGACGTCTCCATCAGCGTCACGCTTCGCGGGCGGCGCTTTGCAGCGCGCCACGTATCAACTCTTCGGTCGACGCGCCCGGCGCGCGCACGCCCCGCAACAGCCGCGAGGCCTCCACCGGCTTGTACCCGAGCGCGACGAGTGCACTCAAGGCCTCCGCCTCGGCGCCCGCGGCGGGCAGCGCCCCTTCGGCGCCGCCGGGCTCGCCCCCGGCCGCCTCGACGGCCGCCTGCAGCCGGTCGCGCATCTCGACGAGCAGGCGCTCGGCGGTCTTGCGTCCCACGCCGGGAATCTTCGTCAGCATGGCCGCATCCTGCGCCAGCACGCAGCGCGTGAACGCATCGACCGTCGTCCCCGACAGAATCGTGAGGGCGAGCTTCGGGCCGACGCCCGTGACACGTATCAGGTCGCGAAACAGCCTCCGCTCCGTCTCGGTGGCGAAACCGTAGAGCACGTGGGCGTCGTCGCGCACGACGAGGTGCGTCAACAGCTGCAGCGCCTGGCCGACGGGCGGCAAGGTATAGAAGGTGGACATCGGCGCCTCGACTTCATAGCCGACGCCGCCGACTTCCAGCAACAGCCGCGGCGGCGCCTTGGCGATGAGCACGCCGCGCAGGGAGCCTATCATCGGCGCGCTCCCGCCACCGCGCGCACGAGCAGTGCCAGGCGGCGTGCCTGCGAATGGCACAGGGCCACGGCCAGCGCATCGGCTGCATCGGCGGAAATACGCGACTCGATCCCGAGCAGCCGGCCGATCATGTGCCCGACCTGCCCCTTGGCGGCGGCGCCATAGCCGACGACCGCGAGTTTCACTTCGCGCGGGGCATATTCGAAGGTCGGAGTGCCGGCCGACACGGCCGCGATGGCCGCGCCCCGTGCCTGGCCGAGTTTGAGCGCGCTGTCGGCATTGCGGCTCACGAACACGCGCTCGATCGCGACCTCCTGAGGCCGGTGCACGTCGATCAGCACCTGCACGGCCTCGAAGATCGTGCGCAGACGCACGGCGAACTCGAGGCCCGAGACGTCGATGCAGCCGTGCGCCACGTGCGTGCATCTGCCCTCGCCGATGTCGAGGATGCCGTACCCGGTGCGTCGCGAACCGGGATCGAGGCCGAGGATGCGGCAGGCCGCGCCACCCGGCGGTCGCTGCGGGCCGGCCGCATCAGGCCTGTAGGCGCGCCAGGACGTCGTCCGGGATTTCCGCATTCGTGTACACGTTCTGCACGTCGTCGAGTTCCTCGAGTGCTTCGAGCAGCTCGAGCATGGTGGTTGCCGCCTCTCCCGACAGCACCGCGCCGGTCGCGGCACGCTGCGTCACCTCGGCAGCCGTGGCAGCAAGTCCGCGCTGCGCGAGGGCGGCGCGCACGGCTTCGAAGTCGCCCGGGGCGGTCAGCACGTCGAACGAGCCGTCGGGATTCGCCACGACGTCTTCGGCACCGGCATCGAGCGCCGCGTCGGTCAGCCTGTCTTCGTCGATTCCGGCGGCAAACGCCAGGGCACCCACCTGGTTGAAAAGGTAGGCAACCGAGCCGTCCGCGCCGAGATTGCCGCCGTGGGCCGCAAAGGCATGGCGCACCGCCGCGACCGTGCGGTTGCGGTTGTCGGTCAGGCAGTCGACCATCACGGCCGCGCCTCCCGGGCCATAGCCTTCATAGCGCACGGCCTGGTAATCGGCACCCTCGCCGCCGCCCGTCGCGCGCTTCACCGCGCGCTCGATCGTGTCGCGCGGCATGCTCGCCGCGCGCGCCTTTTCGATCGCGAGGCGCAGGCGTGGATTCATGCCGGCGTCGGCGCCACCGACCCGGGCGGCGGAGGCGATTTCACGCAGCAGCTTGGAGAAGATACCGGCGCGACGCTTGTCCTGGGCACCTTTGCGATGCTGAATATTGGCCCATTTACTGTGTCCCGCCATGTGAACGGTATGATAACTCGAATCAGCCCCGAGCTCATGCCGTGGATACCGCCCTTCGCTGCCCCCCGGCGCTTGCCGCCAGCATCCAGCACGCGCGCATCGCGCTGTGCGATACGCACGCACGCGATGCGGATATCGTGCGTGGCGTCGAGGCCGCGGAAATCGTCGGCGCACTCGCCGACGACGAGGCGCTCGCGCTCGGCACGCTGGCCTTTTGCGCGCTCGGTGGTCGCGACATCAACACTGCCACGTCACGCGCCATCGGTGAGCGTGCGGCACGCATAGCGCGCGCCCTCGCCCCGCTCGGCGATCTCGGGATGCCGCGCGACTGGCAGCCCGATCGCGCCCTCGACGCCCGCCAGGCCGAAACGCTGCGCAAGATGCTGCTCGCCGTCGTCAGCGATCCGCGACTGGTCCTCGCGCGTCTCGCCATCCAGCTGGTCGCGCTGCGTGCGGCACGCGATCTGCCGGCGCCCGAGCAACTGCGTATCGGCACCGAAACCCGCGAGATCTTCGCGCCGCTCGCCAACCGCCTCGGCGTGTGGCAGCTCAAGTGGGAGCTCGAGGACCTCGCTTTCCGCCTGCTCGAGCCGCAGGCGTACAAGCGCATTGCCACGGCCCTCAACGAGACCCGCGTCGCGCGCGAGCGCTACATCGAAGACCTGTGCACGGAGCTGCGCGGTGCACTCACCGACGCGGGCGTCGCTGCCGAAGTGCACGGCCGCCCCAAGCACATCTACAGCATCCATCGCAAGATGCAGCGCAAGGGGCTCGGTTTCGAGCAGATCTTCGACGTACGTGCCGTGCGCATCGTTTGCGCGGACATTCCGGCGTGCTACGCCGCACTCGGTGTCGTGCACGGCCGCTGGCACTACATCCCGGGCGAGTTCGACGACTACATCGCAACTCCCAAGGGCAACGACTACCGCTCGATCCACACTGCCGTGATCGGCCCGGGAGGGCGACCGGTCGAGGTGCAGATCCGCACCGGGGACATGCATGCGCAGGCCGAACTGGGCATCGCCGCGCACTGGCGATACAAGGAAGGTGGTGTGCGCGACGCCGGCTACGGACGCAAGATCGACGCCGTGCGCCAGTTGCTTGCCCCGCGCAGCGCGAGCGGGGCGCCGCGTGACGACCCGGCCGATTTCATCGACCGAGTGCAGGCCGATCTGTTTGCCGACCGCGTCTATGCACTGACACCGAAGGGTGAGGTCGTCGAGTTGCCGAAGCACGCCACGCCGCTCGACTTCGCCTACCACCTGCACACCGACCTCGGCCATCGCTGCCGGGGCGCAAAGGTGAACGGGCGCATCGTTCCGCTGACCTACCAGGTGGCGAACGGCGAGGTGATCGAAATCATCACCGCCAAGGAGCCTGCCCCCAGCCGCGACTGGATGGCGCCCGAGCAGGGCTTCCTCGCCTCGGCGCGCAACCGCTCACGTGTGCGCGCGTGGTTCCGGCGCGCGGGCGAAGCGGACAATCGCGCGGCCGGGCGCGCGAGCGTCGATCGCGAACTCGCCCGGGCTGGCAGCGGGGCGGCGCAACTCGCCGCGCTGATCCAGGAACTCAAGGTCGCCGACGCCGATACGCTCTACCGGCAGGTCGGCGAAGGCGAGATCACCGTCACGCAGCTCACGCAGGCCATCAACCGGCTGCTCGCGCCACCGCCCGCGCGCGGCGGCCCCAAGCCGCGACCCGCCGCCCCCCGCACGCAAGGGCGCTCGCCGATCGCGATCGAGGGCGTCGGCGACCTGCCGATCACGCTCGCGCGTTGCTGCGCCCCGGTGCGCCCGCAGCCGATCGTCGGCTACGTGACGGTCGGACGGGGCGTGACGATCCATCGTGCGGGCTGTGCGGGCCTGCGGCGGATGCGCGAGGCGCGCCCGGAGCGCGTGCTCGAGTGCCAGTGGATCGAGGCGCACGCGGGTACCCAGACCGTCGAACTCACGGTGGTCGGCCTCGATCGCAAGGCGCTCGTGCGCGACCTGACCGACGTGATCGCGAGCGAGCGGCTGCGCCTCGACTCGCTGACCACCACCACACAGCGCAGCGACGGCACCGCCACCACGGTCCTGCGGGTCGACGTGCGGGACCTCGCGGATCTCGCGCGCATCACCCAACGTCTGGGAAGTGTGCCTAACGTCTTGAGCGCACGGAGGACAGCGTAGAAATAGTGCGATGCAGCATACGAATTCGTGACATAAATCGGAGTCTCGATAGACCACTGCGCGGTATGAAGCTTCGGCAATGAGAGTTCTTATCGTCGACCACGATCCTGCCGTGCTCGATGCCGCCGGGCGTGCGCTCGCCGGCCTGATCGACAGCGTGCAGGTGACTACCAAGAGCGAGTGTCTTGCGCGCCTGCGCGCCGGCGGTATCGACATCGTGGTCGCCTGCGAGCGCCTCGCCGACGGATCGGGTCTCGATCTCCTGGCGACTCTCGGCATGAACGATCCGGACGTGCTGCGCATCTTCGCTGCCGACGCGGACCGGCTCAAGAAGCTGGGCGGTCACCTCACGCCGTTCAAGCTGTTCGATACGATTGGCTATCCCCTCGACTCCCTGCAACTGCGCTCGGCGATGGCCCTCGCCATCGCGCAGCGCGGCGACCTGCTGTCCGGCGAATTCGAGAACATCGTGCTCGGCGGTGACGAGACTGTCCCCGCGGAAGACACCGCCGACCTACCGGCCATCGACACGCTTCCGCAGATCGTGCTGCTGACGCGCGACAGCGCCTCGCTCGAGGCGGCCGGTGCGGCGCTCCCGGACAGGATGTACCGCGTGATCGCCGCACGGGACGCCGGTGAGGCGCGTGCGGACCTCGTCGCGCGCCAGCCGGTGCTGGCACTGGTCGATGTCGGTGCGCTCGGCATGGATCCCGTGAACTGGTTCGTCGAGGCGAATCGCGCCTCACCCGCCACCCTCCTGATCGCGCTGGGCCGACGCAACGATGGCCAGGCGCTCGAGCCGCTCGTCGCGAGCGGCGTGTTGAACCGGTTCGTCGCCAAGCCGGTGACGCAGTCGGGCATGCGCCTCGTGCTCGAGTCGGCGCTGCGCCTGCAGGCGTTGAACGCGGCGCGTGCGACGCCCGTGGCACCGGCACCCGTCGCGCGCTTCGACGAGGACCTCGACGAACTCGATGGCTTGCGCGGCCCGGCCGTCGCGGGTGATCCGGATTCGCTCGCCACGGTCGACTGGCAACCGCCCGGCGTCGGCCGCGCTGCCGCGCGCCCGAGCAAGCCCGTGCGTCGGCTACGGACCGGAAGTCGCTCGCGCAGCCTGATGATACCGGCAGTACTGGGCGGCGCAGCCCTCCTCGCCTTGGGTGGCGGGTGGCTGTATTTCTCGCGCACCGGCACGCCCACCTCCCCGCCGTCGGTGGCCGCCGCGCCGACGGCGACCGCGCCTGAGGCCTTGCCCGACGGCGAAGCGCTGGCGGCGCGAATCGAGGCGGCCCTGACCCGCGACGATGTCGCGGACGCGCGCGCCGCACTGGGTGAACTGCAGAGCACGGATCCGCAGCACCTGCGCCTCGGCGTATTGGCAACGCTGGTGGCGCGGGCCGAGGAGACGCAGCGCCTCGCGCGCACTCCCGTGCCTCGACCGGCTGCGCCTGCGTCCGCACCGCCTCCGTCCAGCGAGCCGGAGCCGGAGCCCGCGCCCGCACCCATGGCCGCACCGGCCGATGCCGCGGCCGATCCGTCCGCCGAAATGCTCCCGGAGCCCGCGGCCGATCCGCAGCCGACCACTCTGGCGGCAACTCCTCGCCCAACGGCGGAACCCACCGATCTTCGCCCGTCCAAGATCACGCCCGTGAGCTTTGCGGGGCGCACGGTCGAAGATTCCGCAGCGCCGCCGGAGTCCGCACCGCCCGAAGTTCCGGCACCGATTCCCCAGGCGCGACCGGATCGTCCCAAGCCGGTCATCATGGACATGAAACTGCTGCGCAGTGTGGCGCCCGATTATCCCGAGGACGCGCGACGCCGGAAGATCGAAGGTTCCGTCGAACTGACCTATATCGTGGGCAGCGATGGCCGAGTCCGGGATGTCGAAGTGGCGAACAGCAATCCGCCCGGCCTATTCGATGCGGAGGCCGTGGCCGCGGTGAAGCGCTGGCGTTACGACGCGCGACGGGAAGACGGTATCCCGGTCGAGCACCCCGCGCGCGTGCGCCTCGAGTTCAAGCTCGACGACTAGCCTCGGCCGTCGCCACAAACTGCGCCCGCAGCACTTTCTTGTCGACCTTGCCCGTTGCCCCGAGTGGAATGGTCTCGACGAACTGCACGGCCTCCGGCATCCACCAGCGCGGAATCCTGCCCTCGAGATGCTGCAGGAACTCCTGGGCTGTGGCCGCCTCGCCGCTCTTCAGTTGCACCAGCAGCAGCGGGCGCTCGCCCCACCTTGCGTCAGGCATGCCGATGACGGCGGCGATCGCCGCCTTCGGATGTGCCATGGCCGCATTCTCGATGTCGATCGAGCTGATCCACTCGCCGCCCGACTTGATCACGTCCTTCGCGCGGTCAGTGATCTGCAGGTTTCCCGCGGTGTCTATCGTGGCGATGTCGCCGGTGTCGAAGTAGCCGTCGGCATCGAGCAGCTCTTCGTCTTCGCGCCGGAAGTAGCGTCGCACGACCGAATGGCCGCGTACCTTCAGGCGACCGAAAGTGCGGCCGTCGAAGGGCACCGGGCGTCCTTCGTCGTCGGTCAGTGTCATGTCGATGCCGCACGGCACGCGACCGGGCTTCACCGCGAGCTCATCGAGGTTCACCGGCGGGTTGACGGTGCCGATCGGCGACATCTCCGTCATGCCCCAGGCATGGCGGACTTCGACGCCGTAGCGTTGCTGGTAGGCACGCAGCAGGGACTCGGGGCAGGCCGAACCCCCGCTCACGATGCGGCGCAGGCTCGAGAAGCGCAGGCCCTCGCGCTCGACATGCTGCAGCAGCCCCTGCCAAACGGTCGGAACGCCAGCGGCGATCGTGACCGATTCGCTCTCCAGCAGCTCATACACCGATGCACCGTCGAGGCGCGCGCCGGGAAGGACGAAGCGGGCACCGACCGCAGGCACCGCGAACGCAAGTCCCCAGGCATTGGCGTGAAACATCGGCACGACCGCGAGCACGGTATCCCGGTATGAGAGGCCGAGAATGTCCGGCATCACGGCGAGCAGCATGTGCAGATAGTTCGAGCGGTGCGAGTACCGTACGCCCTTCGGCTCCCCGGTCGTGCCCGAGGTGTAGCAGAGACCCGCCGGGGAATCCTCGCCGAAACCGCCCCACTTGCAGTCCGCATCGTGGCGACCGATCCAGCTCTCGTAGGCGAGCGCCTCGAAATCGGCCGGCATGTGTATCTCGTCGGTCAGCAGGATCACCTGCTCGACGCGGGGGCAGCGCGGCAGGATCGCGTGCAGCACCGGCAGGCACACCGTGTCGGCGAGCAGGAGCCGGTCCCCGGCATGGTTGACGATGTAGACGAGCTGCTCGGCGAACAGGCGCGGGTTGAGCGTGTGGCAGACCGCGCCGATGCCCATGATCCCGTACCACGCCTCGAGATGGCGCGAGGAATTGAACGCGAGTGTCGCGACACGATCGCCGGGGCGGATGCCATGGTCGAGCAGCGCGTTCGACACCTGGCGTGCGCGCCTGTGGATGTCGGCATAGCTGCAACGGGTGATCGGCCCCTCGATCGAGCGCGTGACGACTTCGCGCGCGCCGTGCCAGCGCTGCGCGTGCTCGAGGATCCTGTCGAGCGTCAGCGGCCAGTCCTGCATGTGTTCCTGCAGCGTCGACATCCGCGCAGGATATCAGGTCATCCTGCTACTTCCTGTTCGGGATGTCGATCGCCTTCCTGTCCGCCGCGAGCGCCGCCTCGTGCAGGGCCTCGGACAGGGTCGGATGCGCATGGATTGTGCGCTGCAGGTCCTCGGTGCTGGCCGAGTACTCCATCGCGAGCACCGCTTCGGCGATCAGTTCGCCGGCCATCGGCCCGATGATGTGCACGCCGAGGATCTCGTCGTCGTCGGTCGCGGCGACGATCTTGGCGAAGCCCGCGGAGGCTTCCATCGCGCGTGCCCGCCCGCTCGCCATGAACGGGAACACGCCGACCTTGTAGGGTCGTCCGCTCGCCTTGACCTGCTCCTCGGTGGCGCCGACCCACGCGATCTCGGGCGCCGTGTAGATCACCGAAGGCACCGTCCCGTAGTTCACCTCGCCGTAGTGACCGGCGATCAGGTCGGCGACCATGACGCCCTCTTCTTTGCTCTTGTGCGCGAGCATCGGGCCGCGGACGAGGTCGCCGACTGCCCAGACATTGTCGACGCCCGTGCGGCAGGAGTGATCGACCACGACGAACCCGCGCTCGTCGAGCTTCACGCCGGTCCCCTCCGCCAGCAGATCGCGCGAGTTCGGCCTGCGCCCGACGGCGACGACCAGCGTATCGACCGTGACACCCTGCGACGCGCCCTGCGCGTCGGTGTAGGTGACTTCGACGGCGCCCCGCGCGACCTTCGCGCCGGTCACTTTCGTGCCGAGGCGGATGTCGAGGCCGAGCTTCCTGAAATGCTTCAGCGCTTCCTTCGCCACGGCACCGTCGGCCATCGGCAGGAAATCGGGCAGCGCCTCGAGCACCACGACCTCGGAACCGAGCCGGCGCCAGACGCTGCCGAGCTCGAGGCCGATCACGCCGGCGCCGATCACGCCCAGCCGCTTCGGCACGGCATCGAGTTCAAGTGCACCCCAGGAATCGATCACGTGCTTGCCGTCGAAGGGCACGCTCTTCAGCTCGATGGGCACCGAGCCCGCCGCGAGCACCACGTGCTTCGCCGCGATCTCGCGCTTCTTGCCGTCGTGCGCCGTGAACTCGACCCGGCCCGGCGCGAGCAGCTTGCCGTGGCCCGCGAGCGCGGTGACTCCCGCCGCCTTGAACAGGCCCGCGATGCCCTGCGTCATGCCCTTGACGATGCCGGCGCGGCGCTTCTGCATCGCTGCGAGATCGACCGCAATGTCGGCAACGCGAATGCCGTGCGCCGCGAACTCGTGCTGCGCGCGATGCAGCAGCTCGGTCGATTCGAGCAAGACCTTCGACGGGATGCAGCCGGCGTTGAGGCAGGTGCCACCGAGTGCGGTGCTGCCGTCGCGGTTCTTCCACTCGTCGATGCACGCGACGCTGAGCTTGTTCTGTGCCGCGCGCAGCGCCGCCGGGTAGCCCGCCGGGCCACCACCGATCACGACCACATCGAATTTGTCAGCCATGCCTGTTCCTCAGATGCCGAGCAGCATGCGCGCCGGATCCTCGAGCGCGTCCTTGATCGCGACGAGGAACTGCACGGCCTCGCGCCCGTCGATGATGCGGTGATCGTAGGTGACGGCGAGATACATCATCGGCCGCGCGACGACCTCACCACCGACGACGACGGGACGGTCCTGCGTCTTGTGCATGCCGAGAATCGCGCTCTGGGGAGCATTCACGATCGGGGTCGAGAGCAGCGAGCCGAACACGCCGCCGTTGGTGATCGTGAACGTACCGCCGGTCAGGTCCTCGATCGCGATCGCGCCCTCGCGCGCCTTGACCGCGTAGTCGCCGATTTCCTTTTCGATGTCGGCGAGGCTCTTCAGGTCCGCGTCGCGCACCACCGGCACCATCAGGCCGCGGTCGGTGGAGACCGCGACACCGATGTCGTAGTACTCGTGGTAGACGATATCGGTGCCTTCGACCGACGCGTTGACGACCGGGAACTTTTTCAATGCCTCGATCGATGCCTTGACGAACAGGCCCATGAAGCCGAGCTTCACGCCGTGTTCCTTCTCGAAGCGGTCCTTGTAGCGCGCGCGCAGCGCCATCACCGCGCCCAGGTCGACTTCGTTGAACGTGGTAAGCAGTGCCTGCGAGGACTGCGCCTGCACCAGCCGCTCGGCAATGCGCTGGCGCAGCCGTGTCATCGGCACGCGCTGGTCGACGCGCCCGGCGCGGGCACCGCCGTCACCCCTGGCCGGCGCGGCCGGTGCCTTGGCCGCGGGGGGCGCGCTCGCGCGCTTGTCCAGGAACTCGACGACATCCGCCTTGGTGATCCGGCCATCCTTGCCGGAGGCGGGGATCTGTCCCGGATCGAGCTGGTTCTCCTCGACCAGCCGGCGTACCGACGGGCT
>Ga0116142_10004888_pt1 | contig 12460 bp, 14 predicted proteins | sample AD_UKC033_MetaG_FD_89785 | JGI IMG/M metagenome (GOLD analysis project Ga0116142, IMG submission 89785) | Active sludge microbial communities of municipal wastewater-treating anaerobic digesters from USA - AD_UKC033_MetaG | ecosystem: Engineered > Bioreactor > Anaerobic > Digestate | place: USA... | reverse complement strand
GTTGGGCATGTGAGCAGTTGCTCCGGACGGCTATTTGGCCGCCAGCTTCGCCTTCTCCTCTTCCACCAGCACACGGCGCAGGAATTTGCCGACCATGGTCTTGGGCAGCTCGCTGCGGAATTCGATCGCGGTGGGCACCTTGTAGGCGGCCAACTGCTCCTTGCAATAGGCGATCAGCTCATCGGACGTGGCTTTTTCGCCCTCTTTCAGCACCACATAGGCCTTGACCGTCTCGCCGCGCACCGGATGCGGGATGCCGGCCACCACCGCCTCCTGCACCTTGGGATGGCTGAAGAGCACCTCCTCGACCTCGCGCGGCACGACGTTGTAGCCGCTGGCGATGATGATGTCCTTCTTGCGGTCGACGATGTAGAAGTAGCCGTCGTCGTCCATCTTGGCGATGTCGCCGGTGTAGAGCCAGCCCGCGGCGTCCCGGACATTGGCCGTCTCCTCCGGCTTGTTCCAGTAGCCCATCATCACCTGCGGGCCGCGCAGCGCCAGCTCGCCCTCCTGCCCGGTCGCCACGTCCAACGGCACACCGTCCGGGCCGGGCTCCAGTGAGACCAGCCGCGCCTCCACGTCCGGCAGCGGCACGCCGATGGAGCCCGACTTGCGCAGGCCATAGACCGGGTTGCAGTGGGTGACGGGCGCGGCCTCCGTCAGGCCGTAGCCTTCCACCAGCCGGCCGCCGGTGATCGCGCCGAACTGCTCCTGCACCTCCATGGGCAGCGGCGCAGCGCCGCTGATGCAGGCCTTGACGCTCTTCAGGTCGTATTTGGCCACCTCAGGATGGTTGACGATGCCGATGTACATGGCCGGCACGCCGGGGAAGATCGACGCCCGCTCGCGCTGGATCTGGTTCATCACGTTGTCGATGGGCCGCGGGTTGGGCACCACGATCAGCTTGCCGCCCATGGAGACGCAGAGGGCCATGCAGACGGTCATGCCGAAGACGTGGAAGAAGGGGATCGCACCCATCATCACCTCATGGCCCGGCTCCAGGTCGGTCAGCCAGTGGGAGCACTGAATGACGTTGCTCACCATGTTGTGATGGCTGAGCATGGCCGCCTTGGGCAGGCCGGTGGTGCCGCCCGTGTACTGGAAGAGCGCGATGTCGTCCGGCTGGACATCGACCGTTGGCGGCGTCGGCGGATACTTCTGAAGCAGCGAGGTCAGATGATAGACCCCGTTGCCCTCCGGCACGTCCACCCACTGCCCCTCCTTGGCCTGGGTCTTTTTCACCAGGCGGTCGAAGGGAAAGCCGGTGAAATCGTTGATGTGGGCGATGATCACCCGTTTGATCGGCGTCTTGGCCTGGATCTCTTGCAGTTTGGGGTAGAAGCTGTTGAGCAGGATCACCGTCTCGGAGCCGGAGTCGCTGAACTGGTGCTGCATCTCGCGCGGGGTGTAGATGGGGTTGGTGTTGACCACGATCGCGCCCAGCCGAAGAACGCCATAGAAGGCGATCAGCGTATGCGGCGAGTTGGGCAGTTGCACGGCCACCCGGTCGCCTTTGCGCACCCCCAGCGCGTGCAGCGCCGTGGCGAAGCGATCGACCTTGTCCTTCAGCTCCGTGTAGGTGAACTTGGCGCCGATGGTCAGGCCGGCCGGCAGATAGCGCAGGATCATCTTGACGGCGTCCTGGCCGCCATATTGGGCGGTTGCGTCGGCCAGCATCTGATAGAGCGCGATGTTGGGGTAGGTCAGGGTTGCCGGCACCCCATCTTCATAGTGTTTGAGCCAGGGTTTCTCCATGTCTGTCACCTCATTGTGTTCAATGGGTGGAAGTCGCGGCCGGGTGAAAGGCTGTGCGATCCCAGCACAGACTGCAACCTCCACAGTCCCTTGTTGACGCGCCTTTGTGCGGTCGATCACATTATACACCAAAGGCCCGTCGAAGGCCAAGGACGAGAACCGGCGTGCCGTTTTGGAGCTTTTGTTCGTGATTTCCAGAACTTGACTCGTATAACGCGATGTGTTATACTCCCGAATGACGCGGTGCGTCATCGGAAAATCAAAACATCTGAACAACAACCTACATGGAGGTTTCACATGAAAACGGAAATGGAAAACGCGGTCGCTGAGGCGGTCGAGATCGTAGAGAACGGCTTCGAGGAGCCCGCGGCCAACGGAGACAAGATGGCCGAGACGATTAAGCAGGACATCACGGGCATGGCAGCGGCCGTGCGCCGGGTGCTGATGGCCGGCGTCGGCGTGGTGGCGTTGACCAAGGACGAGATCGAGGATTTCGTCGGCAAGCTGATCGAGCGCGGCGAGATCGCCGAGCAGGATGGCCGCCGGCTGGTCACCGAAGTCCTGCACCGCCGCCGCGACAAGACCGAAGAGGTCATGGAGAAGATGCAGGACGAGACCGAAAAGCAGGTCGCGCGCGCCGAATCCATGCTCGACCAGCGCATCGAGGGCATCCTGAGCCGCCTGAACGTGCCCAGCAAGGGCGACATCGACATGCTGAGCGAGAAGATCTCTCTGCTGGCCGAGAAGGTCGATGCCCTGAAGAACGGGTAACTGCTGAGAGCTTGTCGCCTCGCGGGTCGGCCCCCACATGCCGATGGCGCCGTCGGCCGATCCCGCCAGGCCGTGTCGTTGCCCCCGACGCCGGCAGAGCCAGTGCGTGCTGCACATAGCTCTGCCGGCGTTTTCTTACGATTCCAGAGCTTGCGCGTTGGAAACATGTGTCAGCCGCGCGCTTGCCAGTTCTGGAATTGTGTCGCCCTTCGTTTTGGACACTTTTGACACAGCGCGGTATAATTTCCACAGGAGTGAACGTGCCATGCCAACGGTCTTAATCAAGCGATATCCCAACCGCAAGCTCTACAACACCGAAGCCAAGCGCTACATCACGCTGGACAGCATCGCCGAGATGATCCGCGACGGCGTCGATGTCGAAGTTCGCGACCATGACAGCGGCGAGGACCTCACCGGCATCACCCTTTCGCAGATCATCTTCGAACACGAGAAGCGGGACAGCGGCTACCTGCCCAACATCTTGTTGGCCAATCTGATCCGCGCCGGCGGCGATACCCTGGGCTATGTCCGCCGCTCCTTCCAGGCATCGGTGCACGCAGTGCGGGCGCTGGAGGCCGAGGTGGACCAGCGCATCGACACGTTGGTGCGCCGCGGCGAGATGGCCGAAGAGGAGGCAGCGCGCCTGCGTGAGGAGCTGAGCCGCGAGCGTTTTGCTGCCATGGTCGATCCGCGCCTGGTGGATACCCGCGTCGAGGCGGCGCTGCACCGCCTGAACATCCCCTCTCGCCTGGACATGGTCAACCTGCAAGAGCAACTGGAGCAGTTGAACCAGGCGCTGGACCTTTTGCTGGCGGCCGAGGCCGCGCCGCCGCCCGACGCAGAGTAAGCCGCGGCCGCAACTGCTCAGCCGGCCGGCCCGCCGGCCGATTGCTTGCCAGGCGGCGCTGCACCTGCCTGGCGCCGTGGGCGATTCCGGCGCCAGCGCGCTCAAACGGGAAACGCCGTCGTTTCCGGGCCAATTGGCCATTACCCGGTTTTGGCGAGTCTGCACGCCAGTGACGTGGAAATCGAGGCAGTTCCATGGATCGCGATAGACAGTCAACGGGGCGCACAGCGCTGGTCTTGGCCGGCGGCGGCGTTAGCGGCGCGGTCTACGAGATCGGCGCCCTGCGCGCGATCGACGAATTGCTGGTCAACCGCACCGTCAACGATTTCGATATCTACGTCGGCACCAGCGCCGGCGCGCTGGTCACCTCCTTCCTGGCCAACGGCGTCTCCTCAGTCGATCTGATGCGGGTGGTCAACGCCAGCCACCCCATCGCCCGCTTTCCTGAAGCCAAACACCTGTTTCGTCTGAACACCGGGGAGATGATGCGGCGCAGCTTGGGGCTGCCCCGCCGCCTGCTGCGCACCGGGGTCGATGCGCTGGTCAGCCGCGGCCGGCTGTCGGTGCTGGACATGATCTTCAGCGGCCTGGGCAGCGCCCTGCCCTCAGGCATCTACGACAACCGCTCCTATGGGCAGTGGATGCGCGACTCGCTGGCGTTGACCGGCTGCACCAACCGTTTCGATCAGCTTCCCAGCGAGCTGTACATCATTGCCACTGAGCTGAACAACGGCCGGCGTAAGGTGTTCAGCGCCAACACCCCCGACGTGTTGATCTCCGACGCGGTGGCGGCCTCCTCGGCCGTTCCCATTGTCTATCGCCCCTACCGCATCGACAACAAGGAATTTATCGACGGCGGCATCCGCGGCAATGCCAGCCTGGATGTGGCCATCGAGCAGGGGGCCAAGCTGGTGGTGTGCATCAACTCGCTGGTGCCCTACGACTCGGCGAAACAGGGCGAGGGCAAGGGCAACCAGATCAGCGCGCGCGGGCTGGAGGCGGTCAGCGCCCAAACCACACGCGTCATGCTCCATTCCGGCCTCAAGTATCAGATCAAACAGCTTCAGCGCCGCCACCCCGATGTGGACATCATTCTGATCGAGCCCAAGCCCGACGACACCATCATGTTCTTCGCCAACATCATGCGCCTGCAAGACCGGGTCAAGATCGCCGAACATGGCTTTCGCTCGGTCAGCGTCGATCTGGCCGGCGACTACGAAAGCTTCAAGGAGACGCTGGCGCGCTATGACATTCAGATCTCGCGCAGCGGCGTGTTGGCCCATCTGGCCGAGATCTCCGAGGCGCAACACGATCCCGCGGTGGTGCAGCGGGTGCTGGAGGGGAGCAGCGAGGCCCCGAAGCCGCCGGCCTCTTCCCACCTCGACGGCTGGGCCGATCTGCTCAGAAATACCCTGGAGACGCTGGAACGCCAGTTGGACCGGGTGATCTAGCGGATGCGGAGAAAAACCAAAAAGCGGCGACCTGCCACAGGTCGCCGCTTTTGATTTCTGCGCCCTGCTACAGCCCGCCCGCCAGATCCTGCCTGACCTGCGGATAGACGCGCTGGATCTGATGAAAGAGATCCGCCAACTGCAAGGCGCGGAAGATGTTGCCCGACACCTGCACTGCCCCTGACAGAAACGACTGCTTCACGCTGGCCTCCTCCATCAGAATCTGGTGCAGCAGATCGGTGGACATCTTCAATGCCAGATCAGCCCGGCCATTGACCTGGCCATAGCTCACCTGCACCGGGTTCACGCGCCCGTCGAAGACGATGAGGGTCTCCGGGTCGGTGGTCTGCAAGGTCACCAACATGCGCCGCCGCTGAAAATCGGTCAGCGCCTGCGGGTCGGCCGCCATGCGCCGAAAGCCTTCGTCCAGAATGGCATAGAACTGCTCAGGGTTTTGATAGACGGGCATAGCAAGGGGTCCTCATGGGGTGCGGCGGCGAGCCTGGGGCTGGTTCAGTTGCCCACCCGAAGGCTCGACGCGGCTGGCGTCGCTGCCGGTCGCTGAAACCGGCGAACTGCGCCGGCTGATCAGCCAAAGAACAGGGAACGGCGCTGGGCCAGCCGCTCCAGCAACATGCGCTGGATCGCGCCCCGCACCTGGTCACTCAGCCGGGCGACGATGGCCGGATTGGCCGCGGCGCGCGCGTCGTAGTCGTTCAGATGGATCGGCTCGCCGATGTCGATGAACCATTTGGTGGGCAGCGGCGCCAGCCCCAGCGGCCCGGTCCAGGGCCAGGTGGGGGTCAGCGGGAAATAGGGCATGCCCAGCAGCCGGGCGATCGGCTCCACCCGGCCGATCATGGGGTAGATCTCCTCGGCGCCGACGATGGCCACCGGCAGGATGGGCGCGCCCGTTTGCAGCGCCACCTTGATGAAGCCGCCCCGGCCAAAGCGTTGCAGTTGGTAGCGGTCGCGGAAGGGCTTGCCGATCCCCTTGGTGCCCTCCGGGAAGACCACCACCAGCTCATCCCGCTCCAGCAGACGCAGCGCGGTGATGGGATGGGCCGGCGCCTGGCCGGTCTTGTGCAGCAGGGTGGAGATGAAGGGCAGCGTGGGGAACCAGGAATCGGCCAGCGCGCGCGGCAGGCGTTGGCTGGCCGTCTCGTTGTGGAGCGCCACCCCCAACATCGCGCCGTCGAAGGGGAGCACGCCGGAGTGATTGGCCACCAGCAGCGCGCGCCCCTGATCGGGCACATGCTGGCTGCCGCTGACCTCGACCCGCCAGTAGTTGCGATAGAAGAACTGCAAGAGGGGCATGAGCAGGTCGATGAAGCCCTGGTCGCGGCCAAAATCGTCGATCTCGTACTCCCCCGCCAGCCGGCGGCGCAGGCTGCCCGTCTGCGCGGCCAGCAGGTAGCTGCCCACATACCACGCGCCCCGCCAGAGGTCCGGGTTGAGCCAAACGCCCCCCTGCTCGACCAGTTGACGCGGGTAGAGCGGGCCCAGCAGCCGGCTGAGCTGGTGTTGCATCTCCTGCACGCTGGGGGCCAGCGCCTGCGCGCCCTCCGGCGCCAGCCGTTGGGCCGCGCTGGCAAAGCGGCTCAGCTCCTCGTGCAGGCGGTCCTGGCGCTCGCTTTCCCGTTGGCGCTGCGCGGTCAGGCGGTCGTCGATGGCCAGGGCCTGCTCCAGGTCGGGGGGATGGGCGTCGGCGGGCGGCGGGGTCGGAGACTCCACCCGCGGCGCGGCCGGCGTGCGCACATCGACGGCCAGCCAGCCCTCGTCATGGGGGTGCGCGGCCTGGCCCGCCTCCGCACTCCCCGGCCAGTTGCCCCGCCCGTTCTCGGCCAAAGCCTGGCCCGGCGTCGGGGTCTCGCTCATAGCACGTCCACCTGCACGCGGCCGGCGGGGGCGACGCGGCGCTGGGCCAGGACGCGATCAAGCTGATCCGCGGCGTAGGGCTGATCCGCGGCCGCGGGCTGGTAGCCCTGCACCCGCAGCCCCTCCACCAGGCGCTGCACCGTCTGGCTGGCGTTCCACTGGGGCGCCAGGCCCGGCTCCCCCTGCATGCGCGTCAGGCCGGCGATCCAGGGATAGCGCAGGTAGTCCGGCTCCAGCGGGAACCAGGCCAGCAGATCGCGGCCCGCGGGCAGGCTGCTCAGCGCCGGCCAGCCCCAGTAGACCAGCCAATGCAGGATCGGCAGGGTGGGGCGGCCCAGGCGACCTGCCAACTGGCAGAGGGAGACGATGCCGGGCGCGGCCACGTTGATGGGGCCGTTCAGCGGATGGCGCGCGGCGTACACCAACGCGGCCAGCGCGTCGTCGGCGTCCAGCACTTGCAGCAGCGGGTCGAAGCCCAGCAGATCGGGCCAGACCGGCTGGCGCAGCAGGCGGGTCAGCGGCGAGTCCACCTCCACGCCCAGGACGTTGGCGAAGCGCAGCACAGCAAAGCGCGTGTCGGGGTATTCGGCCGCAAAGCCGGCGATGAAGCGCTCCACCTCCAGCGCGTCGCGCACGTAGGCGTAGGAGGAGCGGGCGGCCAGCGGGGTGTTTTCGGGCATGTAGAGGGGGTTCTCCGGCCGGGCGCCGTAGACCGCGGTGCTGCTGCGCCAGACCACCTGCTGCACCCCCGCATCGACGCATGCGCCGAAGAGCTGCATGGTTCCCAGGACGTTGCTCTCGAAGTCCTCCTCGCGGCGCCATTGGCGTTCCCGCCAGGCCAGATGCAGCAGGGTGTCCACCTGCTCAGCGCGCAGCAGCTCGATCAGCAGCGGGTTGCGGATGTCGGCCTTGATGAAGTCCAGCCCGGGCAGCGGCTGGCTGGGGGGCACGCGGTCCACCCCCAGGACGCGCAGATCGGGCATGGCCAGCAACTGCTGCGCCACCCGATGCCCCCAATAGCCGCTGACTCCGGTGATGACGACTGTCTGCATCAAGCGCTTTCCTTGGCTAGAAACTCTCCTGCACGCCGCGCGGGCCGGCCTGCGGATGCTAGCGCCCTGGCCAGCCCAGCGGGCCACGCGCAGCGCGGCGAAGATTGTACCATAGGTTGTGGGTGTGCTCAAACTGGTTGGGTGCAGCCCGTTGTGCCGGGGCCGAGGGCGGCCCGCGAGTTGACAGTGTGGATCAAGTGCGTATCATCGCAGCCAGGGCCGGGGGCCGGCAATGTGCGACAAACCGGCCTCGCCCGGCAGCATGTCATCGGGAAAGGATGGTCCATCATGCGACGATGGTCTGCGGAACTGGCGTTGGCCGCCCTGGCGCTGGCGGCCAGCCTGGCGATGAGCCTCTATTGGGGCTTTGTTTTGGCGGCGCAGCAGGAGATGTGGCCCTTCCCCGGCCTCTACCTGGTGGAGACGGCCGCCTTGCCGGCGTTGGTGTGCGCGGCAAGCTGGCGCGGCTGGCCATGGCGGACGCGGCTGGCCAGCGCGGCGGCCGGCGCGTTGGCCGCCTTTTCGATCCTGGGCGCCCTCTCCATCGGCTTCTTCTACCTGCCGGCGACCGCGCTGCTGCTGGCCGCGGCGCTGGCAGGACGGCGCGGCGCCGGCGAGGGGCTGGCCATGGGCGCGGCCTTCTTCGTCGCCGGCGCAGCCGCCCAGGCCGCGCTGGTGCTGCTGATGATCTCGGTGAGCTGATGCGGGGGCGGCAGCTTGACAGTGTGTATTAGATGCGTATCATAGTGTCATGGACAGTCGCACGCTCATCAAGATGCTTGAGGATGACGGCTGGGTGCTGATTGCCGTAAAAGGCTCGCATCATCAGTTCAAGCATCCCACCAAGCCGGGCCGTGTGACAGTGCCACACCCCAAGAAAGACCTGGCCAAAGGCACGGAGGCCAGTATTCTCAAACAGGCCGGTCTTGATTAGGAGTTTATCATGCGCAGCTATCTGGCATTTATCCATAAAGATCCTGACAGCGACTACACCGTCACCTTTCCTGATTTCCCCGGCTGTATCACAGCCGGCGCGACGCTGGACGAGGCCAGGGATATGGCGCGTGAGGCGCTGCCCTTCCATGTCGAAGGACTGGCGGCTGATGGTGAAGCGCTGCCTGATCCTATGAGCCTGGAGCAGGCGCTGACGGCTGACCCCATGGGGCGCGATGCCGTGGCTTTCCTGGTGGATGTTCCCATAGACGACCCCATCGTGCGGGCCAATATCACCATGCCCAGAGGCATTCTGGAGCGCATCGATCGCCACGCCAGGGCGCAGGGCCTCAGCCGCAGCGCCTTTCTCGCCCAAGCGGCCCAGCGCGCCATGCAGCAGGGGTCATAGGCCGGTGTGGCCAGGGACTGCGTTGCCAGTTCGCACCCGCCGGTGGGCCAAACGTTGGTTTCGATACGCCTCAGAAGGCTACTCAACCAACGTTTGGCCCGCCGGCTGAGCAGTTACGCCAGTTCACCAAAAGACTGAACGTCGCTCGTTGAGTACCTGTCAAGAAATGACATCGCGGGTTGGCTCGGTCGGCCCCGTCCGGGTGCTGCGCAAAGACCGGTCAGAGCGCCAAGTTGATTTGGGACAGTTCCTAAGTTGTGAGGATAAGCATGACTGCAACTTCTTTGTCAGACCATAGCTCATGGGGAATGGATGCACAGCTTCAGCCGGCCGACAAGCTGGAAGATGTCATCTTCCTGTTCAACCCGCAAAGGGCGCTGGATGATGCCTATCTGCGTTTCTACGTCGACCGCGGCAGCCCGGCCCGCCAGACCATGGCGACGTTGCTGAAGGTCAATGATTTGCAGCGGGGCCAACCGGTCAAGCTGCTGTTCACTGGCCATTCTGGCAGCGGCAAATCCACAGAGCTGAACCGGCTGTGTCAGGATCTGGAGCCTGACTTCTTTGTCGTCAAGGTGTCCACCAGCTCCATCGTGCAGCCGACCGATCTGACCGTTGTCGATGTGGTGTTGATTGCCGCCATGGCGCTGTTCCGAACTGCTGTCGACGCGCAAGTGGTCGAACGGGCGCCAGCCCAACGGCGACGTTGATCGGGGCCAGCGGCGGTCTGGTGCGCACCTTGATCGGGCTGACCCAGTTTTCCGCGGTCAATGCCCTGGGCCGCGGCGCGCGCCGCATCGAAGAGCCGGATGTGGCGCGCGCGATCGTCGAGCTGCGCAACGACTTTGTGGCTGCCTTGAACAGCGAGGATTACAGCATCCTGGCCGCGCGCCATGCTGATAAGCGGCTGAGCAACAACTCTGGCGTCCATGAGCTGCTGCAATCGCTGGCCTTGTTGCAGTACGAAGACGACGACGGCGATGCCTGGTGCGACGTGCATCCCCTGGTGGAACTGCTGCTGCAAGAGCGTGCGCCATGACGACCGCAGCAGCGGCGCCGGCGTCGCTTTCGACGGATGTACGTGGCCGTGAGCCGCAGCTCGCTGCGCCCCCCAACGTCTGGCCGGAGATCGCCGCGCGCGATGATTTCACTAATCTGCTGGTGCTGCTGCGTCACGCGCGCGAGGGATGTTGGGCCTTTGCGCTTTACAACCATGCCGCGGTGCGGGAACAGGTGGTGCAGGCGCTGACCACGCTGCTGGCGCCGCTGCCGGTGTATCAGTGGACCTATTCGCCCCACGATCCATTTCCCTACAGCTATCTGGCGCGCATGCCCGAGGCGGCCCGCTCCGAGCGCGCCATCATCCTGTTGTTCGATTTCGAACGAGCCGGCGCGGAGATCTGGAAGACGCTGGACTACAACCGGGAGCTCTTCTCGGCGCATCCGCATGGCCTGGTCTTTTGGGTGACGCCGCCGGGGCGGGGCCAGGCCGCGCGCCAGGCGCCCCATTTCTGGGCCCAGCGCAGCGGCGTCTTCGACTTTACGGTGGAGAGCCCGCCGGCCTTGGAGCGGGTGCAGCCGATGGTGCGCTGGGATATCAGCATCGATAACCTGGACGAGACGCAGCGCCAATTGCGCCTCTACCAGGGCCTGCTGGAGGACCTGGCCGGCCAGGCTGACGTCCCCGCGCTGTTCTTGGGTGATCTGCATCTCAAGGTGGCGCGCCTGGCCTACTACGTCGATCAAGTTCCCTTGGCGCGCCAGCACGCGCAGGCCGCGCGCGACATTGCAGTTGAACAAGACGCCGCCAGACTGCGGGCGGATTCGATCCAGGCGCTGGGCGATGTGCATGGGAGGTTGGACGAGTATGCGGAGGCGCGGGCGCGCTACGCGGAAGCGCAGCCGATCTACCGGGCCATGGGCGACCGGCTGGGGGAAGCCAACTGCATAAGAGCGCTGGGCGATGTGCATGTTCAGTTGGCGGAGTATGCGGAGGCGCGGGCGCGCTATGAGGAAGCGCAGCCGATCTATCGGGCCATCGGCGACCGGCTGGGGGAAGCCAACTGCATAAGAGCGCTGGGCGATGTGCATGTGATGTTGGCGGAGTATGCGGAGGCGCGGGCGCGCTATGCGGAAGCGCAGCCGATCTATCGGGCCATCGGCGCCCGGCTGGGGGAAGCCAACTGCATCAAGGCGCTGGGCGATGTGCATGTTCAGTTGGACGAGTATGCGGAGGCGCGGGCGCGCTATGAGGAAGCGCAGCCGATCTATCGGGCCATCGGCGCCCGGCTGGGGGAAGCCAACTGCATAAGAGCGCTGGGCGATGTGCATGTTCAGTTGTCGGAGTATGCGGAGGCGCGGGCGCGCTACGCGGAAGCGCAGCCGATCTATCGGGCCATCGGCGACCGGCTGGGGGAAGCCAACTGCATCCAGGCGCTGGGCGATGTGCATGTTCAGTTGTCGGAGTATGCGGAGGCGCTGGCGCGCTACGCGGAAGCGCAGCCGATCCATCGGGCCATGGGCGACCGGCTGGGGGAAGCCAACTGCATCCAGGCGCTGGGCGATGTGCATGTGAGTTTGGCGGAGTATGCGGAGGCGCGGGCGCGCTACGCGGAAGCGCAGCCGATCTATCGGGCCATCGGCGCCCGGCTGGGGGAAGCCAACTGCGATTTCGGCTTGGCAGATGTCGATCGGTTTGAGAAATCGTGGGCTGCAGCAGCCGTCGGCTACGAACGAGCACTGGCGTTTTATCGCTCAGCCGGCGTGGCCTTCAACACCGCTTTGGCCTTGCAACGGCTGGGCTACACCGCGCGCGGCGCCGGCGACATCGGTCAGGCGCGACGCTACTTCGGGGAGGCGCTCGACATTTTCCAACGCATTGGCTCCCCCTTGACCGCTTCGGCGCAACGTGACCTGGAAGCGCTGGATGCTGATACTCAACCAGCCCGACATCGTTCGTTGGTGACGCTGCTGCGCGAGCGGCTGGCGTCTGGCAGACGCACCCCATAGCTCCATGGGGGGGGCGTTCGTTCAGGACGGCTGCCGGTCCCGTGCCCGAGGGTCGCCGCGGCCAGATGCACGGCGTCATAGCCGCGCAGATGATAGCGCCAGGCGAACTGATCGGCGCGGGCAGCCGTGGCCTCGGTGACCCGGATGCGCGCCATGGCCGGCCACTTCTGGCGCAAGCGATCCAGGCAGCTCTCGGCTTCGACCTGGGCCAGCGTGCCCACCCGAACGGCTTTGGCGAAGGTTGCCGCCACCTTGCCCCGCGCGATGACCACGGTTCCCGCGACTTGCGCCCCGGCGATGGCCTGAACCACGGCTCGCGATCCCGGTTCGGCGACTTATTTTTTCACCAGGGCGC